>ERZ791623.265-NODE-265-length-35368-cov-3.129527_pt1 | contig 35368 bp, 36 predicted proteins | sample MGYA00510268_ERZ791623 | MGnify/ENA primary metagenome ERZ791623 (study PRJEB30046, sample SAMN00715216) | human gut metagenome | study: EMG produced TPA metagenomics assembly of the A metagenome-wide association study of gut microbiota in type 2...
GCCGTTAAGCTACACCGTTCCTTGCTTCAATGTTTTCCTAAGTCACCGCCCCATTAAGAGTGGCTTTTATTCATGTCTTAAAGCTTCAATTGGGTCAAGATTTGCAGCTTTATAACTTGGTAACAATCCAAAAATAATACCGATTGCCATAGAGAATAACACAGATAGTATCATGGCAGGAATACTAATGGATACAGGTGTACCATTTAGAATAGATATTAATTTAGCTAAGCCAATACCTGTTATTACACCTGCAATACCTCCAATCGAAGTAAGTACTATCGCTTCAGTTAAGAATTGGAATAGGATGGCTTTTTTCTTAGCACCAATAGCTTTTTTAAGACCAATTTCTTTCGTTCTTTCGGTTACCGTTACTAACATGATGTTCATAACACCAATACCACCAACAAGTAAGGAAATACCGGCAATCCAGATTAACATGGCATTTGTGGATTTAGAAAGATTTTGAATATCTTTTGCCTGCTTCAATAAGTCTTGTGCTTTGTATTGAACACTTGAAGAAGAGACATATGTATTTAATACACTGGCTGCTTCTTTTCCAACAATAGTCATATTTGAAGTGGCATCCACCTTCAGTAATGCACTTTGAGGTTCATCAAACTGATAGAATAATGGCCAAGACTCAATAGGAACATAGACTTTAGAACCCGTAGACTGATTATATGTATGATAATCATCAATGCTTTCCATTGTAGGTTCAAAATTTTCTTTATCGGCACAAACACCAACAATGGTGAATGGTGTTGAAGAAATTTCTATGGTTTTACCGATTGGATCATCTTCACCAAATAGAAGTCTTGCGCTTGTTTCGTCTAAGACGGCAACTTGTCTAAATTTTTTGTTGTCTTCATCTGTAATGCCTCTTCCTTTTTTGATGGTTAATCCGGCAATAGAGAAATAGTCTTGTTGGACACCCATGATGTATCCACCATCTAAAGATGTATTATTGCGGAAGATGGCTTGATAACTTTGCCTAGAACGATACAGTGTAGCACCTTCTACGTGATCAATGTTTTTTAAGGATTCAAGTGTTTCTTTTGAAACAGTTGGAACTCCATTAGGAATACCAGAATCAAAAGAGTATTCCCAATCTTCTTGATACAAAGCTACTTTTACCGTGTTATTTCCGGAACCAATTAAATTCTTTTCAATCTGATCATTTGTTCCTTTAATTGTAGAAACAATCGCAATGATAGAGGCAATCCCAATAATGATTCCTAGCATTGTAAGGAATGATCGCATTTTATGCGCAAAAATACCTCGAAATGATAATCTTATGTTTTCAATCATGATGTAGCCTCCGAAGATTTTTGCGTCTTAACGCCTTCTTTTGCGTTTTTACTATACGCAAACGCAATATAATCTGTGTCTGAAAGTCCATCTTTGATTTCCATTGTATCTCCCCATACGATTTTTCCAACGGTCACATACTGCTTTTTCAATTTACCATGAACATCTTTTAGCACATAGTACTTATTTCCTTCTTGTTTGACATAAGCCTTAGAAAGCCAAATCGAACTCGTAGTGTCACTAGACAAATTGAATGTTAATTCCAAATATTCGCCAGCTTGTATTTTCGATGCATCTTTGGCATAAGCTTCAAAACCATAATAGCTCACATTTGGATTACCTGAACCATTATAGTTACTATTTGAAGAAGGTACAGTATCAATACTTTGGATTTTGGCATCAAACGTTTCTCCACTTGTCCAACAATAGGCAGAAATAGTATCTCCAACTTTGATTTGATTTAACATCAATTCACTAATGCTTCCTTTAATATAAGTTCCTTGGCCGGTTGCCACTTCTAAAAAGGCACTACCATCTTGAATAGGATTTGATAGATCTTTTATATTACGCACAATACCACTGCGCTTTGCACGAACGATGCCGTCATTTAATAAAGCTTTATTTTCACTTAATGAAAGCTTTGCCTTTCTTAAATCTAAATCTAACGTCTTCAATTCTTGCTTCTTATCACGAATGGCTTTCGCAAGTTCTATTTCTGTATAACCCGATGAGATATCTTGACTTGGTTTTTGTTCTACTTCCACATATTTCTGTTCTTCCTTTGTGTGTGAAATCACCGAATACATATCGCCTTCATTCATGGATTGTTTAGTGGTAAACTTGTCACAACGAACGAGCCATGAAGAATCAATTTCTCCATCATTTGTATACACATCGAATCGTAAGTATTGGTTTAGATTCGCATTGTCTAAAAATAGCTTTCCATACACAAACCCTTGCTTTTCGCTTAACTTAAATACATACGGATTCTGTTTAGTTCCAGCTAAAAAGATTTCTTTATTTGGGATTTGTTGTTTATCACTATAATACTCTACAACATCTTTAGGATCATACGCATTTGTTGAACTATCTGTATATGTATATTCAATCCAATACCAACAAGTATTGTTAGATTCTTTCGTTTCTCTTTCTTCTTTCCATAAAGATGCCTCTTCATGAGGCCCTTTTTCAGGAGCTTCACTTGTTGTAGAAGCGTAATAGATTTTATAAGCCGTGAAATTCTTTTCGGCTTGCGATAAAGATAGAACATAAGGATAAAAACCATTTCCATCTTTTGCAGGAACACCAGGCAATGGTGCAGGTGTATGATCTTGAATTTCTGGTTCTTCAACAACATCTGGAATAGGCGTTGTATTTAATAATTTCTTTAATTCATGCTCGGCAAGTGTAATCGCATTTTGAGCTTTTTCTACATCCAATTGACTTGTATCTACTGCACTTTGAAGTGTAGTTAGGTCATATGACAATAAAGGATCACCTGCGTTGACCTGTTGACCTTCTTGTACAAATACTTGTGTAATTGTTTTAGAAGCATCATATAATACGGATTGCGTATCACTATTGGATACAAAACCAGTAGATGTGGATGGGTTATCCCAATACCCTGTATTCAATGTGGATACAGAGTTTACATCGATTTTGTTTGTTGAATTCAAATAAAACTTAATTCCAACTAAGGTAAATGCACATATAGAAGTAATAATAATTCCTTTTTTTATAGAAGGTTTCATAGCACACCTCCTTGTTTATTTTCAATGATTTCTCCATCGATGATATGAAAAATTTTTTTGGCATGACTTGCCACGTTGGCATCATGCGTTATCATAATGATTGTTACACCTTCATCATTTAAGGATTTAAATAATTCCATAACTTGTTTTCCACTTGCTTGATCAAGTGCGCCTGTAGGCTCATCGGCAAGTAGGATTTTTGGATTATTAATAATGGCGCGGGCAATCGCAACACGCTGTTTTTGTCCACCAGATAATTGGCTTGGCTTAAATGAAATACGATCTTGTAAACCTACTTTATTTAATACATCTATAGCTCTTTGATTTCTTTTCTCTTTATCAATACCTGCATAAATCAAAGGTAAAGCTACATTTTCTTGGGCGGTTTCCGAACTTAGAAGATTGAAGTTTTGGAATACAAAGCCAATCTTATTTAAACGAAGATCACTTAATGCATCATCATTCATTTCAGAAATATCTTCATCTTCAAACAGATACGTACCCAAACTTGCTCGATCTAAACATCCAATGATATTCATAAGTGTTGTTTTACCTGAGCCGCTAGGTCCCATAATCGCAATATAGTCACCTTGTACGACTTCAAGACTGACGTCCTTTAATACAGGAACAATCATAGGTTCTTTACCGTAGTTCTTATAAATATTTTGTATATTAAGAAGCATTGGCATCACCATCCGTTTCCGTCTGATATTCTGTAGTTGTTTTCATTCCTTCTGAATAAGAATCATCAGCCCACGCGATATAGTCATCCTCGTTTAGTCCTGACTTGATATTTGTGGCAAATGTTTCTTCATCCGTTTTACCGAGTTCTACTTTTCTTTTCTTTAATTTACCACGTTCAGATACCCATACATATGAATTTCCATTGTCATCCGAAACAATAAAACTTGCATCTAGCCAGATACCTTTTTTCTTTGTAGATTGGCCATTATCCGCTTCAATATATACGTGTTGTCCAAGCATTAAACCTTTGTTGTTGTCTAAAGAGACGTAGAAAGGGTATTTGGATGCAGATTCACTTGAATCTGCTCCATTAAAGTTATTGTTCGAATTCGATTGAGGATCTGTTTCTACTTTTGTGACAGTCCCCTTATAGATTTGATCTTCATTTACACGACTTCTGACAATGACACTTGTCCCTTCAGAAATGGTGCCCATTTCACTAATAGAGCCTTTCACTCTAAAATCTGTAGTTTGCGTAATGGATACTAGCGGTTTTTGGTTTCCACTCTCATCCGTTCCACCATCTTTATTTACTTCTTTAATAATTCCATCAATAGTAGAAAGGACGGTAGAATTTTCAATTTGTTTATTCAACTGCTCGATTTCAGTTTGTGTAGCTTTGATTGTGTTTTGAGCTTGACGAATCGCATAACTCGCATCATTGATTCGTGCCTGAATCTCTACTTTATCTCCACCCTTATTTAGTTCGGCCTTATAATCGGCAATGGTATTATTCTGCGCTTGGATTTCATTGTTTTGGGCTTCAATATCTAATTTTTTTTGTGCAATCGAATTCGCTGCTTCTGTAGTGTCATAAGAAAATAATTTATCTCCTTTACTTACTTTTTGCCCTGCTTTTACATACATATCTGTAATGGATTTGTTTCCATCTTGATTAATATCAACTGTTTCTGAGGATTCTACAACACCTGAATAACGATTTTCTGTATAGGAAGATCCGATGATTGTTGAAACTTTTTGAACATAGATGTTTTGATTGTTGTTTCCTTTTGGAAATAAGAAATAGATGCCTATAACGACAATTAAAAGGCATGCTGAGATTAAAATTATAATTTTAGTCTTTTTGTTCATAGTATTCTCCTGAAATTTAGTGTTATATGTATAGTATATCAAATACTGGTATAGAAAATTCCTTAAAAATACTTAAATTATGGTATACTTTAAAGGTTGTTAAAAAGAGAGGGATATTAACAAATGAATTCACTAAAACCGATGTTACTTTCATCACTTAAAAGCTATGATAAGTCTCAGTTTTTCAAAGATGTAACGGCTGGAATTATTGTAGCTATTATCGCATTACCATTATCGATTGCATTGGCACTTGCTTCTGGCGTTGGACCGGAAGCCGGAATCTTTACTGCAATCGTAGCAGGTTTTGTCATTTCAGCACTAGGAGGAAGCAGTGTACAAATTGCAGGACCGACTGCTGCATTTGCGACGATTGTTGCTGGAATTGTAGCGCATGATGGAATGGATGGACTTATTGTTGCCACGATTCTTGCGGGTATTTTTTTGATTTTGATGGGTCTATGTCATTTTGGAAGTCTAATCAAGTTTATTCCATTTACCATTACAACAGGTTTTACTTCGGGTATTGCCGTTACGATTGTGATTGGGCAATTAAAAGATTTTTTTGGATTAACCTATCCAACGGGAGTAAAGCCTATTGAGACGGTTGAAAAATTTGGGGCTGTAATCCATCATTTTTCTACAATGAATGTGGATGCCGTGATTGTAGGTGTGGTATCTTTAGTTATCTTGATTATTGCTCCATATATCTTTAAAAGAATTCCAGGCTCACTTTTAGCCGTTATTGCAGGAATTTTGATGGTTCAATTCTTGCCTTTAAAGGTAAATACAATTGGAAATCTGTATACAATCAGCAATGCATTACCATCTTTACATTTTCCAAGCTTATCATTAAATGTCATTCAAAATGCACTACCGAATGCATTAACTATAGCTGTATTAGCGGCCATTGAATCACTACTTTCTTGTGTGGTTGCCGATGGTATGATCAATGGAAAACATCGTTCGGATATGGAACTTGTTACGCAGGGTGCTGGAAATATTGCGTCAGCTTTATTTGGAGGAATTCCTGCCACGGGTGCTATCGCAAGAACGGCTGCCAATATTAAAAATGGAGGAAGAACACCAATTGCCGGCATGGTCCACTCCATCACATTAGTCATTGTATTAGTTGTTTTAATGCCATATGCCGGAATGATTCCGATGCCTACCATTGCGGCTATTCTATTTATTGTCGCATACAATATGTGCCAATGGCGTACCTTTGTGAACTTAGTTAAAACAGCACCTAAGAGTGATATTATTGTTTTAGTCACTTCATTTGTGCTAACTGTAATCTTTGATTTGGTTGTAGCCATTGAAGTAGGAATGGTACTTGCTTGTTTATTATTCATTAAACGTATGAGTGAAGAAACAAAAGTCAATGGCTGGACATATGTAGATGAGGATACACCCGATGTTGATGAACACCTTCAAAAGCTTCCACTTCAGATTCGTGTTTATGAGATTTCAGGACCATTATTCTTTGGTGCTGCTAGTGTAATTGAAGAAATTGTAGTCAAAGATTTTACAACATGTCTAGTTCTTCGTATGCGCAGTGTTCCTGCATTAGATAGTACGGCACTAAACGCATTAAAAGATTTAGTTCAGGTTTGCAAGTCCAAAGGAATCACGATTGTATTTTCACATGTGAATGATCAACCGATGAAGGTCACGGAAAAGGCAGGCTTTATTGAGCTTGTTGGAGAAGAAAACTTCCAACCAAGTATCAGTGATGCACTAGATCGTGCTGAGGAAATTATTCATAGTAAATAAAAAAACGCGTTTGCGTTTTTTATTTTGTCTTAAACAATTTCATCGTTTCGGATATAAACTCATTATCATTGATCTTTTGTTCAATATTCTTGTTGAGTGGACAATGTTCTCGTGTAATTGTATAGCTGCTTCCACTAAAATTAAATGTGATGTATTCAAGATTATCAATCAATTTGAATAGAGATACAGAATTGTAAACTAGAGCTTTATTTATATATAAGTTTTCGTTGTTGTACCAATCTGTACAATGATAATCTACTATAAGTCCACAGCCTTTTGAATCAATTTCAAATACATAGCCATATTCCGATAGGGGTAAGGCATTTAGTAAATGGGATGTATTACTATTATTACCAATATATTGGCTTTTGTAGTGTTGAAGTTGTTCAAATGAACTTTTATCCATATTAAAAGGACTTGTTGGAACGGTATTAATGGTATATTGTTTCTTGTCGTCAATTCGATAATATTCATTGGGGGTATCGGCATTGATGCGAAATACATTGTAGAATGGATTTTGGTATTCAATCATTTTATTGCCATCCTCACTAAATACAGTAGTTGTAGTCAGTCGATAGATGGGTGGTTGTTTAAATTGGTTTACACTGACATAGTCGAAAATAAAGAAGATGCCTAAAAGTAAAGCGAATAGAATTGTTGAAACCAATCCTTTCTTGAGTAGAGAAGTAAATTTTAATTCTCTAAATATTCCAACTACAAATAAAAACAATCCAATCATAGAATAGATGCTGCCCCAGCTGCTTTCAGAAGGGAAAACAGTAAATGCACAAAGGGATGTAAAAATGCCAAGCCCTATAATAAATAAAGATATTTTTTTGTGTTCATCCTTGATTTTCTTATCTGTATAATCAATGGTTTGAATTAGGTTTTGTTCAGAATACTCCATAGCCTCTTCTTTAACGATTTCTTCTCCAGCTAAAAGTTCATTTAATGTGATATCTAATTCTTTACTTAAAGGTTCAAGTAAAGATAAGTCTGGCATATAATGACCATTTTCCCATCGCGAAATGGTTTTATTTGTCACACCTAATTTTTCAGCTAACTGCTCTTGTGTATATCCTTTTTTCTTTCGATTCATTGCGATAAAGGCTCCTATCTTTTTTGTGTCCATAATGGGCCTCCTTTCATCTAAAATATTACTATTTTCACTATACATTGAACATCCCACAAATGGCGAATTAGCTGATTCTTCTTGACTTTAATGGTTATGTTCCATACAATAAATTGGTACATTTAAATAACGTTCACTCTTCACCGGATGAGTGGTTAAAGCGTCTAGGATCAAATCGTAGGTGCAGTGATTTCACTGTAAGATTTGGTCTTAGGCGCTTCTTTTTTTTGGAGGTAAGTATGAATAAGATAAGAGAATTATTGGTACAAATGATGTGGGAACTTGTTGGCAGTATTTTTGTAGCGATTGGTATCTATAACTTTGCCGTACAAGCTAAATTTCCTATGACAGGATTTTCAGGAATTTCAATTATCTTGTATCGTTTGTTTAATATTCCCATTGGTTTTTCAACAATTCTATTGAATATACCTGTTGCGATACTTTGTTACAAATTATTAGGAAAGAAGTTTTTTATCAGTTCCATTCGTTGTATGATTGTATCTTCATTGATTATCGACTATGTGGCACCATTATTTCCAGTCTACCAAGGAGATCGATTATTAGCTGCCCTATGTACGGGAGTTTTTGGTGGAATTGGCTATGCGATAATCTATACAAGAAATTCATCTACAGGAGGATCTGATTTTATCATCATGGCTGTAAAGGCATTGAGGCCTCATTTATCTTTAGGAAATATTGCCTTTTTGTCGGATGTTGGCATTATTCTAGTGGGTGGTATTTTATTTAAAGATGTAGATGGAATGATTTATGGTATGATTGTAAATTTATTATTCGCGGTTGTAGTGGATAAAATGATTTATGGTTTGAATTCTGGTAAGGTCGCTTTTATTGTGACAAAACACGGAAAAAGAATTTGTCAGGTGATTGATGAAACAAGTCAAAGGGGAAGTACGATTTTAAATGCACAAGGTGGATATAAACAAGATGATATGCAAGTGGTAATGTGTGCATGTAACAGTAAAGAAATGTATCAAGTAAGAAAGGCTGTACAAGAAGCGGATCCAGAATCTTTCTTTGTGGTTGTAGAGTCGCATGAAGTGCATGGAGAGGGGTTTAAAATGACAAATATTGGAGAAGCACAAAGCTAAATTCATGTCCATGGTGAAAACGCTTGCGTAATTGATGGTTCTTTGTTATGATTTGAACATCATATGACTGACGGAAGTGGAGTTACCACATGAAGTATGATGTTATAGGCCGACCGTCTGGGCAAGTTTACTTTGTCTTTTCGGTGGGTCTTTTTAATTGACTACTCGAAGGAATCATAGTAAACTTTAAATAATTGTTAGTTTAAACTAACTGTCATTAGAAGGAGGCAATCATGAAAGAACAATGGCAAGGATTTAAAGGCAGTAAATGGCAGGACGAGGTAGATGTTCGAGATTTTATTCAAAATAACTACAAACCTTATAATGGAGATGAAAGCTTTTTAGAAGGTCCAACAGAATCGACAAATACTTTGTGGGAAAAACTTCAAAAACTACAAAAAGAAGAGCGTGCCAAAGGTGGCGTATTGGATATGGAAACAGAAGTGGTTTCGAGTCTAACTGCTTATGGCCCTGGATATTTAGATAAAGATTTAGAGAAGGTTGTTGGTTTACAAACAGATAAACCATTAAAACGTGCATTTATGCCTTATGGCGGTATTCGTATGAGTGAAGAGGCATGCGAAACTTATGGATACAAACCAAGTGAAAAATTACATGAAATCTTCACAAAATATCATAAAACTCACAATGATGCTGTATTTAGTGCATACACACCAGAAATGCGTTTAGCACGTCGTAACAAAATCGTTACAGGATTACCAGATACATATGGTCGTGGACGTATCGTAGGGGATTATCGTCGTGTTGCACTTTATGGTATTGATTATTTAATTGAGCAGAAACAAAAAGATTTCGCATATTGTGGCGATGGAACAATGAGCGATGATGTGATTCGTCAGCGTGAAGAATTGGCTGAACAAATCAAGGCGTTAAAAGAAATGAAAATTATGGCAGCAAGCTATGGATATGATATTTCTCAGCCTGCTAAAAACTCATTAGAAGCAGTACAATGGTTATACTTTGGATATTTAGCTGCTATTAAAACACAAAATGGGGCGGCTATGTCAGTAGGTCGTATTTCAACATTCTTAGATATTTATTTTGAAAGAGATTTAGAGAATGGTGTCTTCACAGAAAGTGAAATTCAAGAAATTGTTGACCATGTGACTATGAAATTTAGAATGGTTAAGTTTGCTAGAATTCCTAGCTACAACCAATTATTCTCAGGAGATCCAGTTTGGGCAACACTTGATGTTGGTGGTTTAGGTATGGATGGAAGAAGTATGGTTACTAAAACTTGTTTCCGTTTCTTGCATACACTTGAAAATATGGGACCGAGTCCAGAACCAAACTTAACTGTATTGTATTCTTCAAATTTACCAGAACCATTCAAGAAATATGCTGCAAAAGTAAGTATTGATACAAGTAGTGTTCAATATGAAAATGATGATGTAATGCGTCCTGTATGGGGAGATGATTATGCGGTATGTTGTTGTGTAAGTGCTACGCAAACTGGTAAAGAAATGCAGTTCTTTGGTGCTCGTGCAAACTTAGCTAAATGTTTACTATACGCTATCAATGGTGGTGTAGATGAAAAGACAAAAGTACAAGTAGGTCCAGAATATAAGCCTATCACAAGTGAGTATTTAGATTATGATGAAGTAATGCATAAATACGATATCATGATGGATTGGTTATCAGGGTTATATGTAAATATTTTGAACTTGATTCAATATATGCACGATAAGTATTATTATGAAGCAAGCCAGATGGCTTTGATTGATACAGATGTACGTAGAACTTTCGCAACGGGTATTGCTGGATTCTCACATGTAGTAGATTCATTGAGTGCCATCAAATACGCAAAAGTGAAGACAATTCGTGATGAAGATGGATTGGTTGTTGACTATGAAATCGAAGGGGATTTCCCTCGTTATGGAAATGATGATGATCGTGCGGATGAAATTGCCGTATGGTTATTAAAGACATTTATGCGTAAGATTGAAAAACACCACACATATCGTGATAGTGAACCAACGACTTCAATTCTTACAATTACTTCAAATGTTGTATATGGTAAAGCTACAGGTGCGCTTCCAGATGGAAGAAAAGCAGGTGAACCATTATCACCAGGTGCTAACCCTGCATATGGAGCAGAACAAAATGGATTGTTGGCATCGCTAAATTCTGTCGCAAAACTTCCTTATGAATATGCATTAGATGGAATTAGTAATACGCAAACAATCAATCCGGATGCGTTGGGTCACACTGAAGAGGAAAGAGTAAATAACTTAGTGAATGTATTAGATGGATACTTTGATCAGGGCGCTCACCACTTGAATGTGAATGTATTTGGTGTAGAAAAATTAAAAGATGCGATGGAGCATCCAGAAAAAGAGGAATACGCAAACTTTACAATTCGTGTTTCTGGCTATGCCGTTAAATTTATTGATTTAACTCGCGAACAACAATTAGATGTTATTAGTCGTACATGTCACAAGAGCCTTTAATAAGGCTCTTTCTAGTTAGGGGGATATTATGTTAGGAGCAATTCATTCGATTGAAACGTTTGGCCTTGTAGATGGACCAGGCGTAAGATATGTCATCTTTATGCAAGGATGTCATATGCGTTGTAAGTTTTGTCACAATGCCGATACTTGGAAAACTAAAGAGCCAGATCAAAGTGCAGAAGTGGTATTAAAGAAAGCTTTACGATATCGTCCTTACTGGAAAGATAATGGTGGCATTACAGTCAGTGGTGGTGAACCATTACTTCAAATTGATTTTCTGATTGAACTTTTTACATTAGCTAAAAAAGAAGGTGTCAATACAGTTTTGGATACTTGTGGACAACCATTTACTTTTGAAGAACCATTCTTTTCTAAGTTTAAACAACTTATGAATGTTACAGATCTAGTATTATTAGATATAAAACATATTGATGAAATGGCTCATAAAGATTTAACGGGACATACGAATCAAAATATTTTAGAACTAGCTAAGTATTTGTCGGATATTCAAAAGCCAGTATGGATTCGTCATGTGTTGGTACCGACAATCAATACAGATGAAAAATATTTGGAACGACTACATCAATTTGTTGCTCAATTAAAAAATGTAGAAAGAATAGAAGTATTACCATACCATACTCTAGGGGCTTATAAATGGAAAGAACTTGGCTTAGGATATCCTTTAGAAGGAATTGATCCGCCAACTGAGAAACAACTTCAAATTGCGAATACAATACTTGAAACAGGGAAATGATCCCTGTTTTTTTTGTGTACAAAAAAAGTGCTCAATTGAGCACTTTCATTGTTATAATCTATCGAATATATTGTAGAGATTTCTTCGATCAAACCAAACATAGCCTGTTGTGTTGTCTGTGGAAGTATCTGTTCCTGGAGTACTAGGTTCCGTTGGCTCAGGTGTTGTAGGTTCTGTAGGTTCTGTTGGTTCTGTAGAAGGATATGTACATGCACTTCCGTCCCAAGTTCCGCCGTTATCTGTACAAGTTTTTTCGGCTTCGTTCGTTTCTTCTTTTTCTTCTTCTTTTTTACATGTACCAGCTTCAGAATCCCATTCACCACCATCGGCTTCACAAGCTTCTCTTTCTTTATCATCAGACTTTTTACATGTCTGATTTTCTTCATCCCATTCGCCACCACTAGCTTCACAAGCATCTTGCGCATTATTGTTATCAGATGTTGTATCACCTTTTGATTTGAATTCATCTTTGATGTATCCACCCTTGTAGTCTGAGATACCACTAGGTCTTTCAAGTGCAGAATATGTTGCATATTTTTGCATGTAATCAAGCATGTAGTGTGAAATATGGAATGCTGAAGCAATATTTAAATCATCCCAAGTAATATACATACCATAGTTTGCGATGGCATCCGTTGTATATCCACTCCAACAAGCGATTGTATATTTATTTGTATAGCCTACTGACCATTCATCTTTGGCAACCCCCTCAGGAATTCCATAGCTATTTGCAGGCCAGTCTGTTGTCCCTGATTTTCCATATACTGTATAGTTGCTCGCAAGAATTTCGTTGTAATTTTGGTAACCACCTGAAACTACTTTTTCAAGTAATTGCGAAATCATCCATGCGGCTTGTTCACTAATAACATCATATGTTTTAGCGTTTGTCTTAAATTCTTTTTTATCGGATCTACGAACTACTTTTCTTACACGGTGAGCATCCACACGCTTACCTCCATTCGCAAATGTTGAATAAGCACTTGCTAGTTGGATTGGGCTTGCACGCATGCTCGAACCACCGATTGCGTATTGTTCATTAAATCCTTCAGCCACTTCATCGCTAAAACCAAGCTTTTTACAATAATCGATCCAGTAATCATAGCCTTTAGCGGTTACTAAATCAATCATAGCTTGAGCGGCTGTGGTATTTTTTGAAACACCTAATGCATCTTGTAAACTCATAATACCATTGTATTTACTATCTGAGTTTTTAGGAGCGTAAGAACCATTTTTCCAATAGTCTTTTTTCTTATCGTTTACCTGATGAGCGGTAGACCATCCTAAGATATCAAATGTACTTGCATAGGCAAGTAATGGTTTCATACTTGAACCTGGTTGATTTGGTTCGTTTGAGTAATCAATTTTTACGGAGTCTGAGTGATAACGACGGCCAGGACCAACTGCAATAATTTCCCCTGTATCGTTTTCAATCATTGAGAAACCAACATCGAAATATTCGTTAGGGAATTGAACGATGTTACCGTTACAGATTTCATCAGCTTGTTTTTGAGCATCTTGATTTAGTGCAGTGTAGATATCCATTGGAATAATGGCTGGATCTTGTCCAGTTAATTCCATAACTTCACTTAGTGTTTGTGTGATATAAGCTTGATTTGGATCATCACTTGTACGCTCTACATATTCTAAAGAGAATGACAAATCTTGGCTTGAAGCAAGATTAAATTCTTCTTCCGTAATATAACCATGTTGCAACATCAATTCCAAAGTTACATTTCTACGATTTTGAGCAGCTTTTAAATGATCTAGCTTTGTGTTTGCTTCGTTTAAATTGTTTAATGGATTGTATGTATCTGGTGCATTGATACAACCAGCCAAGAAGGCAGCTTCACCTAAATTTAATTGGGATACATCTTTGTTAAAGAAGTATTGTGCGGCTTTTTGAATACCACGTGTATTGTTTCCTGAACCAAACCAAATACGGTTTACGTAGTATTCAAAGATTTGTTCCTTATTAATGCTTTGTTCAGCAATCAATGAAAGATAGATTTCTTGAACTTTTAATTTTAATTTTTGAACGGTTGTGACCGTACCCTGTTCAGTTTCTAATTTCTTTTCCTGGTTCTTAGTAAATGCATTATCAATCATCTGCATGGTTAATGTAGAACCACCTTGAGCAAGACTTCCAGATTTCAAGTTTGCCATAGCGGATTTCAAGAAACGTGGCAAGTCAAATCCATTGTGGTCGAAGAAACGTGAATCCTCAATTGATAAAAAAGCATCGACTACAGATTGTGGAATTTGTGAGTAGGTTACGTCTTCACGAATTTCATCTCCAAGTTCATAGAATACGTTGCCTGAAGCATCGTAAAGTCTTGAATTGGATAATGTAGTCAAACCGTCTTGCGAAAAGCGCATGCCGTCAGGATCGTTGATGATGTTGACAAGAATGAAGAATACGGAGATGCATCCAACTAAAAATATAGATAAGACGGATACGGCTAGTTTATTCCAAATGTCTAGTTTTCTTCTGTTTGTCTTTTGTGTTTTTGGCTTATTTTGTTCGTTTTGTGGTTGGGCCATTTACTTATCCTCCTTAAAATAGAGTTCATCTACAGCTTTTAAATACGCTAACCTAGGATATAATCCTTCTTGAATAAGAATCCCGTGGGATTGAAACCAAGAATATGGTATAGAGCTTTTGTCTATATTTTCTATTTTATCTATGAGCAGTTTTGAATCAACAAGGTATGTTTCGTTATGATAATTAAATCGAATAATAAAAAAACCAATACCTCCATGAAATACAACTTTTTTTAGATGTTTGATTTGATGTGGATGAATCATAAAGAGTGGAAAACTCGTTTTATTTTTCGTTTCCTTTGCTTCAAAATCAATGTATTTACCTCGATATACGCCGTTGTAGTCCGTCGTGGAAGGCGTTTTATAGTAAGCTTCAGTGATTTTAGCTCTTTGCCTTTTTGGATAGTCCACATGAACAACTTGAACGGGTGTTGGCTTTTTATAAATCAAAGCTTTATCGAGTTCTCTATAATATTTATTAGAGTCGTTTATATCGTTTTCGAGGCGCATACCTCGAGAACTATAACTCTTTTGTTGCATTGTATTTATGGTTGAAATTGCATTCGGATATTTAATAGTGCTCATCACGAACATTATATATGAAAAAGGATGAACATTCAATGAATCTGAAAAGTCAGAGTTGATTTTTTTGTGCAAAACATTCATAATATTTAGGTAGATATAGGGGGACTTATATATGGCAAAAGATATGAATTTGACAGCTCAGGAAATTTATGAAAAAGAATTTCATGTAGACTTGAAGGGATATGCCCCTGCTGAAGTAGATGAATTTCTAGATATGGTAATTGAAGATTATCAGAAATATGATGAAAAAGTAGAAGAATTAGGTGCTGCAGTCACTCGTTATGAAGAAAAAATCAAAGAATTACAGCAACAGTTGTTTGCGTTACAAAGTGAGAATGAAAACTTAAACGAAAAAGTAAATTCTGATTTTGTGAATGGAAGCAGTAATACAGTAGATATCTTAAAACGTATTGCACGTTTGGAAAAAGCTGTATTTAATCAAAGCGAAGAATAGTGAATTAAATCGACAGTCGCTGGCTACTTAGATAGTTAGAGGAAAGTCCATGCTCGCACAATCTGTGATGATTGTAGTGTTTGTGCTAGATGAATAAATAAGTCTAGGCAAGTTATTGCTTGACGGCTGTTTTGTTTGCTAAGGGAAACTATGTAAACAAACTTTAAAAGTGCCACAGAGACGAATCTATATGGAAACGTATAGGGTGGAACGGGTAAACCCCACAAGCGAGAAACCCAAATTTGGTAGGGGAACCGGCTGGAATGAAACGAAAGGAAGGCTGGATAGCTTTATGCTATAGATAAATGACTGTCACCACGCAAGTGGAACAGAACATGGCTTATGATTTAAGGATACTACAAAGAGCAATTTAATTTGCTCTTTTTTTTTACTTGAAACAAGTGTATACTGAATTTGCATAAATTAAATCTTCAGGGTTGGGTGAAATTCCCTATCGGCGGTAAACCCCGCGAGCATTATGCATGAACTGGTGCAATTCCAGTGGCGACAGTATAGTCTGGATGGAAGAAGATGTTTTTATATATTCTTTTGTATATTTAAACGCGCCTAGGGGATTTTCTTTAGGCATGTTTTTTAGTTGATATATGAAGGGATGATGATTTATGAGTTCAACAAAGAAACTAACAACGATTGCGATCTTAAGTGCGATGGCAATGGTTTTAAACTTATTGATACAATTTCCAATTGTACCAGCCGTATCTTTTCTAAGCTACGATCCAAAAGATATCATTATTGTGATTGCAGGATTTATTTATGGTCCTATGACATCTTTTATTATGAGTCTATTGTGTTCGTTTTTAGAAATCGTATTCCGTGGAGGAAATTTATTAGATGTTTTGATGAATGTGATTTCAACTTGTACATTCGCATGTGTTGCAGCCTGCATCTATAAGTATAAACACTCTAAAAAGGGAGCTATCATCGGCTTGGTATTAGGAACTGTATGCTGCACATTGAGTATGACATTATGGAACTACATTATTACACCAATTTATTATCAAATGCCAAGAAGTGCAGTGGTCGGTATGTTACTTCCAGGTATTGTTCCATTCAATATTATTAAATGTACATTAAATGCAGCCTGTGCAATGTTGATCTACAAACCACTTGTAAATGCACTGAGAAGCACGCAGTTTGTTCCACAGTCTAATACAAGTGAAGGACTTACAAAAGATGTGGGAATTGTCAGTGCATTTATTATTGTATCAATTGCAGTTTTAATATTAGTTATGAAAGGTTAGGAAAAACATGGAACTTTTAGAAGCAAAAAAAATTATGGATGAAAAATTAGGGGATTATAAAATCATGGCTTTGGCTAGCTGTGTGGATGATTATCCTATGGTAAGAAATGTAAGTTGCGTTTTCTACAATGACAAGATTTATTTTAAGACAGACAAAAACTTTAGAAAAACACAACAATTGTTCAAAAATGATAAAGTAGCTATGTGCTTTAATGGAGTGCAAGTAGAGGGAACAGCTAAAAACTTAGGTTTGGTTGTTGATGAGCCAGGACGTATTTTTGAAAAGAAATATAAAGAATTTTTGTGGCAAAGCTATAATGCATATTCACACATTGATACAGAAATCTTAATTGAAGTGACTCCTAAGTTTGTGGAAATTTGGGATGAAGATGAAAATCGTAATGCATTCCAGTTATTTATTGATTTTGACAAAGAAACAGTTGAATACAAACCTTATGACTAGTTTATACTAGTCATTTTTTTGTGAAAATTCACGAGATTTTGACATGGATATGATACAATAATTAATGTATGAAAGTAGGTGAAAACATGTCTCCAGACCCGAGTTATTATAATTATGAAAAAACAAATACGTTCGGAGACATGAGATTTGTCTTCGTTTAAGATATAAGGAGGACAAATTGTGTTAGAATTTTATAAAACGTTTGAAGATGGAACACGCAGAATTGCAGAACCAGAACCAGGATGCTGGATCAATGCGGTTGCACCTACGGAAGAAGAAAGAAATTTTTTGATTGAACAAATAGGAATCTTACCTGAATTTGTAAAATCTTCGTTGGATGAAGAAGAAAGTTCACATATTGATTATGATGATGATTTTAGACAAGTGTTGATTATTTTTGACTACCCAAGTGCAGAAAATGAAGATGATGATTCAATTGATTCAACCTATTCTACATTGCCAATTGGTATTGTGATTTTAAAGGGGTATGTTGTGACAATCAGTTTATATGAAAACTGGAGTATTTTAGAAATGTCACAAGGTAGAATAAAAGGTATGGATACACGTTTAAAAACAAGATTTTTCTTACTTTTGGCATTGCGTATTTCACAACGTTTCTTGATTTGTTTACGCCAAATTGACCGCTTATCAAGTCGAACAGAAACGCGTTTGCATCAGTCTGTAGAAAATGATGAATTGATTGAAATGTTAGGCTTAGAAAAGTCATTGGTTTACTTTTCAACATCTTTAAAATCAGATGAGGTTACATTAAGTAAGATTATGCGTGGGAAACAGATTCAATTATATGAAGAGGATGAAGATTTGTTGGAAGACGTAATGATTGAAATCCATCAGGCCATCGAGATGTGTAACATTTACTCAAACACAATGGCAGGTACGATGGATACGTTTGCGAGTATTATTTCTAATAATATGAACATTGTCATGAATAAATTGACTGTAATCACAATTGTTATGGCTATCCCAAATATTATTTTTGGATTCTATGGGATGAACGTACAGTTGCCATTCCCATTTGTATGGTTTCCAAGTTTTGTAGCTATTTTAGCTTGTGTAATTGCGACTGTTTATTTTTTCAGGCACAATATGTTTAAGTAAGGTTTGATTTTTTTCAAACCTTTTTTCTTTTAGATAAAAGAAAAAGCACTATTAGAATAGTGCTCCAAGTGCTCCAAACAATCCCATACTCGCAAGAGCCATGATGATACCAGCTAAAATGACACCTAACATAACGGCTAGTACACTCGATTTGAAATTCATATCTAAGATACTAGCGGCAAGTGTACCAGTCCAGGCTCCTGTTCCTGGTAATGGAATACCCACAAATAATAATAGGGCTACAAACAATCCTTTTCCTGCAGTGGCTTGTAATTTTTTACCACCTTTTTCACCTTTTTCTAGACACCACGTAAAGAAATTTCCGACAACTGGCTTGTCAGCTCCCCAGACAAGAATCTTTCTGGCAAAGAAATAGATGAAGGGAACAGGAATCATATTTCCAATAATCGCAATTATATAATATTGTATAAATGGTAATCCCATTCCGGCTGCGATTGGGATGGCTCCACGAAGTTCAATAAGGGGTACCATAGATACAAAAAACACAATCAGGTATTTTTTAAACATTTAAAATCTCCTTTTTTTCGACAAGTAAAAGTTTATCATTGATGACATAAATTTACAATAATAGACAGAATTTGAAATGTGTCTAGCACTACGACGTTGAAAGTGCTAAAAATAGTGTTATACTGAAATCATAAAGGAGATGTTACTTATGAAATGGTTTGATTCTGATTATGATTATATTGATGAATTCACAACACAATGGAATGAAAGGTATAAAAAGGCTAAAAGAATGAGTATAATATTAAGTATAGTATTGATTCTTATTGGTATTTTATGTTTTGCGTTTCCAGAAAAGGTATTCACAACGATTCAAATTATCGCAGCCATTGGCTTGATTGTTTGGGGTGCATGTGAAATTTATTCATATATCACAACAACCTTCTTCTTTAGAGATGCAATGTGGCTAGCCAGTGGTATCTTAAATATTTTGCTAGGTTGTTTATTATGCACGATGCCAGTTACAATTACTGTAAGTACATTGACATTCTTGTTTGCATTTGTGCTATTGGTTAATGGTATTCAAAAGATTACTTGGGGGTCTAGACTTAGTTTCTTTAGAGTGATCGATACGAAATATTTAAGTTTGACAGGTTGGGTCAATCTGTTGTTAGGTATTATTTTTTTGGTAATGCCATTCCAAAGTGCTTTAGTCATTAATTATATTATTGCGACCTATTTGGTTGTGGCTGGTCTTAGCTTGTTGATTGAAGCTGTTTCAATGAAAAAGATTTAAAAGGGGTAAACATGGAAAAATTTAAGTTTTATGCACCAACAAAAGTGTATTTTGGTAAAGATGAGGAACAAAGGGTTGGAAAGATTTTACAAGAATATCATCCGAAGAAAGTATTGATTCATTATGGAGGGAAAAGTGCCATTCAATCCGGTCTTTTGGATCGAGTGAAAAAGGCACTTGATGAAGAAAATATTGCCTATTGTTTGTGTGGAGGTGTTGTTGCCAATCCACTACTTTCAAAGGTGAACGAAGGAATTCAAATTTGTAAAGAAGAAGGAGTTGACTTTATTCTTGCTGTTGGTGGAGGAAGCGTTTTAGACTCAAGCAAAGGCATTGCGTATGGCGTTTATAATGAGGGTGCTGTCTGGGATTATTACGCAAAAAAGAAAAAGGTGAAGGGTGCTTTACCTATGGGGTGTATCTTAACACTATCCGCAACAGGCAGTGAAATGAGCAATTCAAGCGTAATCACAAATGAAGATGGTAATCTGAAACGTGGTTTAAGCAGTGATTATGGATATTTTAAATTTTCTATTTTAAATCCAGAATTAACATATACTGTATCTCGATATCAAACAATGTGTGGGTGTACGGATATTATTATGCATACATTGGAACGATATTTTACGCCATACCAAACATTGGATTTGGTAGATCAAATGGCAGAAAGTTTAGTCCGTACTGTCATAAAAAACGCAAAAATTCTTTTAGAAGATCCTTCTAACGAGCAGGCACGCTCTGAAATTATGTGGGCAGGTAGTGTTTCACACAATGACATGACTGGAGATCGCTCTTTAGGAGATTGGGCTTGCCATCAATTGGAACATGAATTAAGTGGAATGTTTAATGTAGCACATGGTGCAGGTCTTGCGGCCATTTGGGATAGTTGGGCAAATCATGTATATATGGAAAATCCAACGCGATTTGCCAAGCTTGGACATCGTGTGTTTGGCTTGGATGATTCGGATACATTATCTTGCGCTTTGAATACTATTGAAAAGATGGAAGAATTCTTTAGAAGTATCGGCATGCCGACAAGTATTCAAGGATTGTTAAAACGTAAGTGTACAGAACCGGAATTGTATGAATTAACATACAAATGCAGCTTTGAGCATACGCGCACAATTGGAAAATTTAAAGAGTTGGATGAAATGGATATGCTTGAAATATATCGTATGGCAAATGAAAAGGAAGTCGCTTAAGACTTCCTTATTTTAGTTAAAGAGACTTTTAATGAAGTTAATAATCTTGTCAAACCATCCTTCAGATTGGGCTTTGTTGAATAATCCAGATAATTGATTTTTTAAACTGCCAGACAATTTGTTTAATTGATTTAATACTTCTTGTGAGTCAATAGCTGAAGTGTTTTGATATTTCTTGGCGAATGCAATCAATTTATCAATATCGTCTTGAGAGATGATGTCACTTAAATTAAATTTCTTCAAAGCATCCTGTACGACTTGTTCAACTTGTTCGGTAGTTGCAGCACTACCTTGGTTCTGTTTGATTTGGGCAAGCTCTTGTTTGATTTCTACTAAAGCCTGATCTAAGCGGGCAGAGTCAAAATTAGAATCGTCTGCATTATTTTGAGCAATTTCGTTTGTTGTTTCAAGCTCATCTTGTGCAACTTGTGTACGATCTGGATCTAGTGTTTCTCCGTTAGCTTCTAACGCTTTGTAAACACCAGTTAAAGCAGATTCTCCGGTTACTTTTGAAACGGAAGCAACATCGATTTCAACATCACTGACACCTGCTGTAATTGCGGCGTTGGCATATTGGTTGGATGTGATCTTTGTGATATTGCTTTGTGTGATGATCTTTACTTTTACACCTGTACCAGAATCTTGTTTTTGAACCATAACACTTGAAATCAAACTGGATGTATCTCCACCAGCAATTCCTAAATAGTTGTATAAGTCGTTGGCATCAACACTTGTTTCGTAGACGTTATTTGTATCTTCAATATCAAATAATTCACGTGTACTTTGGATTTGATCTTCACTTAAACCACCACCATATACAACGGTTGGTTTACCCCATTTTTCATCTATAACAGATGTATCGATTGCGAATACGTTCGTGGCAGTTGCTGAAATGCTCATAACGGCTGCTAGAGATACGCCTAATAATTTATTACATTTAAACATTTTTTGTTCTCCTTTTGCGTAAATTTACTTTACTAGTGTATCTTAACTTTATTTTTTGTGCAAAAGTTTTGAATCTTATGTGAAATTTTGTTATACTTTTATGGTAAGTTAAAACTAACCGGAGGAATAGAAATGCAGCTAACACAATCTCAGGAAGATTATTTAGAAACAATATATGTATTAAAGTCTCAACAAGAGAATGTTCGTGCTATTGATGTGGCGGCAGCTCTAGGTTTTTCTAAGCCGAGTGTTTCACATGCTTTGAAAGACTTAAAAGAAAAAGAATTGATTTATACGGATAAAACAGGATATTTATTCTTTACAGAACAAGGACAAAAACAGGCGAGTCAAGTGTATGAAAGGCATATTTATTTTAAGAATCAATTGCTTCATGCTGGTGTAGAACCTGTTCTTGCAGAAGAAGAAGCTTGTCGTATGGAACATACAATTAGTGAAGAGAGTTTTAAAAAATTAAAGGGTAGTAAATGCGTGCGCTCATGTATTGACTGCAAGGGGGACGATTGTAAGTAAAAAGCGTGAATAGTTCACGCTTTTTTTTAGTTCTTTCCTTGAGGTATAAATGGGATTAATGCATCAGCTAATGAATGTAGGTTACGAGATTGGATGTAAACTTTTCCGTTTCCATGAAACTCATTCACTAAACCTTCGCCTGTAGTGAATCCAAATGTCCCGGATGCAATTTTGATTTCATAATCTAAAGAATCGTCCCATGCGATAACGTGTTCGTTATCAATTGTGATTGGATGATCTGCATCTACATTGATTTCCATAATGTCGCCATATGCATTGATCAATAGGTCGCCTTGTCCAGATGTATGCATGACAAAGAATCCACCGGTTCCACCAAATAATGCTTTTCCAACGCTTTGTGTTTTCATTTCGTAGCTAACAGTGTTATCGCACGCCAAAAAAGCACCATTATTTAAATAGTAGTGACATGCTGGTGTAACCTCTAAACATACGATTTTTCCTGGAATAGAAGGTGCAATACCAAGCAATCCATCGTGACTTGTGCCGGTAGCCTCTGTAATAAACATGCTTTCACCACTGGTAATGCTTCGCCCTAAGGCGCCTAATACGCCGCCAATACCTTTTTTGTTGCTGTTCATTTTACCTTCAATCACAACGTTTGACATATAGGCCATAGAGCCTCTTTCGATTTTTACCGTTTTATTATTCTGTAGATTGATTTCAACGATAGGGCAATCTGAATCGCCTTTAATTTTATAGTCCATAGTGACCTCCTTTTTGTTTCTTTCTTTTATTGTATCAAGTGTATGTGAATTTAACATTAATTATTATAATTTATTTCAAATATTTTGTAAACAGAAACTGACTTGTATTAGCCTGATTACTTTGTTATAATTCATAAGTAATTTTTACACACTACATTTAACAATGCACAGATTGTGCAGTCATAATTATGGAGGTACAGATACATGTGTGGATTCGCAGGTTTTACTGGATACTTGGCTGATGGTGATGCTGTTCTTGAACGCATGATGAACAAAATTATTCACAGAGGCCCTGACAGTGCTGGTAAATACATTGATGATAAAGCATACATGGGCTTTAGAAGACTTTCTATCATTGACCTTGATAACGGAAGCCAGCCTATGTTTAACGAAAATAAGAAGATAGTAATAACATTTAACGGTGAGATATATAACTATCAGGATTTAAGAAAAGACCTTATTGAGAAAGGTCATGTATTTGCTAACAATTCAGATACTGAAGTTCTCATTCACTCATACGAAGAGTATGGCAAGGACATGCTTAACAAGCTTCGTGGAATGTTTGCATTCGTAATCTGGGACAGTGAAAAAGAAACTCTTTTTGGAGCAAGAGACTTCTTCGGAATCAAGCCTTTCTACTACACAGTTGCAGACGGCAACATGATATATGGTTCAGAGATTAAAAGTATCTTAGAGCATCCTGCTTATAAGAAAGAGGTTAATCCTGTTGCACTTGAGAATTATCTCACATTCCAGTACTCAGTACTTGATGAAACATTTTTCAAAGGAATATTCAAGTTGATGCCTGGTCACTGCTTTACATTCCACAAAGGCGAGCTTAACATTGAAAGATACTGGGAGCCAACATTTGATGCTGATGAGAGCAAGTCTTTAGATGAATTTGTTGATGAAATCGACGATGTCATGCATGATTCAGTTGAACACCATAAGATCAGTGATGTTGAGGTTGGTTCATTTCTCTCAAGCGGTGTTGATTCAAGCTATGTTGCTGCTACATTTAACGGTGACAAAACATTTACTGTTGGATTTGATTATGAAAAATACAACGAGATTGACTATGCCAAAGCTTTATCTGACAAGATTAAGATTGACAATTATTCAAAGCTTGTTTCAAGTGAAGAATACTGGGCTGCAATTCCTAAAATCCAGTATCATATGGACGAGCCTTTAGCTGACCCTGCTGCCATTGCACTTTACTTTGTAAGCCAGACAGCAGCCAAGCATGTAAAGGTTGCCATGTCAGGTGAAGGTGCTGACGAGTTCTTCGGTGGATATAACATTTACAGAGAACCACTTGACCTTGCAGAATTTCAGAAGCTCCCTAAGGGCTTAAGAAAAGGACTTGCCAATATTGCCAACGCTATCCCATTCAAATTCAAGGGAAAAAGCTTCTTGAACAGAGCAAGCAAGACAGTTGAAGAAAGATTCATAGGTAATGCTTTCATGTTCAATGAAAAAGAGCGTGCCAGGATATTAAAGAATCCTACCGGCAAGTATGACCATAAGGAACTTACAAAGCCTTTCTATGATAAGGTTGCTGATAAGGATGATGTTACTAAGATGCAATATATTGATATCAATTTCTGGCTGATAGGCGATATCTTACTTAAGGCTGACAAGATGAGTATGGCTCATTCTCTTGAGGTAAGAGTTCCTTTCCTTGATAAGGAAGTATTCAATGTTGCCCGTACTATTCCAACTAAGTACAAGGTTAACAAGAGTAATACCAAGTATGCCATGAGACAGGCTGCCCACAGACATCTTCCAGACATGGTTGCTGAGAAGAAGAAACTTGGATTCCCTGTTCCTATCAGAATCTGGCTCAAGGATGAGAAGTACTACAATATGATTAAAAAGGCTTTCACAAGTGAAGCTGCTGAAAAGTATTTTAACACTGATGAGATTGTTAAATATCTTGATGACCACAAAGAAGGTAAGGCCGATAATTCACGTAAGATATGGACAATTTACATGTTCCTTGTATGGTATGAAGATTTCTTTGGCAACGGAGTTAAAGAAGCTGCTTAATATTTAAATTTGTATTTGCAAATAAGGCACGGACATTCATGTCCGTGCCTTATTTGATATTATGAGTAAAATATTACGCTGTAATTGTTGTTCCTGTCTTTCCAGCAAGACCTTCCTTAGCCTTCTCAAGATTAGCAATAACAGCCTTTCTTTCCTTATCTGCTGTTACGAATCTGATAGATGCGTCAACCTTAGGGAAAGTTGTAACTGCTGGGAAGTGACCATCCTTAATATATTGGTGAAGATCTGTTGCAGAAACTGTATCAAATACCTTCTCCTCTGGTGTTCCCTTTCCTATAGTAAGCTTATCATATGCTGTAAGGAAAAGTAATGTTCCCGCTCCAACAAGCTCTGCTAACTTGGCAGCTGTATAATCCTTTTCAATAATAGCACTTGCACCCTTAAGATGTGAACCTTGCTGTAATACAGGAATTCCACCACCGCCCGCTGCAATAACAACCTGATCTGCATCAAGTAATGCCTTGACAGCATCAATCTCATATATATCAATAGGCATAGGTGAAGCAATTATTCTTCTGAACTTACCTGGCTCTTCTTCAACTACATAATTTCCCTTCTCTTCTTCAGCATCAGCTTCTTCTTTAGACATATATCTACCAATAACCTTAGATGGTTCACTGAAAGCAATATCAAAAGGATCAACTCTTACCTGAGTAATAATAGTTGAAACTGTCTTATATATTCCTCTGTTAATAAGCTCTTCTCTTATGGCATTCTGAAGATCATATCCAATATAACCTTCACTCATGGCTCCGCATACAGACATAGGAGCAACTGTTCTGTCATCAGGCTCAAGTCTTGCAAACTCAGTCATTGCTGTCTGAATCATACCAACCTGTGGTCCATTACTGTGTGTAATAACAACCTGATACTTAGCTTCTACAAGATCAGCTATTGCCACTGCTGCTTTCTTAACATTCTGCTGCTGCTCTGGAAATGTTTCTCCAAATGCATTTCTTCCTAAGGCAACTACAATTCTCTTATTATCCATAACATAAACCTCTCATACACGATTATTATTGATGTAAATATTATATTCCATGAACCGCCAAAAAGCAAATTATTTCAATATGTATATAGTCATTATGGCATTATAGAATTAGCACCATCAACAATCACACTCTGTCCTGAAAAATAACATGAATCCGGACCTGCTAAAAATGCAATGACAGGAGCAATGTCTATCTCTGGATCACCAAAACGCTTCATAGGATTAAGGTTAACCTGCTTCGCATATTCCTCTGGAAATTTCTCAGCCCATGCCTTAGCTGCTGGTGATTCCGCTCCTGGAAGAACGATATTGACACATATACCATACTGTCCCCATTCCTTAGCTGCAATCTTAGTCATACCTCTTAATGCTTCCTTGTTAGAACCATAAGCTAACTGTCCTGCAATACCAAACATACCTGTTGCAGAAGCGAAGTTAATAATTCTTCCTTCATGCTGTTCCTTCATATAAGGGAATGCAGCCTGCATATAGTTAAGCGAACCAATTACACCACTCTGCCATGCCTTAAGCATATTATCATAAGAAGTTTCTTCAACTGGAGCAGAAGGAACAATAGCCTGTGCGTTATTTACTACAACATCAACTGTTCCATACTTTTCTGCAGCAGCCTTAACAACCTCTTCAACTCTTGCTCTGTCTGCTGAATCACATGTCATGGCGAAGCCTTCTCCTCCTAATTCCTTAATTTCTGCAATTGTCTGCTCAATTGGCTCTACTCTACGTCCCGTTGCAATAACCTTAACCCCTCTTTTTGCAAGACAAAGAGCAATTCCTTTACCTATTCCCTGGCCTGCTCCTGTTACAATAGCAACTTTTTCATTTAACTGTTTCATTAAAGTACCTCCATAATTTTTATATTTAAATTATATCAATTATTTATAAGAAAGTAAATGAATAATCAGTCACATCTAATTCCTGTAATATAACCGCACTAAACCACCTAATCTGAATATACTAAAATATATATATTATGTTCTGAAAATAATTATTATGAATAAATTAATCACTGTTGCTGTAATAGATTCAGGAATATATCCTCATATAGATTTCAAAAACCGTATAGTAGCTTTCAAGGATTTTGTCAATGGCAGAAAAAATGCTTATGACGACTGTGGACATGGCACCCATGTAAGTGGAATTATCGCAGGCAGCGGTTATGCAAGCCACGGCAGAATAAGAGGCATCTGTCCTTCTGCCTGCCTTGCCGGAATCAAGGTATTAGACAGACTTGGTAATGGCAGGATAGAAAATGTTTTAGATGCTGCTGGCTGGTCAATATATCCTTCGGTGCAACCACATTTGGCGAAAAGGAAAATCTCATTGCTCTTGAAAAAGCAATTGAAAAGCTTTGGGACAATAATATAATTGTTGTCGCAGCCGCTGGAAATGAAGGGCCTGGACGACAGACTGTTGCAATCCCCGGAACCTGCAAAAAAATTATCACAGTCGGTTCCCCGGATGGCAAAGATTTCTATTCAGGAAGAGGTCCAACCAGTGAATGTATAGTAAAACCAGAGCTTATTGTAAATGGTTCATATATCAGGTCGTGCAATAATTCCGTTAGCGGATATTCTGTAAAAAGTGGAACTTCCATGTCTGCCCCGGTTGTTTCAGGTGCAATTGCAGATGTTCTGATAAAAAAAGACATGTCTCCTAAAGAGATAAAGAAAAGGCTCCATTCATGCTGTACTAAAAAAGCCCTGCCAGATAATCTGCAGGGCTGGGGATTATTAAATCTTTCCAAATTCATGAATATATGAACTATTTTGTGTTGACTGCCATAAGTATATCAATCATAAAATACTGTATAAGAATAAGTACAAGTGCAAGCACTACGATAACAACAAGCGGAATCCACTTATGCTTCTTTAATCCCTGTCCTTTCTGATTCTGTTTTTTAAAATTACGACTGTCTACCATCAGACTGTACCTCCAATCCATTCCTTAATATTATTGTCAAGCCAGCTTATCCATTCTTCAAAGCCTTCGCCAGTCTTAGCTGATACGAAAAATACCTTTGCCAATGGATTTCTTTCGTGAATTCTTTCAACAACTGCTTTGTCATCAAAATCAAAATACTCTTTAGTATCTATTTTATTGATAAGAACTACATGACACACCTCGAACATAAGAGGATATTTAAGTGGCTTATCATCACCCTCAGGATACGAAAGAATAACGACATTACGCGATGCTCCTGTATCTGTCTCTGCCGGACATACAAGATTTCCAACATTCTCCATAACAAGAAGGTCAAGCCTCTCTGTGTCAAATTCATCAAGTGCCTGCATGGTCATATGAGCGTCCATCGCACACTCTCCGCCTGTATGCACCTGAATTGAAGTAACCCCTGCTGCCGCCATCTTCTCAGCATCAACAGAAGAATCAATATCTGCTTCCATTACACCTATACGATATCTGTCTCCTAACATATTAGCTGTTCTTATCAGAGTTGTAGTCTTACCTGCTCCCGGACTTGACATAAGATTAACCATAAATGTTTTCTCTTCCTTAAGCCTTGCCCTTGTCTTAGCAGCTATCTCATCATTAACGGCATAAACACTCTGATGTACATCAATTACTCTTACATTACCCATTCTGGTTCTCTCCTAAATATTGTGCTGCATTGTCTTTTAGCCATTCGCACCATGCATCCATTCCTTCTCCTGTTCTTGCAGAAATAGGGAAAACTACTGCTTCCGGATTTCTCATTGCAATATTATCCTTAACCCTATCCATATCAAAATCAAATGCCGGCATGGAATCAATCTTATTAATAATCACAACCTGACACTTCTCAAACATAAGCGGATACTTAAGCGGTTTATCATCTCCTTCCGGAACTGAAAGAATTGCCACATTAAGACATGCGCCTGTATCAAACTCAGCCGGACACACAAGATTACCAACGTTCTCAAGTATAATAAAATCAAGTGTATTATCTGCTTCAGCTTCTAACGCAGCCATTCCCTGTCTTGACATATCAGCATCAAGATGACACATTCCGCCTGTGTGCAGCTGTACTGCTGACACTCCTGCCTTAGCAACAGTAAGTGCATCAACATCCGAATCAATGTCTGCTTCCATTACACCTATATTAAAATGTTTCCTAAGTCTTTCAATTGTACCAACAATAGTTGTAGTCTTACCCGAACCGGGACTTGACATGACATTCATATAGAATACATTTTTCTTCTTTAACTCTTCTCTTAATCTGTCAGCATCAACGTCATTATCCTCTAAAATGGTTTTCTTAAGGTCAATTATCTTCATGCTTCTTTCATTATAACTATTATTCATAACAACTCCAATTAGTAATCCTTAGCCATCTGCACATAACCAAGCTTTTCAAATCCAGCCTTCTTATATGCTTTCACTGCCCTTTCATTCTCCTCTTCAACCTCAAGTCTGAACCTGACAGCTTCTTTTCCATACATATTATCAAGATGTTCAAAGAACACTCCTGCTATACTCTTTCCTCTGTAATCCGGCTTAATATATATATCTTCAACCCACACACAATTACCACCACATTCAGTAGAATAACTGTGTGCAACCATTGAATAACCCATGATAACACCTGTGTTATTCTCGAACACAAAACACTCTATAAATGGATTATCTCCAAGACAATCTGCAATATCCCTTTTCATAACATCCTCTGAAGGGTCTGAAAGCAGTGCTGGTGAGGCATAAAACACCTTCATCATCTCAAGGACTTCTGAAGAATCCTCTTCTTTCATGCTTCTTATAATAATATTATCCATATGAATCATTCCTTTTCCACATAATAATTAATGATATCATAGTATTTATTTATTGGCAAATTAAAAGACGCGGACTGCCAAACTGACAGCCCGTGCCTTTCAAATATAAGTATCTTGTTGTCTGTAAGACCAAGGATTGCTGTTGCAATCATATCAGGGATTTCTGTGAAAGCCATAGCCCATGACATGAATTTTGATTATCTCAAATCTGGTAATGGTGATAAAGCTTATAGCATCCTTATAGATCATCTTATGATGCCTCTTAATGTTGTTAAACCTGAAAAATAAGTTAAAATCTAATATATTATAGACTTCTTCCATATCTCAACAAGTTTCCCCAATGAATATGCAGCATTTGCAGGACTTGTTGATGGAAGAATGTCTGGTTTAATCCCCAGATATTTCATCTGATATTTTTCATAGTATTTTCCTGATATTTTTCCATTACATATTACTTTTTCAATCTTAGAATTATCTACAATACTCTTCAAATCCGTTGGCTCAACATTCTTAATACTGCTGTCACTAGAACCAATTATGTCACAACTGTATATCGTATCCCACAAAGCAATATTATGCTTTAACATAAATGCCTTCTTTTCTTCTATCGTCTGCGGAACTGCCTCTTTGAATACTCCGCTAATCATTTTCCAGAATCTGTTCTGCGGATGTCCATAAAAAAACATCTGCTCTCTTGACTTAACTGAAGGCAGGCTTCCAAGTATAAGTATTCTTGATTCACTGTTATACAGAGGTGGAAATGGGTGTACTATATGCTCATATTTAGTTTCATTCATGATTATCTCCTCATCATTATTTTATTTCGCTTAATTAGCTTTATAATTAAAGTTTTTAAATGCAAAAAAAGGATTCAAGCTGAAATTCAACTTAAATCCTTTAAACAGCAGGGGATGAGAGAATCGAACTCCCACCAAAGGTTTTGGAGACCCCTATCATACCATTTGACCAATCCCCTATTCAGTTGTCGCTTAACTCAAGCGACTTGTTAAGTATACCCTATGGCGTGCGGAATGTCAAGAAAAAAATAAAGAAAATTTCACATTGAAAAATTTTGTTACTGTTCACTCCAGTGTCAATCACATCGTTGTTCTGCCCGGAAGTGCGTGCTATAATGATGTCAGTTAAAAAATAGCTAAAGTGGAAAGGGAATGGATAAAGTAAATCAATGTTGTATACAATACCTGATTATTATCATGAATTTCGTTGTGTTGCAGGAAAGTGCGAGGACACTTGTTGTGCAGGATGGCAGATCGTTGCGGATGAAGCCGCGCTGGAAAAGTATAAAAATGAGACAGGTGTATTCGCGGAGCATCTGAAAGAATCTATTAACTGGGAAGAAAGAACGTTTAAACAGGATAAAGACAAAAGGTGTGTGTTTCTTAATAGATCGAATCTATGTGATATGTATACTGCATTAGGAGAAGAAAGTTTGTGCAGAACCTGTAAATTATATCCCAGACATATCGAAGAATTTGAAGATGTGCGGGAAGTGACGCTTTCTGTATCTTGCCCGGAAGTGGCACGAATCCTGATGAACAAAAAAGAGCCGGTGCATTTTCTTTCTTATGAAACAGACGAGGAAGAAGAATATGGTGACTTTGATCCATTTTTATATTCAAAGCTTGTGGATGCCAGAGAAGTGTTGATTGATATTTTACAAGACAGAGAGAAAAAGCTGAATTTACGGGCAGCACTTATTCTGGAAATTGCACGTGATGTGCAGGAATGTATTGATGAAGAAGATATATTTTCTATGGATGATGTATTTGATTATTATCGGACAGAAGAAGGGATTCACGAAGTTGAAACTGATTTTGCAGAAGCAGATCATCTGACGTATATTAGAAAAATGTTCCAAAATCAGTATCAGATGGAACATTTAAGAGGCGATTGGGAGTCTTATCTTAAAAAAGCGGAGAAACTATTATATGGAAATGCAAATGATAATCTGTGCGAAAAGCACTATATGGAGATGCTAGGAGAGTTTCATACCTGGCTTCAGAAAGAAATGCCGGAGTATGAAATACAATATGAACAGCTCCTGGTATATTTCATCAGTACTTACTTCTGCGGTGCAGTATATGATGGAGAAGCATTTGCAAAAGCTCAGATGGCTGTTGTCAGTACACTTCTGATCCATGAACTTCTGATGGCGCAATGGAAAATGAATGAAAAAGCATTGAGCATAAAAGATGTGATAGAAATTGTGTATCGTTATTCGAGAGAACTGGAGCATTCGGATTCGAACTTGAATTTGATCCAGGAACTGATGTCGGAAAGAGAGTATTAATAAGTGAATAAAAATAAGACCATCGGCTTTATGTTCAGCCGATGGTCTTATTTTTAAGAAGTAGAATCGTTTTTTTATAGGTTGAAAAAATTCTCTTACAGAATTCCAAGATCGATCATTGCTTTTTTCAGAACTTCTTTATGTGCATCTTCCATCTCTGTCAGAGGAGCTCTAAGAGTTCCGACTTCTTTCCCCATCATGTTAAGAGCAGCCTTAACCGGGATTGGGTTTACCTCGCAGAAGAGTGCGTCAATCAGCGGAAGTGCATCTAACTGCATCTTGCGGCTACCTGCGATATCTCCTGAGAAAAATTTATAGCACATATCATGTACATAGGTCGGAGCTACGTTGGAAAGAACGGAGATAACACCGATTCCGCCAAGTGCGAGAAGTGGTACAACCTGATCATCATTTCCTGAGTAAAGATCTACATTACCATCACAAAGATGCATAATCTGTGCGACTGTGCTGATATTTCCAGAAGCTTCTTTAATACCAACGATATTCTCAACATCTTTCACAAGTGTTGCAACTGTCTGTGGCTGAAGTCCACATCCTGTACGGCTTGGTACATTGTACAGAATAGCCGGAATATTTACTTCATTACAAATAGCTGTGTAATGAGCGATCAGTCCGTTCTGTGTTGCTTTATTATAATATGGTGTTACGAGCAGAAGTCCGTCGGCTCCATCTTCCTGCGCTTCTTTGGACAGCTGAATTGCTGTTCTTGTACAATTAGAGTTCCGGCGATAACCGGGATACGGTGGTTCACACGCTCAATTGCAAAACGGATTGTTGCAGCGTGTTCTTCTTCTGTCATAGTAGCAGATTCACCTGTTGTTCCACAGATGATGATCGCATCTGTACCGCCTGCGATCTGCTCCTCTAACATCTCATCTAATTTGTCATAATTGACCTCAAGATTCTCTTTCATCGGAGTAGCGATCGCTACACCTGCGCCTTTAAAAATTGCCATTCTTTTTATCCTCCTTAAACATGGTGAAACAAAGTATTACTGGTCATAGCAGGTTATTGGTTACTGTTCATAAGTTCCCTGCGAACGATAATCATAATAGCCATGAACGGTAACTGTTTAATATACATCTATGCAAGAAAGCGTAAACTGTAAATAAACATAAAAGAAACGGCAAGATGCGCCGTCCCCAAATTACATCATGTATCTAACGTTACTATACGTTTCCGTGTTTAAGCAAATAATAACACCGAGGGTACAATGATGTCAACATGGTTTCTGGATTTCTTTCTTATTTATAGTACCCGGGTTATAAGTACACCTTATAAAAATTGATTATAATAAAGTATAACCGATTTTTTGACTTTTTTCTTATATATATGATATCATTAATTCGCTAGATGTGTGAATGACAAAGCTGTTTCATTTGCACTTTTTTTATGCTTGCATGTTTGTCTTTTGAAAAACAATCGCAAGAAACGACATAAGATAACAAGAGAGAATTGCGAGGATGAGAACCGCGATCCTCGAAAAAAGGTATGTGGATAGGAAGGAGACCTACTGTGTTAACAATCGGTAATTACGTGAAAGTTAAGACACTGGAGGAAGCTTACGAGCTGAATCAGGCAAGAAACAGTCGTATCATGGGCGGCATGATGTGGATGAGATTAGGAAATGCGAGAGTGAAGACGATCATTGATATGTCGGATCTTGGTTTGAATGAGATTGAGGAGACAGACCATGTCTTCCGCATTGGAGCAATGTGTACACTGCGCCAGCTGGAAGAGCATGAGGGGCTGAGAAAATTCTATGGGGACGGAATTGCAGAAAGCCTTCGTCATATTGTTGGAGTTCAGTTTAGAAATCAGGCAACAGTTGGAGGCAGTATCTATGGAAGATACGGATTTTCTGATGTGCTGACTGCATTACTGGCATTGGATACATTTGTGGAATTATATAATGGCGGAACTGTTCGACTTTCTGAGTTTGTAAACAGAAAAGCGGATAAGGATATTCTTGTATCTGTAATCGTCAGAAAGAGCAAGAGAAAATTCCGTTACGAATCAATTCGTCAGACAAAGACAGATTTCCCGGTGCTGACATGTTCTGTCGTAACAGGAATTTACAGAGGTCAGGAGTCCTGGTTCTTTTCGGTAGGAGCAAGACCGATGAAAGCGGCATTGCTTGAAAAGCAGTGGGAGATCCCGAAAGATGCTACAGATGAGCAGCTTACAGAGTATGCAAAACGTGTGGCAGCAGAATTTACTTATGGAAGCAATATGCGCGGAAGTGCGGAGTACAGACAGCACCTTGCGGAGGTTCTGCTTCGCAGAGAGATGCGCTCAATTTTAGATGAATATAATGCGGAGGAGAAATAGGATGGAAGTACAGTTTACTCTGAATGGAAAGAAAGTAAGCACAGAGATCGCAGCAGATACAGTCCTTTTGAACCTTCTGCGTGATCTTGGATGTAAGAGTGTAAAATGTGGATGCGAGACAACAAACTGTGGTTTGTGTACAGTATGGATCGACGGAAAATCCCGTTTGTCATGTTCTGTTCTTGCAGCAAGCATTGACGGACATGAAGTGACAACACTTGAGGGTGTAGAGAAAGAAGCTGCGGAATTCGGCTCATTTCTTGCACAGGAAGGTGCAGAACAGTGCGGATTCTGTTCACCGGGATTCATTATGAACGTACTTGCAATGTTCCGTGAATTGAAGAACCCTTCGATAGAAGAGATTAAAGAATATCTTGCAGGAAATCTGTGCCGTTGTACAGGATACATGGGACAGCTTCGTGCAATCCAGAAATATATGGAAGTAAGAAATACAGCAGTTAATATTACAGTAAAGAAAATGGGCGGGGAGGAGTAAGAATGGAAAGAATAGATAAAGTTCAGAATCTGATTCCTGAGAAACCGGAATTTGTCCACAGCAATCAGGAAAAAGGAGAAGATGTAGAATCCCTGAAGATTGTAAACCGTCCTGTTGTTAAGAAAGATGCGGCTG
>ERZ791623.270-NODE-270-length-35114-cov-3.947745_pt1 | contig 35114 bp, 31 predicted proteins | sample MGYA00510268_ERZ791623 | MGnify/ENA primary metagenome ERZ791623 (study PRJEB30046, sample SAMN00715216) | human gut metagenome | study: EMG produced TPA metagenomics assembly of the A metagenome-wide association study of gut microbiota in type 2...
GGCATTTACTATATTTTTATATGGAAATAGCATAGGGCTTTTTATCATTATGCTGCTTGCATTAATAGCTCAAGTATTTAGTGTTTATGATAATAGAAAAAAATAATATGATTAAATGGTCAAAAGGTATCATCGATGCATGCTTGCATGCAATTCGCGATGTATACCTTAGTGACCCGCACTACAAAATGAAAGTAATGTTGCCTAATACTTGAACAATATCATGGGGTTGTCTATAATGTAGTAAAAAGAAAATGGAGTTTTAATAAATGAAACGATTTACCGCAATATTACTTACAGGCATGATGATATTTACTCTCGCATCATGTGGCAAAAAAGCACAGGATACACCGACAGAGCCTGCAACAGAGACACAGGCTGTAGAGAAGGTCGAGATGCCTACGGAAACGGAAGCCGTGACAGAGGTGGTAACAGAGGCTGCAACAGAAACACAGCAGACAGAAACACAGCAGGAAGAACAGACTGCCGAACAGCAGGACGATGAGCAGAACAATTCAGGTGAAAATAATTCCTCTTACCGGTATGTAGAAAGAGCATCCTATGAGAATGGAGAATCAGTATCACTAAATCCTTCATGGCAGTATGCAGACCATTCAGCGATAAATTCAGGCTGTGCGGTCATGTACAAGGCTACAGCAAACCGCAAAAACATAGTAGTAGGTGTCAATGCCGGACACGGTACAAGCGGAGGAACTTCGGTGAAGACACTTTGTCATCCGGACGGCTCGGCAAAGACCACAGGCGGTACAACAGGCGCAGGCGCAACAAAAGCAGTAGCAGTTTCAGGTGGTATGTCCTTTAACGACGGTACACCGGAGAGCTCTGTCACACTCCGTATGGCGCAGATATTAAAGGACAAGCTGCTTGCGGCAGGCTATGATGTGCTTATGGTAAGAGACGGAAGCGATGTACAGCTCGATAACGTGGCACGTACTGTCATCTGCAATAATGCGGCAGACTGCCATATAGCGCTGCACTGGGATGGTGACGGATTAAGCTACGATAAGGGCTGCTTTTACATATCAGTGCCGGGAGGCATAAAGGGAATGGAGCCGGTTGCATCACACTGGCAGCAGCATGATGCACTTGGGGCAAGCCTGATAGAAGGACTGCGCGCTCATGGAGCAAAGATAAACGGTAATGGCTCAATGGCGATAGACCTGACACAGACCTCATACAGCACGGTGCCGTCAGTGGATGTAGAGCTTGGCAACGCATGCTCTGACCACAGCGATGCCACACTTGAAAATCTGGCAGACGGACTGGTGCAGGGAGTCGAGGGATATTTTTAGTATATAAAGAGTTATGAAGTGGTACAACAGATAGAGAAAGGGAATATTATGACAGACAACAAATCCGGGGAGATACTCATAATAGAGGATGACAAGGACATTAATGATCTGCTTGCGACAGCGCTTTCAAAGGCCGGATATAGGACAAGGCAGGCATGGTCAGGCACAGAGGGAGAGCTTTTGCTTAAGCTGGAAAGGGAAGCTTATGCGCTTGTGCTATTGGATCTGATGCTTCCGGGGCTTTCAGGGGAGGAGCTTCTGGCACGGATACGGCAGATGGATGCGTCACTTCCGGTGATAATCCTTACGGCAAAGGATGAGCTGGATGAGAAAATCAATCTGCTCGTGGCAGGCGCTGATGATTACATCACAAAGCCGTTTGAGATAAAGGAGGTCGTTGCCAGAGTGGCTGTGCAGCTGCGTCATGCGGTGGCAGATGTGCCTTCAAAGTCGGGCAAGGCAGGAGAAAATCAGACAAAAGCAGAAAATGAGACAGGGCAGGGAGATACTGCAAATACATACATAGCGGGACCTGTTAAAATAGAGCACAGACAGCTTGTGCTCGATCGGATTTCAAGACAGCTTTATGTAGCTGATAATGCTGTTGACGGCATCACAAAGCAGGAGTTTGCCATACTCGAGCTTCTCATGGCGCATCCCAGACAGGTGTTTGCCAAGGAGGACATATTTGAATATGCCTGGGATGAGCCGTACATGGGCGAGACAAAGACTCTTGATGTGCACATCAGCAATATCAGAAAGAAGATTAAAAAGCTGACCGATGACGAGTACATAGAGACAGTGTGGGGCATAGGCTACAAAATGAAAGAGTAAAGGTAAACAAGCTTTACTCTTTTTTTACTTTTTGTTAGCGATGTATTAGGATTTTACAGTTATATTGTGATTAAAGGGTTGCTAAGGAATACAAGAAAAGGAGATTTGATTGTGAGTGAAATATTATTGCAGACAAAGGCACTGACCAAGCAGTATGGGCACCAGAAGGCAGTTGACAATGTGGATATCCATATCAAAAAGGGTGCAATCTATGGATTTATCGGCAGGAATGGTGCCGGCAAGACTACCTGTATGAGAATGATCGGCGGTCTCGCAAAGCCGACAAGCGGAGAGATATCCATGTTTGGATATACAGGAAAGGATTTATCGAAGGTACGCTCGAGAGTGGGCTGTCTGATTGAGGCACCGGGTGTATATCCCAACATGACGGCAAAGGAAAATATCGAGATGAAGTGCCGTCTCTTCGGTATCAGTAAAAAGGGCTATGCAGAGGGCATACTTGATAAGGTAGGTCTGTTAAATGTGGGAAAGAAAAAGACAAAGAATTTCTCACTTGGTATGAAACAGAGGCTTGGAATCGGCATGGCGCTGGTTGGAGAGCCTGACCTTTTAGTGCTTGATGAGCCTATCAACGGACTTGATCCACAGGGAATTGCAGAGGTGCGTGATACAATTCAGAATCTGTGTGCACAGCAGGATATGACTGTGTTTATTTCAAGCCATATATTGGAGGAGCTTTCAAAGCTTGCCACAGACTACGGCATTATAAATAATGGAGCCCTGCTTCAGGAAATTACCAGAGAGGAGCTGCTTTCCAAGTGCAGTGAGAAGATTACACTGACAGTGGACAATCCAAATAAAGCAGTGCCTGTGCTCGATAAGATGGGCTTTGTGCACTACATGATAGTGGACAAAAATCATATAGATGTCTATGAGCGCCTGAATGATAGCGCCGCCTTAAATACAGCTCTGGTTACAGCAGGAGTTTCGGTGGCACAGCTAGCGGTCACAGGAATGGAGCTTGAGACATATTTCCTTAGTATCACAGGAGGTGCGACAAATGTTTAATGCGGTAAGAATGGATGTTTACAGACTGATACATACAAAGTCAGCTTATGTTATATTGATAATTGCTATGGCGCTTGCAATCGCTACGAGCGGTATGACAGCTCTTATAAGAAGCATGGCGGCAGACAGCATCGTTGAAACAAATGAACAGGTCAACATGGTAAGTGAGTCAGACAGTGAGATAGCAGGGGAATACGATACTGCATCAGTGGAATCGTCAAATGGACCAACGGCAACAGTCGGGCTTGAAGTGGACGACTCAGACATGTCAGATGAGGTACCGACCATAGCAGATATGGTTGAAAGCGATATAGCGGGTCTTGACCTGGCACTTTTACTTGCAATATTTACGGTGCTCTTTTCAACAGCAGACCTAAACAGCGGTTATATAAAGAGCGTAGGCGGACAGGTGAAGTGCCGTGGAGTGCTGCTGTTTTCAAAGATGATAGCGCTTTCGGTATTTACCTTTGTGGCCATGGCACTTGATGTGATCGTCCAGTGTATTGCGACACCGCTGTTTTTACATGGAGCAGAATTCGGAGATGCAGCAGACTTATTTAAGATGCTTGGCAGCCAGTATGTGGTCACACTTTTATTTGTATATTTTGTCATGGCAATGGCAATCATTATAAAAAACAATGTAATCAGCATGATTATCGCTGTGTGCATGTGTACAGGTATCTTTACACTGATTTTCAGTGGAATCAATATACTTATTGAAAAAATCGGAGTAAAGAACTTTGATATAAATGATTACCTTATAGTCAACAAGATTTCTGAGCTTGATCTGAGTGCATCTGCAAAGACCGTAGGCGGTGCATTTGCGGTAGCCGCTGTGTGGGCAGTGGTGTCACTGATTGCAGTGTACGGTGTATTTAAACGCAGGGATATATAATGATTAAAGGGTCAAAAGGTATCATAATGATTTAGAGGAATAAAACATGATTTGGAAAATACTGACTGTAATACTTGCAGTTTCGGTAGCTGTCTTAATAGCTGTGCTCTTAAAGATAAGGGCACAGCTTCGTGACATTAATGAACAGCTTGATTTTTTGTGCGAAAAGGATACAAATATGCTCCTTTTAACCGATACCAACATGGCTGATATCGGAAGGCTTAAGGAGCGCATAAACAGATTTTTAGAGCAATGGCACAGGCAGCGTGAGGCGGCGGCAAAAAAGGAGCAGATGATATCTGACACGTACACAAACCTGTCGCACGATATCCGCACTCCGCTTACCTCGCTGGACGGCTATTTTCAGCTGCTTAGGGATGAGACTGACAAGAGCGCGCAGGAGCATTATATAGATATCATCCAGGAGCGTATCACAAGCCTCAAGGATATGCTCGAGGAGCTTTTTATGTTCACAAAGCTTAAAAATGACAGCTTCAAGCTAGAGCTGTCTAATTGCTGCGTCAGCAGACTTTTAAAGCAGACAGTGTTTTCTTATTATGAGGAGTGGAAAAAGCAGGGCATTGAGCCGTCACTTGATATATGTGAGGATACGATATTTATCACTGCAAATGCACAGGCGCTCAGGAGAGTGTTTCAGAATGTAATAAAAAATGCACTGGTTCACGGACAAAACAGCATACGCATACAGATGAAGCAGGTGGTTTCAGACAATTGCAAGGCCTTGGATGATGGGGGTGCTTCAAAAAACAGTATGGTTCATATTATGGTTTCAAATGATGTAAAAAATCCTGATGACATAGATGTGGACAAGGTATTTGAGCGCTTTTACAAGGCCGATGAGGCGAGGAGCATATCATCGAGCGGGCTTGGACTTTCGATTGCAAAGGAGCTTGTGGAGAGAATGGGCGGGAGTATTGAAGCAAGGCTTGAGGGGAAGCGGTTTGTTGTGGAAATATTGTTTAAAGGTGAACTGTTACAGCTTTTGTAATGTGATAATAATGTTGACACACATGAAACAAAATGATATACTGTTAAAGTGTTTGCGGGCATGGCGGAATTGGCAGACGCGCTAGATTTAGGTTCTAGTGGGAGACCGTGCAGGTTCAAGTCCTGTTGCCCGTATTGTTTACAAGGGTTTCAGAGGTTTTTATTACTTCTGAAATTCTTATTTTTTTATCATTTTTCCTATACGAAAGGATACCACAATGCAGGCTTACAAGGATTTAGTAAAAGCACTTCCGGGCTTAAAAGAGGATATGCCACGCGCATTTTACATGCTCGCAGAGCTCTTTGATTATGGTTCATTTGATATATGTAGAAGTGACGACAAATATATAATCCCATATATCATGAATGACGCGGTGGAATGCTATCTGACCGTGGAAAATGCAGTGTTAAAGGGCGATTATCATTGCGAGGAAGAAATTATTTCGGCATCGTTGGTTTTAGGAAGTGAAAAAGGCTACGGACTCATTCTGCACCAGCAGGACAATGTGATCACACTCTGGTTTGATAATTTGCATGTGCATGAGGCATGCTTTAAATACCATGAAATAGGGCATTTCTGGGTAAAGGGACAGGAACAGTGGCGTATGCTTGTATATATGGTAGGAACAATCGCTGATAAGTATATGTACATGGGAAAGGAATACTGCAACGAGACAGAATGCTTTATCCAGAGCCTTATTTACTTTGCACCGTTTCGCAGATGGACACCGGTACCTGGCGATTTGATGGAGTATCATTTTCCAGCGCGTGTAGAGGGAATAGACATTATGGAGGAGCTTTGCAGGGAGGTTTCGGACACTGATTATCTTAAGCTTATTGCGCGCTACAGGGCAAATCCATGTGAGAAAACGGAAAAGCTTTTGAGCAGACATTTAGCCGATGCAAAAAGAGTACCGCTTTATCAGTATATTTATAAGCTTGTGATAAAGGCATCAAAGGATTATCCGGAGAGAAATTACGGAAATCAGATAAATGAACGCATAAAAGAAAAGCGTAAAGCACTTGAACAGGAGTTTTTTCAAAAGGGGTACACCGGAAAATACCCTGTGTTTTCAAAGAAAAACACGACTGTGCACGTAATGGAGGAACAGCCCTACGTCACAGCAATTCTAGAGTGGGATGATTACAAATACAAGCAGCAGCTCATGATTTCTGAGTGCAGTGCAAAAAGGTATGATGGAATTAATGCAGGATTTTTTAAGGGATTAGGCAGACACGGAAGCATTGTGCAGGTGTAGGTTCACAAAAAGTATACATATAAACAAAAGCCACGGAACAATCCGTGGCTTTCATAATACACTTATTACAAGGATGGGCTTGAGAAGACTCGAACTTCCGACCTCACGCTTATCAGGCGTGCGCTCTAACCGGCTGAGCTACAAGCCCTTGTGTTTTGCACAAAACGTATACTACAATATTTTTGGTGAGAAGTCAAGAGTTTTTTAGAGGTTTTCTCCATCTGTTTTATTTTTCGGATAATCGTTTGAGTGTGCACTGATGACCTCATTAATCCAGTCTACACACTGTTTTTTTCCGTCATCTGTAAATGGAAAGGTATTGTCAGTCTTTTTGCTGTCGTCGGTCAGATCAAAAATATACGGCCCCGGCCATATCCATGCATGAAAGATTGGCTCGCCCTTTTCCTCGGGTGTATCCTCGGTGGCTTCCTTGATGACTGGCTCCTCACGCTTTATGAGAAAGCGCATGCCGTTCATCCAGCCGGTAAAGGTTGTTTTTTTATAGTAGTTGAGATTGAGTGCATCGTCGTATGTAAGCATAGGTGGCTCCTTGATATATAATGATATGTAATTATACACCAAATATCCGTTTAATGCCAGAATAACACCGGTACTTAACAATTCAAAGTAATCATGCGCTGAAAATTAATATTTTAATGCAAAAATAAAAATGAATAAAAATGTATAAATAATGCTTATAAACTGCATAAATTACCCTTATTAATGAGTATTATAAAAAATGACTAATTTTTATGCAAAAATGAAAATAATATAGGAAAATATATCCAATTGACAAAGTATGATTTCTGTGTATAATAAAAAAGAATTGTTCGCGTCAGAACGACAGTTGTATCAGACAGCAAGATTAGGGAGTGTGTAATGACAATGAGGTCATTCGCACTTTTTTGCGTATTAGACAAAATACTTTGACGTGGTGCAGTGATAATGCTTTAAAAAATAAAAATAATGCATTATCGATACAAATCCAAGAGGGAGAGAAAAATATGGGTAAGTACATTGTAAAGAGAGTTATTCTCGCGATTTTTACAATCTTCATTATCAGTCTTATTACATTCTTTGCCATGAATGCAATTCCGGGTGGTCCATTCAATTCGGAGAAGGCAAAGAGTCCGGCGGTAATGAAAGAGCTTGAGGCACGCTACGGACTGGATCAGCCACTTATAGTCCAGTACAAGAACTACATGGCAGGCGTGCTGCACGGAGATTTCGGTGTTAGTCTTAAGACAGACCGTCCGATCTCAGATATCATTGGGGAGAGCTTCCCGATTTCAGCGAAGCTTGGACTTTTAGCGGCGCTCACTGCGATAGTATTCGGAGTGGTGCTCGGTTCGATAGCAGCGCTTATGCGAAACAGGTGGCCGGATCGAGTTATAGTATTCTTCGTCACACTGATTACGTCGATGCCGTCATTTGTCATCGCTACGTTATTACTTTATTTCTTCTGTATAAAGCTTGGTGTGGTGCAGGCCTTCAGCTCAGGAAGCAACATGGTATTACTTCCGGTGCTGTCACTGTCACTTTCACCGATGGCATATATTACAAGACTTACAAAGACTTCAATGCTTGATGCACTCGGACAGGATTACATCCGTACGGCAAAGGCCAAGGGTGTACATCAGTACAAGATTATATTTGTACATGCGCTTCGTAATGCGCTCATTCCGGTCATCACATATGTTGGACCTATGATTGGTGGTATCCTCACAGGTTCAATGGTTATTGAGAGTATTTTCAATATCGGAGGACTCGGTTCCAAGTTCGTAAGCTGTATCACAAACCGTGATTACACAATGATTATGGCTACAACACTTTTCCTTGCTGTCATCATGGTAGGCGCGAACCTCATTACAGATATTGTATACAAAGTGATTGATCCACGTATTAAGCTTGATTAAGGAGAGATAAAGATGAAAGATAATATGAAGAGAGCTCCTTTCTCCACACAGATTGACCTTAGCAAGTTCGATATGAAGGATTTTGCCAAGGCATCAGATGAAGAAAAACGCCAGCAGGAGGTTATGGGTGAGTCAACTACCTTCTTGAAGGATGGTCTTAAGAGACTCCGCAAAAATCCACTGGCTATGGGTTCTATTATAGTTTTGGTTTTACTTATTTTGGTTATTCTTCTGGCACCAAAGATTGTGCCTTACGGCTATGCAGATATCGTTAAGGGTGCACAGAACTTAGGACCTTTCCAGTACAGCGAGGCTGAGCAGGCACAGATTGATGCAGGTGAGAAGCTTTTCCCGCACATTTTTGGCACAGATGAGCTCGGAAGAGACTATTTTATCCGTGTTGTTTACGGAGCTCGTGTATCGCTGGGAGTCGGTGTGTTTGCATCACTGCTTGTGCTTATAATCGGTATCATTTACGGTTCCGTATCAGGCTTCTGCGGTGGCAAGGTAGATATGGTTATGATGAGAATAGTAGATATCATTTATTCATTGCCGGATATGCTGCTCATCATTTTACTCGCAGTTGTATTAAATGAGGTGCTGACACCTGTAATAAAGGGTACAGTGCTTTCAAAGCTCGGTGTCAACATGATTGCACTTTTCATAGTGTTTGGATTGCTTTACTGGGTAGGAATGGCAAGACTTATAAGAGGTCAGATTCTTACCATCAAGCAGAATGAGTACATTCTCGCAGCAAAGTGTATCGGAACATCATCAGCCCGCACTATCAGAAAACACATTTTACCGAACTGTCTGTCAGTAATCATCATTACTACAGCGCTTCAGATACCATCAGCTATCTTTACTGAGAGTTATCTGTCATTTATCGGACTTGGTGTTTCGGCTCCTATGCCTTCACTTGGTTCGTTGGCAAATACAGCGCGTGGCGGACTCCAGAGCTACCCATTGCGTCTTATTTTTCCGGCGCTTACGATTTGTATCATTGTTCTTACATTGAATCTTATCGGTGACGGCTTAAGAGATGCATTTGACCCTAAATTATCGAAATAGTAAGGAGTGAGTAAGATGGAAGATAATAAGTTTGTTCTTGAAGTATCTGATCTGCACACTACCTTCAAGACCGATAACGGAGACGTATCAGCTGTAAACGGTGTCAGCTTTAAGCTTGAGCCGGGAAAGACTCTTGGAATCGTAGGAGAGTCAGGCTCAGGAAAGTCAGTTACAGCATATTCAATCATGCAGATTCTTGCTGAGAATGGTGCCATCACAGGCGGCTCAGTAAAATATAAGGGTGAGGATATCACCAAATGGAACAAAAAGAAAATGGCAGATTTCAGAGGAAAATGCTGTTCAATCATTTTCCAGGATCCTATGACATCGCTTAATCCGGTATTTACGGTAGGCTACCAGCTTGAGGAGGCAGTGCTTCTTCACACAGACCGTACAAAGAAGGAAGCAAAGGAGCGCGCTATAGAGATGCTCACACTTGTAGGAGTAAATGAGCCTGAGAAGCGTGTAAATCAGTACCCTCACGAGCTTTCGGGTGGTATGAGACAGCGTGTCATGATAGCTATGGCATTAGCCTGTGAGCCGGATATCCTTATTGCAGATGAGCCGACAACAGCTCTTGATGTGACTATCCAGGCACAGATTCTTGAGCTTATGCAGTCACTGCAGGAAAAGCTCGGCATGGCAATCATCATGGTTACACATGATCTGGGTGTCATTGCTTCAATGTGTGACGAGATCATAGTTATGTACGGCGGCCGTGTGTGTGAGAGAGGAACAGCAGATGCCATATTCTACAGCCCGGCGCATGAGTACACAAAGGGACTGCTTCGTTCAATCCCTACAAAGACCAATTCAAAAACCAGGCTTGTTCCTATCGGAGGCACACCAATCAATATGCTCAACATGCCAAAGGGCTGTGCATTCTGCCCTCGCTGTGATGCCGCTATGAAGATATGTCTCACCGAAAAGCCGGAGGAAATCTGGGTTGGAGAGGATCATCTCGCATCATGCTGGATGAATATTAAGAATATGATGGAGGAGGGAAAATCAAATGAGTAATGAGACAAATAACAACGAGTACCTGCTCAAGGTAGACCATTTGAAGCAGTATTTCCCTGTTCATGACGGATTTAAAAAGATGGAATTAAAGGCAGTCGATGATGTGTCATTTGCCATAAAGCCGGGTGAGACGCTTGGACTTGTTGGTGAGTCAGGCTGTGGAAAGACAACTGTAGGACGTACTCTTTTACGTCTGTACCAGCCTACAGCAGGACGCATTGAGTTCGACGGCAATGTATTGTTTGACAGTGAGAAGAAGATAGATGTGAATATGCATCCTTACCGTAAGCAGATGCAGATGGTATTCCAGGATCCGTATTCATCACTCAACCCTCGTATGACGGTTGAGGATATCATCGGAGAGCCTCTTGATGTGCACAAGCTTTACAATAATAAGAAAGAGCGACATGAGATGATTATGGATCTCATGGAGACAGTTGGACTAAACGCAGACCATGCCACACGCTATGCACATGAGTTTTCGGGTGGACAGAGACAGCGTATCGGAATAGCAAGAGCGCTTGCAGTAGATCCGAAGTTTATCGTATGTGATGAGCCGGTATCGGCACTTGATGTTTCAATTCAGGCCCAGGTAGTCAACATGTTTGAGGATCTGCAGAAGGAGAGAGGGTTATCATACCTGTTTATAGCGCACGATCTGCTTGTAGTGCAGCATATCTCTGACAGAATAGCTGTTATGTACTTAGGTCATATGATGGAGCTTGCAGATGCAGATGAGCTGATGGACAATCCAATCCATCCGTACACACAGTCGCTGCTTTCAGCGGTTCCGATTCCGGATCCTGAGACTGCCAGACACAGCAAGCGAATCGTGCTTGAGGGAGATGTCCCTTCACCTCTTCGCATGCCTAGCGGCTGTCCGTTCCGTTCGCGCTGTAAATATGCGACAGAACAGTGTGCAGCAGCACGTCCGGAGCTTACAGACAGAGGAAACGGACATATGGTTGCATGCTTCAACCGCTAATATAAGGTTTTTACCGGCATATAGCTTAAGCCACATGTGCCGGTTCTAACATAAATTTATTTTTCATATTAATTAGGAGGAAGAAAGATGAAAAAGAGATTAGTAGCACTTACTCTTGTTGCAGCTATGGCACTTGGCATGACTGCTTGTGGAAGCAAGAGCAACAACAAAACATCTACTAACGACACTCCTGATACTGCTGTATCAACAGCGGTAGACTGGACAAGCTATGACAAGTTAGTAGATTCTATCCGTACAGAAGCAGATCTTGCAAAGCGTGCAGAGATGATGCACCAGGCAGAGGATATGCTTATGGATACATGGTGTGTTATTCCACTTTACTACTACAATGACCAGTATATGCTCAAGGATTATGTCACAGACGTATACTCAACAGTAGAGGGCATGAAATACTTCTACAATGCAAAGAACACAAAGAATGCCGGAAAGTTAAACATTTTCATGGCATCAGAGCCTGATCATATCGATCCTGCATTAAACAGTACTGTTGACGGCGGATGTCTTGCAGTAAACAGCTTTGAGGGTCTTATGCGTTACAACGCTGAGGGCAAGCTTGAGCCTGCATGTGCAGAGAGCTATGAGGTTTCTGAGGATGGCCTCACATACACATTCACAATGCGTGACGGTCTTAAGTGGTCAAATGGTGATGAGCTTACTGCAAAGGATTTTGAGTGGTCTTGGAGGAGAGCTGCAGATCCTAAGACAGCTGCAGATTACAGCTACCTTTGCGCAGTATTCGCAGGATATGATGATACAAAGGGTCTTGCTGCTGATGATGTAGTTGCTTCTGATGATGGAAAGACTCTTACAGTCAAGCTTAAGGCAGTTACACCATACTTCCTTGACTTATGTGCATTCCCATTCTTCTTCCCTGTAAACCAGAAGTCAGTAGAGGGAAATGATGACTGGGCAAACGATGCAAGTGACAAGTTTGTTACAAACGGTGCATTCACACTCAAGGAGTGGAAACATGATTCAAGCATGACATATGTTAAGAATCCTAACTACTGGGATGCTGACAATGTAACAGTTGATGAGATGAACGTAATGCTTACATCTGATGATGTTTCAGCTTACACAGCTTACCAGAACGGTGACCTTGATTTTATTGATTCAATTCCTACAGCAGAGATTGAGGCAGCTAAGAAGACAAGCGAGTTCTACACAGTAGACAACCTTGGAACATACTACGCAGGCTTCAACATCAACTCTAAGCTCTACTCAGAACTTGGATTAGATGCTGACCAGGCTAAGGTATTCAGAAAAGCAATCTGTCTTCTTATTGATCGTCAGTACATCATCGATACAATCGCCCAGGGTGGACAGAAGATTGCCACAACATTCATCCCAGAGGGTGTTACAGATGGTAACGGTGGCGAGTTCAAGAACAAGGACTACTACAGCACAGATTACGATAAGAACTTCGAGGAGGCTAAAGAGCTTCTTGCTTCTATCGGATTATTAGATGAGAGCACAGGCCAGGTAAACCAGACTATCGAGTTCTCATACCTCGTAAACAACTCAGAGGCCAATGTAAAGATTGGTGAGGCTATCCAGGCTGATCTTTCAAAGGTAGGTATCAACTTAAAGGTTGAGCAGCAGGAGTGGAACGTATTCCTTAACAGCCGTAAGGACGGACAGTTTGATTTCGCCCGTGAGGGATGGCTTATGGATTACAACGATCCAATCAACATGCTTGAGATGTTCACAACAAAATCAGGTAACAACGATATGCAGTTCGGTCGTTAATCTGATTTTGCTATCATAACAAAGCCATTCGTGCCATTCGCACGACGATGCGAATAACATGAAGAGTATATAGGAAGTCATACAGCTATTGTATGGCTTCCTTTTTTTGCGTTTAAAGTGGGCTTTTCAGAGCGAAAAAAGGCTCTTTAAAAAAATATGATAATGGTGTAGAATTATTATTATATAGTTTTAGAATGATGTTTGAGGGTGTGTGATGATTTTAGGACTAAGTGATACGGAAAAGAAATTTAAGACAGCGATGGATACGGCAGGTGCCGACATGACAGTGGTCAACAGCTGGCTTAAGCTGTATGTCAAAACAAAAAAGAATTCCTCCGGTGTTGCAAAGCGCTATTATGGCGTGAAGACAGGCTTAAGCAGTCTGCTTTCAGATTTAAAGGAGCTTGAGCAACAAGTTATCGGGTATTGTGAGCTCACAGGAACCGACCGGAAGCACTTTGGAGAGCTGATAAAGGCTTGCAAAGCGAAAAGCGGCATGTTTGACGATGAATTTTTAATCAGCAAGGTGGACACGGATTTTCACACGACTCTGGACTCTGTTGTAAAGCAGGGGGAGAGATATCTGTCATCCTTTGACAACGGTATCATTTTACAGAGTGAGATAGAGAATCTGATACACCTGACAAATGAGGGGCTTGAAAGGAAAAAGCCTGATTTGTTTGCTCTGTCATATTTCTATCTGGGGCACAGCAACAAAGAGCTTGCAGAGCTAAATTTCACACAAAAGACTAAGAGAGTGCATGAGATATATTATGAGGAGTTCTGGAAGGATATATTAAAGCAGCTTGAGGCATGTGTGAAGCAGGCTGAGGCCATAAACGATAAGTATGAGGGCACGACAGACCGGCGCACGGCAAGGATACTGTCAGAGCTTAAGCCACTGCTTGTGGGTGCTACAAAGCAATGGGAGCCGGAACAGACAGCAGAGTACATACTGCGCGATATGTGCAGGATATTCAGAGATTGACATAGAAAATGCAGATTGATAAAGGAGCAGAATATGGATGTTATAATTTGGGCAATTATCTTAGGAGCTGTTTTTTACATTAACAAAAAATCAAAGAGCGCAGGCAGCAAAAATACGCAGCCAAACAAACCGAGACCGCAGCAGAAGCAGATGCAGCAGATATGGAACAGCATGCAGAATACAGTTCAGTCGGGTATGAATGCATTGAACCAGACATATCAGCAGAGACCACAGCCACAGATGCAGCAGAGAGCACAGCAGTCTCAGAGACCACAGATGCAGCAGAGAGCACAGCAGCCTCAGAGACCACAGATGCAGCAGAGAGTACAGCCACAGCAGAGACCGCAGCAGAGCAATCCGGATATAGTGCAGAGGGCCGTGAAAAATAACGCACGCTTTGCGGATGATACGACACAAAAAGAGCTTGAGGCTATGCACGGACATAGCGAGGCACAGCAGAAGCTGGCGCAGGAGCACTCAAGAAACTGCCAGACACTGCATACCAAAGCGGCAGACGGTGCAAAGATTATAGAGGCTGAGACACAGAGCATGTTTGGCAGTGTTGAGGATCTGATTGCCATGGGATACAGTGGCAATCTGGAGTTTGAGAGAGATTTCCTTGGGGAAGGCTTAGACATGATTAACAACTTTTAAATAATAGGAAAGAGGCAGAAATGATGGACAGAACACCAAAGCCCGGAGAGCTTTACAGGCACTTTAAGAATAAGCTGTATCAGATAGTTACAGTGGCGACACATTCAGAGACAGGGGAAAAGCTTGTGATTTATCAGGCTTTATATGATGATTTTGGGATATACGCCAGACCACTCGATATGTTTGTAAGCGAGGTGGACCATGAGAAATATCCTGATGTGAAGCAGAAATACAGATTTGAGAAGATCACACTTAAGGAACAGCCGGAGGATATGCCGGCACCGGATGCAGATGAAGGCCAGGCACCGGATCCGCGTTTGCTGGAGTTTCTTGATGCGGATACCTTTGAAGAGAAGTACAATATACTTATTTCAATGAGGGATATCATAACCGACCGCCTTATAGATGACATAGCGGTGGTTATGGATATTGTAGTTCCTGAGGGCCCATTGCAAAAGCGGTATGATGATTTAAAGAATACGATAAAGACCAGGCAGTACTATGAATTTTCAAATCGGCTCAGATAGCTGTTGTGATATTTGCCGGATTCAGTGACATCCTCGCCAAACCAGTCAGGTGCTGTGAATTCATTTGCTGCGTCAACAGAGTCGAATTCAACCTCCACAAGTGTAAGAGGAGCCAGATCGCCTTCAAATACATCAAGCTCAGCGGTCAGACCACCATCAAGAGGTATGAGATAGCGGGTCTTTTCGATTAGGCGGCCGTCAATCTTTTGGACAAGATGTATGTATGCCTCTTTGGTAAGAGGAAGATTGTACTCCTCGCGCACCATAAGGCCGGCTCCCTTGTAGGTCATATAATAGCTGTCATTTGAGCGTCTGACCCTGACAACAGGAGAGGTGCACAGATAGCCTTGGGCGATTTTTTTGCTCGCGTAGCTGTCTAAATTGGAAGGAAGCTGTTTAAGTAAGTATTTTCTTTCGATTTCCATGGTATATCCTTTCGGGTTATGTGTGGGTTTATAGTTACACATATCTGATTATAATGACCGGTATTAAAAAATTCAAGCGATGAATCGCAGGAAAAGAAGGAGAAAAATATGAGTAAAATAGGAATTTTTATGGCAGACGGCTGTGAGGAGATTGAAGGACTTACAGTAGTCGATATAGTTAGAAGAGCAAAGCTTGAGATTGAAACCATATCAATCACGGAAAAAGCCGAGGTGACAAGCTCTCATCAGGTCACATTTAAGACAGATACCACAAAGGCACAGGCTGATTTTGGCAGCTACGATGCAATCGTACTGCCGGGAGGCATGCCGGGTACATTAAACCTCGGTGCGGATGAGACTGTAGTAAAGACAATTAAGAGATTTGCTGCTGAGGGAAAGCTTGTTGCAGCGATATGTGCAGCGCCTAGCGTGCTCGGTGAGAATCATATACTTGAGGGCAAAAAAGCTACCTGTCATCCGGGGTTTGAGGAAAAGCTGCTCGGTGCACAGTGGCTTGAGCAGCCTGTAGTTGTGGATGGCAATGTGATTACAAGTCGTGGAATGGGAACAGCTATTGCGTTTGCACTCGAGCTTGTCAGATACTTCACAGACGATGCCACAGTAGAGCATATTCGACAGGGACTGGTATACTAGACAGGTGCGCTTGGTATTATAACAAAAGAGGTCACACACCAACCCCATGGTGCGCGGCCTCTTTTTATGCTTGCATTTGAAGCGTACATTTGAAGCCTGCTATTGCAGAGCTTATTTCATCTGCTGCTCCTGCTTCATGATCATCTGCTTGACCATCTCGCCACCGATTGAACCGGCCTGCTTAGAAGTAAGGTCACCGTTGTAGCCCTCCTTTAAAGGAACTCCAAGCTCTGAAGCAACCTCTTCCTTGAAACGGCTCATAGCCTCTTTTGCCTCCGGTACAGAAGCCTTTTTACTACTTGATGCTGCCATAATGCAATACCTCCTTTTAAAACGTTATACACAAGCTGTATGTGTATGGAAATATTATGCCGTAAAATGACAAAAATATGTTTTGGTATTGCTGACAATTTATGGAATTATACACAAAAGCAAATTTAATGTAAAAAACACTGGAAATAGTGGATTTGTTGTGTTATAATCATCCAATGACTGGGCTTAGCAGTTTAAAAAGCATGCCCACATTACATTTGATGTACATACCATTCATATATATTTTTAAGGAGGATAACGATTGACATGAGTGTACAGGTTGAGAATTTAGAGCATAATATGGCGAAGCTTACTATTGAGGTAGCAGCTGAGGAATTAGAGAAAGCATTGGATTCTGCATATCAGAAGCAGAAGAAACAGATTAGCGTACCTGGATTCCGTAAAGGAAAAGTGCCAAGAGCTATGATTGAGAAAATGTATGGAGCAGGTGTGTTCTACGAGGATGCAGCAAACATTCTTATGCAGCAGACATACGCAGGTGCGGTTGACGAGAGCGGTGTTGACATTGTTTCACGCCCAACAGTTGAGGTTACTCAGATTGAGAAGGGACAGCCTTTCATCTACACAGCAGAGGTTGCTGTAAGACCTGAGGTTACTCTTGGTAAGTACATGGGCGTTACAGTTACAAAGATCGACACATCAGTTTCTGATGAAGAGGTTGACGCTGAGCTTGAGAACCAGAGAAACAAAAATGCAAGAACAGTTACAGTTACAGATCGTCCTGTAGCAGAGGGAGATACAGCAGTTATCGACTTTGAGGGATTTGTTGACGGAGTAGCTTTCGAGGGTGGAAAGGGTGAGAATCATCCATTAGAGATTGGTTCACACACATTCATCGATACATTCGAGGATCAGTTAGTAGGAAAGAACGCAGGCGATGAGGTTGAGGTCAATGTAACATTCCCTGAGAAGTATCAGGCAGCAGACCTTGCAGGAAAGCCGGCTACATTCAAGGTTAAGATCAACGAGATCAAGGCTAAGGAGCTTCCTGAGCTTGATGATGAGTTTGCACAGGATGCAGCAGGTGTTGATACATTAGCTGAGTACAAAGAGGAAATCAAAAAGAACCTCACAGAGAAGAAAGAGACAGAAGCTAAGAAGACTAAAGAGGATGAGGCTATCCAGAAGATTATCGATAAGTCAAAGATGGATCTTCCGGAGGCAATGATTGAGACTCAGTGTGAGACAATGGTTGAGGAGTTCGCTCAGAGAATCGCACAGAGCGGTCTTACAATGGAGCAGTACTTACAGTTCTCAGGCATGACAGTTGACCAGCTTAAGGATCAGGTTCGTCCTGAGGCTACAACACGTATCCAGAGCAGCCTTGTACTTGAGCAGATTGCCAAGGAGGAAAACATCGAGGTTACTGATGCAGATATCGATGCTGAGGTAGAGAAGATGGCTAAGGCATACGGCATGGAGGCTGATAAGCTTAAAGAGTACATGGGAGATGCTGAGAAGGAGTCTATGAAGAAAGACATTGCTATCACAAAGGCCGTAGATCTTATCATGGACAACGTTAAAGAGCGTGCAAAGGCAAAGAAAAAGGCTGATGCAGAAGAGTCTACAGAAGAATAAGATTTTTGAATCAAGATTTGATTGACTGGCTCAGAAGCCTATTTTCTGAGCCGGTCTTTTGAGCTTTTATAAAGGAGGTATTTTATATGAGTTTAGTACCATATGTCATTGAACAGACCAGCAGAGGAGAGCGCAACTACGACATTTACTCCAGATTATTAAAAGATCGTATCATTTTCCTTGGAGAGGAAGTAAATGAGACAACAGCCAGCCTTGTTGTTGCCCAGCTTTTATTCCTTGAGTCCGAGGATCCGAATAAGGATATCCACCTTTACATCAATTCACCGGGTGGAATGGTTACAGCAGGACTTGCTATTTACGATACTATGCAGTACATCAAGTGTGATGTTTCAACAATCTGTATCGGTCTTGCAGCAAGCATGGGAGCTTTCCTTCTTGCAGGCGGTGCAAAGGGCAAGAGATATGCTCTTCCAAATGCAGAGATTATGATTCATCAGCCATCTGGCGGTGCAAAGGGTCAGGCTACTGAGATTCAGATTGCTGCAGAAAATATTTTAAAGACAAAGAAGAGATTAAACGAAATTTTAGCAGCCAATACAGGCAAGCCATACGAGACAATTGCAGCTGATACAGAGCGAGACAACTATATGTCAGCACAGGAAGCCGCAGAGTATGGTCTCATAGACAGTGTAATAACAAACAGATAATCAGAAGTTAGATGAATTTAAGAGGGTACCCCATATGGGATGCCCTCGTGCAATAAAAGGAGTTAATAATGGCAGGAAAAAACGACGGAAAGATTCGCTGCTCATTTTGCGGTAAGACACAGGACCAGGTAAATCGTTTGATTTCCGGACCTAATGGAGCTTTTATCTGCGATGAGTGTATAGATATATGTGCCGAGATTCTTGAGGAGGAAGGCGTAGAGGGTTATGAGGACAAGAGCAGCGCTAAGGATGATATAAATCTTGTTACTCCGGAGGAGCTTAAGGCGTTTTTGGACGATTATGTAATAGGACAGGACCAGGCAAAGAAGGTGCTTTCGGTTGCTGTTTACAATCACTATAAGAGAGTACTGGCAGGTGATACATCAGATGTAGAGCTTCAGAAGAGTAATATTCTCATGCTTGGACCTACAGGCTCAGGAAAGACACTTCTTGCGCAGACACTTGCCAGAGTGATAAATGTTCCATTTGCTATTGCTGATGCTACAACACTTACAGAGGCAGGATACGTAGGTGAGGATGTGGAGAATATCCTATTAAAGCTTATTCAGGCGGCAGATTATGATATCGAGCGTGCAGAGCATGGTATCATTTATATAGATGAGATAGATAAAATTACAAAGAAATCAGAGAATGTCTCAATCACCAGAGATGTGTCAGGCGAGGGTGTACAGCAGGCTCTTTTAAAGATTCTTGAGGGCACAGAGGCATCTGTACCGCCACAGGGCGGAAGAAAGCATCCGCAGCAGGAGCTTATTCCTATTGATACTACTAATATACTTTTTATATGCGGTGGAGCATTTGATGGCCTGGAGAAAATCATCGACAGCCGTATGGATACATCATCTATCGGTTTTAACTCAGATGTAAAGTCAAAGACAGAGCTTAACGTGGGAGAGGCATTTAAGCATGCACTGCCACAGGATTTTGTGAAGTTTGGACTGATTCCTGAGTTTATCGGACGTGTACCTATCACAGTCTCACTTGAGGCACTCGACAGGGATGCGCTTATCCGCATATTGAAGGAGCCTAAGAACTCGCTTATCAAGCAGTACACCAAGCTTTTTGAGCTTGACGGAGTAGGGCTTGAGTTCACAGACGATGCAGTCAATGCCATCGCTGACAAGGCGCTTGAGAGAAAGACAGGAGCCAGAGGACTTCGTGCAATCATGGAGGCTGTTATGCTTGACCTTATGTATCGTATACCGTCAGACAAGAGCATCAGCAAGTGCGTAATAGACAAGGATATCGTTGAGGCTAACTTAAAGCTTGATGGTGAGTGTGTGCCGGAGGCATATATCGAGGAAAAGGCAGCATCGTGAATACATGGTGGTATTTTACCAAAGATACAGCATCAGATAATATAAATTGCACAGCGGCTTGTTTTGCCCGCTGTGCAATAAATACAGGAGATACAAGTGGAAGAACAGATTATTAATATGCCTGCAGTAGCGCTGAGAGGGCTTACTATCCTGCCGGGAATGATTGCTCATTTCGACGTCAGCAGAGAGCGCTCACTTCGTGCTATCGAGGAGGCTATGGAGCAGGATCAAAAGATTTATCTTGTCACACAAAAGAATGTGGACAGGGAGGACCCGACTCAGGAAGACCTCTATCAGATGGGAATAGTGGCCGACATAAAGCAGGTTGTCAGACTTCAGAATGATGTTGTGAGAATACTTGTAGATGGAATAAGCCGGGCAAAGCTGCTTGGCTTTACCGGTTGTGAGAAGTACCTTGAGGCAGAAATCTGTTATTTTGACAGTAATAAAGACAGCCTGCCGGAGGATCTCAGGGAGGCTATGCTTCTCGGAGTCAGAGAGGCTTTTCACAGATATGCGGCAGTCATCGGCAAAATCAGCAAGGAGCTTATCAGACAAATAGACCAGTATGAGGATCTTGAAAAGCTCATAGACTATGTCACCAACAATCTGCCGGTGTCATATGAGCTGAAGCAGCAGGTGCTTGAGGCAGAGGATATCAATGACAGATATCAGGTTATAGTCTCATTACTTCTCTCCCAGGTGGAGGTTATTTCCATAAAGAATGAGCTTCAGAAAAAAGTAAAGATTCGTGTGGACAAGCATCAGAAGGAGTATGTGCTTCGTGAACAGCTCGGCGTGATACGCGAGGAGCTGGGCGAGAATGCTGACTCGGAGGCTGATGAATATGAGAAAAAGCTATCTGAGTTAGATGCGCCTGACTACGTAAAGGAAAAGACGAAAAAAGAGATAAAGCGCTTTAGAAATATGAGCAGCAGCTCATCAGAGAGCACAGTTGAGAGAGGTTATATAGAGACTGTACTTGAGCTTCCATGGAACAAAATGTCTGTTGACAACAAGGATCTTGACCATGCAGCGCAGGTGCTCGATGATGATCACTACGGATTAAAGGATGTTAAGGAGAGAATACTTGAGTTTCTGGCAGTCAGAAATCTGACAAGCAAGGGAGAGAGTCCTATAATTTGTCTTGTAGGTCCTCCGGGAACAGGAAAGACAAGCATAGCCCGTTCAATTGCGTCTGCACTGGAGAAGAAATATGTGCGTATTTCTCTTGGTGGTGTGCGTGATGAGGCAGAAATCCGTGGACACAGAAAGACATATATCGGCGCTATGCCGGGCCGTATAGTAAATGGCTTAAGACAGGCAGGCGTTTCAAATCCTCTCATGCTGTTGGATGAGATAGATAAGGTGTCAAGTGACTACAAGGGTGACACATCAGCCGCTCTTCTTGAGGTGCTTGACAGTGAGCAGAACTGCAAATTCAGGGATCATTACATCGAGATGCCTGTGGATTTGTCGGAGGTGCTTTTTATTGCAACGGCAAATGAGGTTTCAGGCATTCCAAAGCCGCTTCTTGACAGGATGGAGCTTATTGAGGTGTCAAGCTACACTGAAAATGAGAAGTTTCACATAGCAAAGGAGCATCTGGTTGAGAAGCAAAAGAGCAAAAACGGAATTAAAAAGGAACAGCTTACGATAACAGACGGTGCCTTAAAGGACATCATCAGGCTGTACACCAGAGAGGCCGGAGTCAGAAGTCTTGAGAGAACCATCGGCAAGCTGTGCCGCAAGGCTGCAAGAGAAATCTTTAAGGATAGCGAAGCAGCTGTAAAGGTTACAAAGACCAATCTCAAGACGTATCTGGGCAATCCGAAGTACAGTCCGGAGAAGAAAAATGACCACGCTGAGGTGGGAATCGTAAGAGGGCTCGCATGGACCAGCGTAGGCGGTGTCACACTCGAGGTTGAGGTGAATGTGCTGCCGGGAAAGGGAGAGCTTGTGCTCACCGGTAAGCTTGGCGATGTGATGAAGGAGTCGGCACAGGCGGCACTTAGCTATGTGCGCTCAATAAGCGAAGGATATGGCATTGATGCAGAGTTTTACACGAAGCATGATATCCATATACATATCCCGGAGGGCGCAGTGCCAAAGGACGGACCATCTGCAGGTATCACTATGGCGACAGCCATGCTTTCAGCCATTACAGACAGACCTGTCAGGGCAGATGTAGCCATGACGGGCGAGATAACACTGCGCGGCAGGGTGCTTCCGATAGGAGGACTCAAGGAAAAGCTGCTTGCAGCCAAAGTAATCGGAATAAAAACAGTGTGTATTCCAAATGATAATGAAAAGGACCTGGAGGAGATTTCAAAGGAAATAACAGACGGCATGGAAATCGTGCCGGTGGAGAAATTTTCACAGGTAGAGAAGATTGCATTTGTAAAATAAGAATGAGGAAGAGATTATGGTAATTAAAAGTGTTAATTTAGAGACAGTTTGCGGAATTACAAGCACAATCCCTGACAATGAGTATAATGAGGTGGCATTTGCCGGCAAATCCAATGTAGGTAAGTCGTCACTGATTAATGCGCTCATGAACAGAAAGTCACTTGCCAGGATCTCTTCACAGCCCGGCAAGACGCAGACCATCAATTTTTACAACGTCAATGACGCCATGTATCTGGTCGATCTGCCGGGCTATGGCTATGCCAACGCCAATATCGAGATAAAAGCAAAATGGGGGCAGATGATAGAAAACTATCTGCACACCTCAAAAAAGCTTCAGGCGGTGTTTTTACTTATAGATATAAGGCATGAGCCATCGGACAATGATATCATGATGTATGACTGGATGGTAAACCAGGGTTTTGCACCGATCATCATTGCGACCAAATCTGATAAATTGAAAAAAAGCCAGATTGCCGCACACATAAAGACTATCAAGGATGTGCTTCATGTAAAGCCGGGCACGGTAGTTATACCGTTTTCGTCCATGTCAAAGGAAGGCAGGGACGAAATCTGGAATCTCATAGATTCACTCGTGTTTGACGAGGAGACGCTTCTTGCCATGAAGCAGGAGGAGACAGCAAAGCGCGAGGCAAAATCAGCAGCAAAAAAAGCCGTTTCATCGGAGCCAAACAAAAAGGAGCGCTGGAAGAAGACCGGAAAGCCTGTTGCCAAAAAGACTAAAGAACGCAGAGATAAGGCCAAGAGCAAAAAAAGCGTTAATAATCATAAAAAGAAATAAAGTTATAGAAAGAAAGGCGAATATTTAATATATGAAGAATAAATGCAAATTTGTAGGCATTATGTTTTTGTGTATATTGATAGTGTGTACACTTGCCGTAATGGCATACGAACACACAGCAGGTACGAAAGGCACTGCCGGTGGAGCATCAAATGCTTCGGGCAATACAAAAAATACCGACGAAGCTGATGATATGCTTACTGTCGTGACATCCTTCTATCCTATGTACATTGCCACTTTAAACATAGTGGATGGGGGGGAAGGCGTGAGACTCGAAAATTTAAGCGAGCCACAGACCGGTTGTCTGCACGATTTTCAGCTCACACCGGAGGATATGAAGCTTTTATCCACTGCCGATGTTTTTGTAATAAACGGAGGCGGTATAGAGTCGTTTATGTCTGATGTGGCAAAGGCGTATCCGAAGCTTGATGTGGTTGAGGCCTGTGAGGATGTGGCACTTCTTTCTGAGGATGATGCAGACAGTGACCACGACCATGATCACGATGCAGATGCAGAATCGGACAGTGACCACGACCATGATCACGAAGCAGACACAGAATCGGACAGTGACCACGACCATGACCACGAAGCAGACACAGAATCAGATAGCGCGCACGATCATGACCATGGTGATGAGAATGCCCATGCATGGATGAGCGTACCGCGTTACCGCACCATGGTTCAGACAATTGCCTTTCGGCTTGCCGAAAAGGATGCAAAGCATGCTGATGAATATTATGCAAATGCAAAAGCATATGATGCAAAGCTTGCAGTGCTTGAAGAAAAGATAAATAGCATAAAGAGTCTTACCAATGGACAGAATATCATCATATTCCATGAGGCCTATGCGTATGTGGCTGATGATTTTTCCATGAATGCATGCTACCTGTTAGACCTTGACGAGGAACGCTCAGTCAGCGCAGGTGAGATAAAACAGGTAATAGGTGCCATAAAGGATGACTCAGTGTCGGTAATACTCGCTGAGGAGCTCTACGGAAAGAGCATGGGAGATACCGTATCGCGAGAGACAGATGTGCATGTGGTTTATATCGACCCTCTCAACAGGGGAGAGTACGACAAGGACAGCTATCTTGATGGTATGGAGCACAATATAGAGCTTATCAAAGAGGCATTTACTAAATAAAATTGGAGAAAATATGCGGAAAATAATACAGCCATGTGGCTTTCATTGCATAAAAATAAATAACCTTGGAGTGAGCTTCGGAGAGCAGACGGTGCTTGAGGATGTAAATATGCACATACACTGTGGCTCCTTCAATGTCATAATAGGCCAAAACGGTGCCGGAAAATCTACACTCATAAAGGCAATACTAGGCGAGATACCTCACACCGGTACGATTGAGTTCAAGGATACTAAGGACGGACATATGGCTAAGCTTAAAATCGGCTATGTGCCGCAGTCTGTCAATATTGAGAAAAATACACCGGTCAGCGTGTATGACCTCATAGCAAGCTATCAGTACAATTATCCTGTTTTTCTGCCAAAGAGTAAAAAGATAGAGGCAAAGATAAGGGAGACACTCGAGGTATTTGAGGCTGAGGAGCTCATCGACAAGCAGGTGTGCAACCTCTCGGGAGGACAGCTGCAGAGAGTGCTTCTTTCCATGGCAATCATGGACGAGCCGAACCTGCTGCTGTTGGATGAGCCGGTGTCCGGAATAGACCAAAACGGCATGGAGCTTTTCTATAAGACCATGGATTATTTAAAGACTCACTATGACCTTGCAATCATACTCATATCACATGATTTGGATTATGTTGCAAAGTACGCAGACCATGTTGTACTGCTTGATAAGACCGTTGCAAAGCAGGGGACTGTGAAGGAAGTCTTCGAGAGCAGGGAATTTGAGAGAATTTTCTACACAGGAGAGGAATCCTGGGTGAGAGAGGAGGAGCACAAATGAATATAACCTCCTGGCTTCAATATGATTTCATGAGAAATGCCCTTATCGCTGTGCTCATCATCACACCGCTTTTTGGCATAATGGGAACCATGATTGTAAACAAAAAGATGGCATACTTTTCAGATGCACTCGGACATTCAGCACTTACCGGAATCGCTGTCGGAGTGGTATGCGGCATGGCAGACACCTCGCTTGCCATGGTGATATTTGCGATAGTGTTTGCACTTCTTTTAAATAAGATAGGCAGTCTGAACACTGCATCGACAGATACCATTATATCGGTATTTTCATCGTGCTCTGTGGCGATAGGTCTTGCGATACTGTCAAAGGGCGGCAATTTCAGCAAATACTCAAGTATACTGGTGGGCGATGTGCTAAGCATCACAAAGACTGAGATAGTTTATCTAATTGTGATTTTTGTGGTCACTATAGTATTCTGGGTGCTTTGCTTCAATAAGCTCAACGCCATATGTATACACAGAAGCGTGGCAAAAAGCAAGGGTATCCATGTGCGTCTTCTGGATAATCTGTTTGCGGTGCTTGTAGCACTCATAGTTATGCTATCCATCAAGTGGATAGGTATACTTATAATAAATGCTCTGCTTATATTACCAGCGGCTTCATCAAGGAATATTTCGGAAAATATGCGTGAGTATCATTTCTTTTCAGTGATATTTTCAGTATTTTCCGGTATAGTCGGCCTCGCAGTGTCATACTACACCAATGTGGCAACAGGCCCGATGATAGTGATTATCGCATCGGTAATATATTTTTCGACATTTATATTTGGCAGAAAGCTGAAAAAATAACGGCTAAAGCTATAAGCAACAGACGCAAAACAGCCGATACACAGTATAAGAGATAAACTGTTTAGCTATATCAGACGCTATACAGGTTGATAATAGTATAGCGGGAAAGGATTCCCGCACGCACATTACCAGGGAGGGATGAGAGATGTTAGATGCTATTTCAAGTGTAGTTTCAGCAGTAGCGGCGCAGAGTGTCACAGCAAAGGACGAGGCGCAGACAAAGAATACCAATACCGCTTCAAAGAAGCAGGATGCAAAGACGGATAAGTCGGATGCAAAGACTGCAGGCTTCAGCGAGGAGGCAGCTGTATATGAGAAATCAGACAGCAAGGATGATTCAAAGGATACTGCAAAGAGCACAGTAAACCAGAAGATGAGCAAGGCAGACAGAGATGCACTGGTACAGGCACTTAAGGATGATGCCAACGCCAGACAGCAGCAGCTTATCGAGATCGTCAGAAAGTCCATGACAGGACAGGCTTCAACCTGGGACAAGTCACAGGGCTTAAAGAGTCTGTTTGAGAATCTGACTGTAGATGCAGATACGATAGCGCAGGCCAAAAAGGACATCGCAGAGGATGGATACTGGGGCGTTGAGAAGACTTCAGACCGTATTCTTGACTTTGCAAAGGCACTGTCGGGAGGCGACAAGGACAAGGCTGATGAGCTTTTGAATGCATTCAAGAAAGGCTTTTCACAGGCAACAGGAGCCTGGGGAGACAAGCTGCCATCAATTTGCCAGGATACCTATGATGCAGTGCTCAAGAAGTTTGATGACTGGAAGAATGGCACAGAGGACACTCAGGTACAGGGCTAGAAGCCGGATGTGTATGTAAAAGTGTCGTGATGGAACGAATATTATATGCGAAATGTGATTTATGAATTACGAAAAGGTGACTGCACGCATCGTGCAGCCACCTTTTTTAGCACTTGTATAATTTTTTGAGAGGTGTATAATAGAAGAATAGTATATAAGTATCATTATTCATGTGGAGGAAATATCATGAAATTAGACATGTCAAAGTGGAAAGCACTTAGCATCAAAAATCGTTTAAAGAAAGGCTTCAGACTGACTACATTTGTAGCATCGGCATCGGGGGTTATCGCGGGTATTCTTATGATTCTTGTATCAATGAGATATTCCAGCGCACTAACCTTTTACGGATTTTCACAGGGAGATATAGGAAAGGTTATGGTAACCTTCTCAGAGACACGAAGCGCTACACGAGCTCTTATCGGTTATACATCTTCTGACACATTAAGTAAGATGTCTGATACACATGATTCTAAAAAGGAATCATTTCAAAAATACTGGAAAGAGCTGCAAAGCTCTATAAAGACAGGTGAGGAGCAGGCTATATATGATGATATAAACAGTAAGCTCGACTCATACTGGAGTCTCGATGATGAGATTGGACAGTTAGGTGAGAATGCTACAGATCCTGAGACACAGAAGGAGGCCGAGGAGAGAGCAGTAGCAGAGCTTGCACCTGCATATGATAAGATATATCAGCAGCTTGTTGCCCTTATGGATGCAAAGGTAACAGAGGGAGATAATTTAAGCAAGAGATTATCATTAGTATCATATGCCGCATTTGGTATTGTTATTGTTATCATTGTCAGTTCATATTTTATCTCGATGAAAATCGGGGACGAAGTTGCAGTTGGTATTTCTAAACCACTCGATGAGTTAAAACAGAGATTGCGTACATTTGCACAGGGTGATCTTGAGGCTCCATTCCCGGCAGTTGATTCACAAGATGAAATTGCTGATATGGTAGGGGTTGCGAAAAACATGGCAGCAGACCTTAAGACTATCATATCTGACTCTGACAAGCTTCTTGGAAAGATGGCAGAAGGAGATTATACAGTTTCATCAGACATGGAAGATAAATATACCGGAGATTTTATTGGACTTCTCATGGCAATGCGTCAGATGAAGACACAGATGAATGATGTTATGTCACATATCAATGAGATATCATCACTTGTTACAGCAGGTTCTAACAACCTTGCTCAGGCAGCACAGGAAATAGCAGAAGGTGCTATGGATCAGTCAGCAGCCATTGAGGAGCTTCAGGCTACATTTGCAGATATCACAGGCGGTGTTGAGAAAACATCTGAGAAGCTCAATGATACATACAGGATTGCACAGGAGTATGCTGAGGAAGCAGATCACAGCCATACAGAGATGCAGGGCATGGTTGATGTTATCGGACGCATCAATGATACATCTAAGCAGATTGAGAATATCATTTCTGAGATTGAGGATATTGCCAGTCAGACAAACCTTCTTTCACTCAATGCAGCTATCGAGGCAGCGCGTGCAGGTGAGGCAGGTAAAGGATTCGCAGTTGTTGCGGGGCAAATCAGAAGTCTTTCAGAGCAGAGTGCCAAGGCTGCAGTTGACACACGTCAGCTTATAGAGAGTGCCATTGCGGTATCTAACGAGGGTAATGAAGCTGCAGAGCGCGTAAGTACTTCTATTGAAAAGGTTATCAATGGTATGAAGGAAGTTGCAGATTCTTCTCAAAAACTCAGCGAGATTGCAGATGAGCAGGCAAAGGCTATGGAGCAGGCAGAGGCTGGCATTAATCAGATATCAGATGTTGTACAGTCAAACTCAGCAAATGCAGAGGAAACATCAGCAACAAGTGAGGAGCTTTCAGCACAGGCGGAGACAATGAACGAGCTGATTAGCAAATTTATATTGGAAAAGAAATAGAAAAATTGTACATACGAGTTTAGAAAAACTTTTTAAAAAAAGCCCCACAAGCATTATCAATGCTGTGAGGCTTTTTGTTGTGGTGCGTTAGAGGGTTACTTTTTAAATCTAGTAAACATGTACTATGTGAACATAGTGTTTTTGTGCAATACATGGAAAATCTGAAAAGTAATGAAAATGAACAATTAAATGAGAATATTTAAATTTGCTCTTTTTGGCAGGGTGTGTTATAATCCTTGTATACAAAAAACAGAGGTAATACAATATGGGTAGTAATAACGATATTTCATTAAAAGCATTAGCCAAGATTAATCTGGGGCTGGATGTTGTGAGGCGCAGAGAGGACGGATATCATGAGGTCCGTATGATTATGCAGACCATTCATCTGTATGACAGGCTTGATATCAAAAGGACAAAGGAGCCGGGCATACAGATACAGACCAATCTGTCTTTTCTCCCTGTAAACGAGAACAATCTCATATACAAGGCTGCAAAGCTTCTGATGGATGAGTTTTCTATAACTGACGGTGTATCAGTGAAGCTGGACAAGCGTATTCCTGTTGCAGCAGGGATGGCGGGGGGCAGTACTGATGCGGCAGCTATGCTTATAGGTGTAAACAGGCTTTTTTCACTGGGACTGACAAAGAGACAGCTTATGGAAAGAGGTGTGCAGATAGGGGCGGATGTACCATACTGTATTATGAGAGGCACGGCGCTGGCCGAGGGCATAGGAGAGGAACTTAGTCCTCTTCCTCCAATGGTAAAGTGTCCAGTGCTTATTGCAAAGCCGTCCATCTCGGTATCCACAAAATTTGTGTACCAGAATCTGAAGCTTGATGATACGACTATTCATCCGGATATAGACCGCCTGATAGATGATATAAAGGCTAAGAATCTGCATGATATCGCAGCGCATATGGGAAATGTCTTAGAGACTGTGACTATACCAAATTATCCGGTGATAGATGAGATAAAGAAGCATATGCTTTCAAATGGCGCGGTAGGAGCCATGATGAGCGGTAGTGGTCCGACGGTTTTTGGTCTGTTTGACGATGAAGATACTGCAAAGAAAGCGTACAAAGCCATGAGAAGCTCACATCTTGCCAGACAGGTGTATCTGACATCTGTATACAATAATCGCAAATAACGTGATATCCGGATAGCACAGCGGGTGCTTTATAGTTACTTTTTTCTTATATGTGAGAATGATAATACAAGAGATAGGAGAAGTTTGATGACTGATAATTTAACTTTAAATATGGATGCATATCTGCCACTGCGTGATGTGGTGTTTAATACACTTCGTGAGGCAATTTTAAAGGGCGAGCTCAAGCCGGGAGAGAGACTTATGGAGCTGCAGCTTGCGTCAAAGCTTGGAGTCAGCCGTACACCTATACGTGAAGCAATCAGAATGCTTGAGCAGGAGGGGCTTGCAGTCACAATGCCGAGAAAGGGCGCAGAGGTTGCCAAGATGACTCTCAAGGATATGGAGGATGTGCTTGAGGTGAGAGAGGCTCTTGATGAGCTTGCAGCCAAAATAGCCTGTAAGAAAATCAGTGATGAGCAGCTTGCGAATCTAAAAACCATAAAGGACGAGTTCAAGAGGAGCATGGACTCAGGAGATGTGAAAAAGATAGCTGAGGAGGATGTGAAGTTTCACGATGCTATCTATGAGGCAACAAACAATGCGAAGCTTGTATCTATGATGAACAATATCCGCGAGCAGATGTACCGCTACAGAGTGGAGTATTTGAAGGACCCAAAGAATTATCCGATGCTTGTGAAGGAGCATGACGCCATCTACAGGGCGCTTGAGTCAAGAAATATGGAGCTTGTGACTACAGAAATGCATACGCATGTGGCCAATCAGGCGGTTGCTGTGAAGGCTGTGATACAAAAGCAGGATGAAGAGAAGAAATAAAAATATAGCAAAACATGGGCTGCCGGTCGCACTGATGTGTGAACGGTGGCCTTTTTTAGTGGATTAGATAGTTACTAAAAAACAAGTAATAAGGGATATTTGCGGGATTGTATGGTCATACTATATTAGGGATTTAGAATCCAACCGGATATAGGAGAGTTAAAGATGACCACAAACATAGATGAGAACATAAAAAGCTTCAGGCAGATATATTCTGACTGCTCAGATATCAAGATGCAGGAGATGTATCTGGGGCGTGATGCTTCCATAAAGTGTTTTGTTGCATATATTGAGGTGACATGTGCAGGCTCCGGTATCAATAACAGTGCGTTTGGACGATTTACATCATACCTTGAAGGGATAGACCGGGATCAGGTTAAGGAAGTACTTGACAAAAATCAGGCAGCTCTATCCGAATTTGCACATCTGCACACGGTTAATGAGGCAGCCCAGATGATGCTGACAGGAGACGTGATTTTTTTTGTGGATGGCTATCCGGATGCCTTCAAGCTTCCAGACAAGGGATATCCCGCCATGTCAATTCAGGAGATTGACTCGGAAAAGGTCATAAGAGGCTCAAATGAGGGCTTTGCTGATTCAATAAAGATAAATACTGCACTTATCAGGCGCAGGTTAAGGAGCACTCGCTTAAAGTGTAAAGAGGTGAAAAAGGGGCTTCGCGGACACAGCAATGTGGACATATTGTATGTGAGAGACCTCGTAAAACCGGGGCTTGTAGAGGAAGTGGAAAAGAATCTGGACAGCTATGTGATAGACCATGTGGGTGACTCGGGAGTTCTTGAACAGTTTGCTGAGGCAAAATGGTATTCACCGTTCCCACAGCTTCAGACCACAAAGCGGCCGGATGTGGCGGTAAATGCGCTCCTAGAGGGGAGGGTGGTGGTGCTGTGCGATAATTCACCGATAGCAATAATACTGCCAACCACCATGAACAATTTTTTAAAAACCGCAGATGATTACTATAACAGAACGATAGCGGCAAGCTTTGCCAGATTGATAAGGTACGTGGCAGCCTTTATGTCATTTACATTGCCGGGGCTTTATCTGGCGGTCACAAATTTTCATACACAGATACTGCCGACACCACTCATACTGGCGTTTTATGAAGCAAGACTCGGCTGCCCATTTCCACAGCTCATAGAGGTGCTCATGATGGAGCTGTCCTTTGAACTGCTTCGCGAAGCCGGCATAAGACTTCCCGGAGCCATGGGAAATACGATAGGCATAGTCGGAGGCCTCATAATCGGACAGGCAGCAGTGGATGCAAATTTAGTGAGCCCTATAGTGGTCATCCTGGTTGCATTCACCGCACTCTGCTCGTTTGCCATACCGAGTGAGGAGTTTGCATTTTCATTTAGGATACTCAAATTCGCTGTAATAATGATGTCGGCATGGCTTGGATATTTTGGATTTTTAATAAGTCTGATGGTGATACTTTTGCATCTTGCAAAGCTCAAAAGCTGTGGTTACCCATACATGATGCCATTCGTGGGCAGCGAGCTGACAGGAGGCGAGGATGAAAAGGACAGTATCATACGATTTCCGCTTCGCAGACTATGGAGGCGGCCTGTATTTGCAAGAGAAAAGGAGTGCAGGAAGCTGAAAGAAAATCGGACAAAATAAGTTGATGAAAATGGTAAAATTGTATTATTGTAATTAAACAATACAAATGATAACATATATATTATGTATGAATTTGCGCGAAAGGGAGAGAGGTTATGGAACAAAAAAGAAAAGAAGAAATAAGAAAAAGTATAATTGCCTGTGACAATGATATAGTTAAACTCAGATCACAGGCTGAAAATCTTGAAGAAATCATAAAAAATCAAAAGTGCACGCAAAAACGTTTTGAGAGTGAATGCGATAAGTATGAAATCAAAAGGCAGAAAAAAAAGATAAAATTAGAGAATATGTCATGTTTAATACAGAATGTTAAGCTAGTTGAAAGATATGTAGGAAGAATGAGCGATCGAGTATCTGGCAATTGTTATAATGTTAACAGTAATAGATTATTGAATATGATGAAACAGATGGACAAAGAGATTCTTAATAATGAAAATATGTTAGAAGAAAAATATGACATGATTTCTTCAATAATGTATAAAAGACAAATCTTAAAGTATGAACTGAGGAGGTTGGGATAGTGGCAGTTATGAATCCTTTGGGAAGTAGAAATATAATTATTATTGATGATAATTATATAGGAGAGTATTCACAGGCATATATGGAGGTGGGAAAACAGATAGATGATATTATTATTAAATATATCGGAATATTAAAAGGGATTATAGATGATGGAAGTATGAAAGGACTTACTGCCGAAAAATTATACAGTTTTGCGGACACTGCAAGCATGTTACTATTTAAGACAGCAGGAGTTTTGTGCGATAACAATAAAAGCAATATGCAAAAATTTATACAGGATATTGATGAGGCAGACAGAGAAATTTACTAAGGAGAATATGTTATGAGCAATGTTTTACAAATTGATAGAAATGGTATTGATGAAGCTGTTAACGACTTACAGGAATTGATAAATGAAATAAATGAAGTTAATATTTCAAAAAGTAAGCAGGAAGGTGATGAAGGCATGGCCTACACTGCCATACAAGAGGGAGAAAAGATAATTGAAAATGTAAAGACGGATTTACAAGGTCTTATACAGGCAACGGCTGATTTTATCGTAAAAATAAATGGTAATTTTGAAGATACAGACCAGAGATGTGCTGAACAGATAAAAGGAGAAGTAAAATAAAATGGGACGAATAAGAAAATTTACACAGGAGGCTTATGATGCGTTGCAGTCAGGAGTTTCAGATGATGGTGAGATACTGGATTTTTTTAGCGATATACCATTAAATATATCGAATTTTTTTAATTCGCTTGAACTTGAAGATGATTTGTCAAATTTTCAAAGCTATCTAAGAGATATATCAGATTTTGAGAATTATACAGCAAAAAAGATTGATGATATTTTTAGGGATGTAATTAATGTTGATGAAACTTATGCAACAATATTTAGAGATTTTAATGATAGGATGACAGATTTTGATACTATAATTAATAAATTAAAAGAGTCAATTTCAGATGTGAATTTTGAGAATAACTTTTCAAAAGATGGATTTATAAATTCGCTTCCAAAGGAAACAGAGAATATAATAGGAGTAAATTGGAAAAATATATTAGATAAAGATGCCGATGACATATCAGATGAAGAATACAATATGATTGCGGAATATATTATTAAAAATGGTGATGCCGACATTTTAGAGGAAATTCTGGTAGATTGCTATACGATTAAGAAACCAAAGAACGGAGAAAGAAATCCTGTTGTTTTTGATAATGGTATTGAAGGAAAGACAGAAAAGTATTGGTACTCTTTAAATAAAAAATATAATGGGTTATCTGCAGCTATAAACAGGGTTACACAAATATGGATTGCAATAGGATATACATCAGAAAGTGATGAAAGAAATAGATGGATTTCTACAGCAGCACAGTATAATACTTTTTTTAAAGAGTTTGGTAAAAATAAAGACCTGGTTATGGTAAGAGAAATAAAGCTGGATGGTACTATAAAAGAGTTAAATTCTAATCTTATTGATATTAAAAATAATAAAGCCGGAGATTTGACTGCTGTGTATTATCCATATTTTTCACAGCCAACAATAATAGAAGGAGAAGTCAACAATAAAAAAGTAATGACCACTTCATTTGCTGGATTTGATCAGGGAGGACAGGATGATCTTGCGAACAAAGGGATAAAGTACATAAGGGCAAATGCAGGAGTTGATAAAAATACAAATATGCTTGGTACGCTGTCAGATAGTGTAGTAAATCAGATAACATCTTCGCTAATTGGTAAAATCCCGGGGTCTGGGATTATATCGTCAGTTTGTGATATTTGTGATAATAGTGAGAGTAAATTAGAAACAGCGGAAACAATATCGGTGAGTGAATTTGCCAATCACATTGGTTGGATTGTTGATGAATTTGGACTAATATGTGTTGCAAATGATGTAAATGAAAATCCAGAGACGTGTAAGATATATTTATATCCAGGACCGGAAACGAAAAAGATTGTTGAATCCTATAATAAGTACATGAAAGAGCATAGAGATTTTGCGATTGAAATTGGATATCCTAAAGATGGGATAAATATGTCTTGGTTTAATAAAACTAAAAAATATGAAGATATATATATTATTCTAAATAGTATAAAAATAATGAATAGAGAT
>ERZ791623.276-NODE-276-length-34648-cov-24.268176_pt1 | contig 34648 bp, 20 predicted proteins | sample MGYA00510268_ERZ791623 | MGnify/ENA primary metagenome ERZ791623 (study PRJEB30046, sample SAMN00715216) | human gut metagenome | study: EMG produced TPA metagenomics assembly of the A metagenome-wide association study of gut microbiota in type 2...
AGAGGACGTTTAGACGCAAGAAGGACGCTGAAGAGCTTAGTTGCGGATTTGAGGGTCAATATTTCTTTGCGACTTTGCAAAATTAAACTATCTTTGCAAAAAAATAAATAACAGACATGCGGCATACCACATAGTCTAAACTCTTACGCACGCAAAGACTTGCGCCAAGACATTATGAAAAATATGTGAAAGCCATGAAAACAATCATTGATATGAACAAGATAACTAACATTATCGCCCAAACGAACTGGAAGCAGCAAGGCAAAGACATCTTTTTTCTCTTTGTCGGAGTACTGATGTATGCTACAGGCTACACAGCATTCATATTACCTGAAAAAGTTGTGCAGGGAGCCGTTGCCGGTATTTCAGCACTCATTTACTACACAACGAGTTTTCCTCCCAGTATCTCCATCTGGGTGCTCAATGCCATGATGATCATCATAGCAATCAAGGCTCTTACACCACAGTTCGTAATAAGGACGGTGATAGGCGTCACGATGCTGTCGCTCTGTGTGGGCTTCCTTCAGCCTTTCTTCACCGCTCACCCGATTATAACTCCCGGAGAAGACAAATTCATGCATGTCCTCATTGCAGCACTGCTCTGCGGAACAGGACTTGGCATCGTGTTTACACACAACGGTTCTACAGGCGGAACAGACATACTGATGGCGGTGTTTAACAAATATTTCAACATCAGTTTCGGCCGCGCCATGCAGTTCATAGATTTCACAATCATAAGCTCATCTTACTTTGTATTCCACAGCGTGGAAACGATCATCTACGGTATCGTGTTCACATTAGTGGTAAGTTTCATGCTCGACTTCGTGGTAAACGGTTCAAAGCAAACCGTGCAGCTGCTGATAATATCTAAAGAATATCAGGAAATCGCCAATAATGTGTCAGGAGGCATGCATCGTGGCGTAACGGTCGTAGAGGGTAAGGGCTGGTATACAAAGAACGATGTCAAGCTGCTGATAATCCTCGCGCATAAATACGAGCTTCAGGACTTGATGATTATCATCAAACAGATCGACCCTAACGCGATGGTTTCACAGACGTTCTGTCACGGTGTGTTCGGGGCAGGCTTCGAAAAGATAAAATAGTCTACATATAATTCTGAAAGTATTAAATACACACATACTCGTGATATAACACTTTCATGTACAGCAACAGGTCATTTTCTGCCGCTGTACATGAAAGTGATAGTTTTTTTAATTTTTAACCATAATTATTATGAATGATATCAAAAAAAAGGGCAAGGCCGAAGTAAAGAATTCTTTTTATAAAGATCTTTTTTTCCTTACATTTGGAATATTACTTTATTCATTCGGATATACGGCCTTTATCCTTCCCGAACAGGTTGTGATGGGAGGCGTTTCCGGTATATCGGCGCTGCTGTTCTATGCCTTCGGATTTCCTCCCGGTATTTCGATCTGGGTGCTTAACGTTACTATGCTTATCATTGCCTGCAAGGCACTCACCAAGCAGTTTATCATCAGAACCATCATCGGCGTGTCTATCATGTCGGTATTTGTGGGCGTACTTCAGCCCCTGTTCCAGGCATATCCCATAATCACGGCCGGCGAAGACAAGTTTATGCATGTTATTCTCGGAGGTGCAATGGCCGGCGGAGGCCTCGGTCTGGTGTTCTCGCATAACGGCTCTACCGGAGGAACCGATATATTGATAGCCCTGCTGAACAAATACTTCAGCCTGAGCTTCGGACGTGCCATGCAGTTTATCGACATTACGATTATCAGCTCGTCTTATCTGCTGTTCCACAGCACCGAGACAATCGTCTACGGTATCGCCTTCACTCTGATTGCAAGTTATGTCTGCGACTACGTTGTCAACGGTTCACGCCAGACAGTGCAGTTTATCATCATATCAAAGGATTATGAAAAGATTGCAGACCAGATCAACCAAAGCGCCCACAGAGGTGTTACCGTTGTTGAGGGCAAGGGCTGGTATTCAAAGAAGGAAGTGGACATACTTATCGTTCTGGCAAGAAAATATGAGTCTCAGGAAATATTCCACTACATTAAGAATATCGACCCCCATGCCATGGTTTCACAGACATTCTGCCACGGCGTGTTCGGCGAAGGCTTCGACAAGATGAAATAATGCCCGCGGCCACATGGCCCAAGCATAGCCGGCAAAGAAAAAATAACAGCCGGACAAAAGAAACGAACGAAGTTAACGGACAACAGTTTTTATATCTCCTACATGGCGATTTGTCCGTTAACTTCGTTTTATTACAGTGCCAGATGCCTTTCGCAGAACGCATCAACAGACACGACTACATTTTTAAAACTTCTGTATTATTTATATGAAATACATTCTACACACATTTCAGCGAATAGCATTCATCCTTATTTGCATCTTCCAGATAACGGCCATGCATGCCGAATCAGAGAAGTTTACGGTGCGCGGACGCATCGTAGACAGACTGTCGCGCGAGCCTGTCATAGGCGCAAGCGTATCGGTGCAGGGGCTGCAGGGCGTTGGAGCAGCCACCGACACCACCGGAGTGTTCGTCATAAGCGGCGTCAACCCCGGCATCTGCCGGCTCTACGTTACGTGCATAGGCTACAAGAGCGTGCTGTCTGCCGAATATTTCGTGTCGGCAAAGATGCCTACGATAGAGATTGAACTCGACGAAGACTCAAAGCATCTCAACGAAGTTACGGTTAGCGTGCCCGTGATAAGACGCGTAAAGCCAAGTCCGGTGAGCATGCAGATAATAGGACTCGGCGAGATAGAGAAGAGTCCGGGCGGCAACCGCGACATCTCGCGCATTGTGAGGTCGGTGCCGGGCGTATCGTTCTCTCCTATCGGCTATCGCAACGACCTCATCGTAAGGGGCGGCTCGCCGTCGGAAAACCGCTTCTTCATGGACGGCATAGAGATACCTAACATCAACCACTTTGCCACTCAGGGTGCGTCGGGCGGCCCGGTGAGCATACTAAACGCCGACCTTATACGCGAAGTGCAGTTCTATACAGGCGCATTTCCGGCTGACCGCGGCGGCGCATTAAGCTCGGTGATGGACATAAGTCTGCTCGACGGCAACACCGACGAAAACTCTTTCAAGGCCACTCTCGGAGCATCAGAAGTGTCGCTCAGCGGCATGGGTCACTTCGGCAGCAACACAACATATCTGTTCTCTGTGCGCCAGTCGTATCTGCAACTGCTCTTCAAGATGATCGGCCTGCCCTTCCTGCCAAACTACATAGACGGACAGTTTAAGATAAAGACCAAACTGGGCAAGAAAGACGAAATAACTTTCCTCGGGCTTACGGGCATCGACAACATGAAACTAAATACTGACCAAGAAGGAGAGGACGCCGAATACATGCTGAGCTACCTGCCCCGCATAACGCAGCAGACGTTTACGCTCGGCGCATCTTATAAACATTATGCCGGAAAGAACGTAACAACGGTTTCGCTCGGCTATAACTATCTGGGCAACCAAAATCTTAAATACCGCAACAACGACGATTCGGCTCCCGAAAACCTTACGCTCGACCTCAGTTCGCGCGAACAGAAGCTGTCGCTGAGAGCCGAAAACCGCACATACAACGACCGTTGGACATGGCGCGAGGGCGTTGAAGCATGGTATGCCTTCTACAACGACCACACATACCAAAGAGTTTATCATAACGAAAGCTCGATATCGCAATACTCAACCGACATCAGCTTTGCAGGATGGGCAGCCTACGGCTCGGCGCGCTATACGAGTGAAGACGGAAGACTTACGGCCAACATGGGCCTGCGCCTCGACGGATGCTCTTATTCTGACCTGACAGCGCGCTTCTGGGAGCACATCTCGCCCACCTTATCATTGTCTTACAAGTTTCTGCCCTCGTGGGCCGTCAACATCGGCGCCGGAATGTATCATCAGCTGCCGCCATACACAGCCCTGGGATATAAGGACGAAAACGGTCAACTGGCCAACAAGTCGCTCGAATATATGCGCGTAAAGAACGCGGCGCTGGGCGTTGAATGGACACCGGGCAAGCAGATAACGGTGAGTCTGGAAGGTTTCTACAAGCATTACACTGACATTCCGCTCTCCGTTGCCGACAACATTCCGCTCTCATGCAAGGGCAACGACTATGGCGTTGTAGGCAACGAGCTGCTCGTTTCGTCGGCCAAGGGCAGGGCTTACGGCCTCGAAGCCACCATGCGCTGGCAAATACCTGGCAAACTGGTGTCCATGGCGTCGTTCACATTATTCAAGAGTCAATACAAGAACAACTCAGATGCCGGATACATCAACTCGGCATGGGACAACCGCTTCATAGCGAACGTGAGCGCCACCTACGAACTGCCGCGCAACTGGAGCATAGGAGCCAAGCTGAGTGCGATAGGCGGCAGTCCGTATACGCCGTATGACGTTGACAAGTCGTCGCTCGTGGAGGCATGGGACGCACAGGGACGACCGTATTACGACTATTCGAAGTTTAACACCGAACGTCTTGACGCCTTTGCCCAACTTGACATCCGCGTAGACAAAAACTATTACTTCAAAGGCTGGATGCTCGGCTTTTATCTCGACATACAGAACATAACAAAGAGCGTTCTGAGCCAGCCCGACGTGCTGATGAGCACTGGCGTCATTGAAAATCCTGACGCTCCGGCAGCCGAACAGCGCTACAAGATGAAGTATATCAGTCAGGACAGCGGCACTCTGCTGCCCAGCATCGGCATAACAGTGCGCTTCTGACATATACAGAAACATACATTCACGCAGAAGTTATCAACAGTTTCGATATTGTCTGTTGATAACTTCTGCGTTTTTATTTATCCCAAACCAATCACATCTATACGCCCGAACAAGCAGAAAGTGCACATGCAACATCAACCAATATGAAAGCATATTCACAAAAAGCCGCATCATTATGTCACTTTAGTTTTGTCATGATTTTCTGATGAAATAGAAAAATCATACAGGCCATGAGCCTTATGATGATAAAGAATATTTACATCCGGACATAAAAGGTAAGCTTTTATAAAACAACTCGGCAACTTTTTACCTGGAAATGGGCAGCTTTCAGCATGAAAACCAACCTGTTTTTTTATTGAAATAAAGGCTTTTTTGTCCCATTTAGGACAAAAAACATTGCACATATACGGCACAAGCTGCATAACAACATGTAACACACCGACTTACGTTTGCACACGTTTTCAGGGCATTTTCACGGCCAAATGATTTAAATTTTCAAATATCCCAGTATGAGAGCCTCAACAGAAATCAAAGTGTAAGGCCATAGCATAAAAGGGCGACAATATGCCAAACAGAACGAAGCCGGCATTATATATTAATTATGTATACAGCAGCAGAGAATCAATCAGACTGAAAATTTGTCATGCAAACAAGACAAAATGTCACAACCCGGCTACGGGCATGTATTTTGATTCTCTGATAGCAGACAATCGTAAAAAGATTGTATTCAGGAATAACAAATAAGAAAAAGAAAAGAAAGGAGACTATTATATGACATTCGACAAATTCACAATCAAAGCGCAAGAGGCTGTTCAGGAGGCAGTTAACACCGCACAACGCTCAGGACAGCAGTCGATTGAGCCGATCCACCTGCTCAAGGGCCTTATGAACAAGGCTAAAGACGTTACCAACTTCCTGTTTCAGAAGCTCGGTGTAAACGCCATGCAGGTTGAGACAGTGGTTGACCGTGAGATTAGCCGCTTGCCACGGGTTCAGGGCGGACAGCCTTATCTCAGTAACGAGAGCAACAGCGTGCTTCAGAAAGCCGTAGACATATCGCAGAAAATGGGCGACGAGTTCGTCAGCGTTGAACCTGTAATGCTGGCATTGCTCGATGTAAACTCTACGGCAAGCCGCATAATGAAAGATGCAGGATGCACCGAGAAGGAGATGCGCGCAGCCATAAACGAGCTGAGGCAGGGACAGAAGGTGCAGTCGCAGTCGGCTGACGAAAACTATCAGAGCCTGGAGAAATATGCCAAGAACCTGGTTGAGGAGGCACGTCAGGGCAAACTCGACCCTGTGATTGGCCGTGACGATGAAATTCGTCGTGTACTTCAGATTCTGTCACGCCGTACAAAGAACAACCCTATACTGATAGGTGAGCCGGGAACCGGTAAGACAGCCATCGTTGAAGGACTGGCTGAGCGTATAGTCCGCGGCGACGTGCCGGAGAACCTGAAAGACAAGCAGCTCTACTCGCTCGACATGGGTGCGCTGGTTGCCGGAGCTAAATATAAAGGAGAGTTTGAGGAGCGTCTGAATAGCGTCGTCAAGGAGGTTACCAACAGCAATGGCCGTATCATCCTGTTCATAGATGAGATCCACACGCTGGTTGGTGCCGGAGGAGGCGAAGGCGCAATGGATGCCGCCAACATTCTGAAGCCTGCGCTTGCGCGTGGCGAGCTGCGCAGCATAGGTGCAACGACACTTAACGAATATCAGAAGTATTTTGAGAAGGACAAGGCTCTTGAAAGGAGATTCCAGACCGTCATGGTTGACGAGCCTGACGAGCTTAGCGCAATAAGCATACTGCGTGGTCTGAAGGAGCGCTACGAAAACCACCACAAGGTGCGTATTCAGGATGATGCCTGCATTGCAGCAGTCAAACTGTCGGAGCGTTACATCAGCGACCGTTTCTTGCCTGATAAGGCCATCGACCTTATGGACGAGGCTGCAGCTAAGCTGAGAATGGAGCGCGACTCTGTACCTGAGGAACTCGACGAGATTACACGTAAGCTGAAACAGCTCGAGATTGAGCGCGAGGCTATCAAGCGTGAGAACGACCAGCCTAAGATTGAACAGCTCGACAAAGAGATTGCCGAACTGAAAGATCAGGAAAAGGTGTTCCGTGCCAAATGGGAAGGCGAGAAGGCTCTCGTCAACAAGATTCAGCAGGACAAGCAGCAGATAGAGCAGCTGAAGTTTGAGGCTGAGCGCGCCGAGCGTGAAGGCAACTATGAGCGTGTGGCAGAGATACGCTACAGCAGCCTGAAACAGCTTGAAGACGACATCAAGAACATTCAGGATCAGCTGCGCAACACGCAGGGCGGCGAGGCAATGGTGCGCGAGGAAGTTACTGCCGACGATATTGCTGAGGTGGTAAGCCGCTGGACGGGAATACCCGTAACACGAATGATGCAGAGCGAGCGCGAGAAGCTGCTGCACCTTGAGGAGGAACTGCACAAACGTGTTATAGGCCAGGAAGAGGCAATAACGGCAGTGAGCGACGCCGTTCGCCGCAGCCGTGCCGGACTGCAAGACCCGAAGCGCCCGATAGCTTCGTTCATCTTCCTCGGTACTACCGGTGTAGGTAAGACAGAGCTTGCAAAGGCCTTGGCCGAATATCTGTTCAACGATGAGACCATGATGACGCGAATAGACATGAGCGAATATCAGGAAAAGTTCAGCGTCAGCCGTCTTATCGGAGCGCCTCCGGGATACGTTGGTTACGACGAGGGCGGACAGCTCACTGAGGCAGTAAGGCGCAAACCTTATTCGGTTGTGCTCTTCGACGAGATTGAGAAGGCCCACCCGGATGTGTTCAACATCCTGCTTCAGGTGCTCGACGACGGCCGTCTGACCGACAACAAGGGGCGTACCGTAAACTTCAAGAACACTATCATCATCATGACTTCTAACCTTGGAAGCCAGCTGATACGTGAAGACTTGGAGAAGCACGGCGGAAAGCTCGACAGCCATGAGCAGTCGCTGCTCAACAACCAGCTGATGACGCTGCTGAAGAAGACCATACGTCCTGAGTTCCTCAACCGTATCGACGATATAATAATGTTCCTGCCGCTGACTAAGGAGCAGATTGCCGGAGTGGTTAAGTTGCAGATGGACTCTGTAAGGAAGATGCTTGAACCGCAGGGCTTCACTCTCGAATACACCGACGCAGCCATCAACTGGCTTGCCGACGCAGGCTTCGACCCCGAGTTCGGTGCCCGTCCTGTAAAGAGAGCCATACAGGAGTATGTGCTCAACGACCTCTCTAAGAAACTTCTTGCTGAGGAGGTTAGCCGCGAGAAGCCGATAATAATCGACGCCAACGGCGCAGGACTGGTGTTCAGAAACTAAGGATAAATATGCATAATCGAACATTTCTTAAAAGAAGGGACGGATAAGTAATTTTATCCGCCCCTTTTCTTTTATAATTATCAACATAACTATCAATAACGCAGGGAGGCACCCCAGGTGCGACAAGCATTCAAATTATTATGAAAGCGGCAATACCTTTACGTGGACGTACCCGGGGGAGGTTCCTACATTTTTATCAATGTTACACAAGATTAAAGGCACCTATTTTTGCGCCAAAAAGCAAAAAACAGAAACATTAGCTCCATGCAATGCAACACATTGAAACAGAATAAAGACATTAACGGCAATAATGTAAAATTAAATTTGTAACTTTGCAGAAACGTAACATCAGCATTGCCTTACATAACATTTAAGCCACTCTGATGAGAAATACAATTAAATAATATGCCTGACAAGATATAGGGAAACAAAACGGAAAAAGACAAATACCATGAAAAAACTATTTATATCGCTGACCATAATGCTTGCCGCCACACTGGCCTATGCACAAGAGACGTTCAAGAATCCCGTGGTGTGGGCGGATATGCCCGACCCTGACGTGATACGCACAGGCGACGACTTCTGGCTCGTAACAACCACAATGCACCTTATGCCGGGCGCACCGATAATGCACTCTAAGGATTTGGTAAACTGGGAGACGGTGAGCTATCTCTTCGACAGGCTCGACGAAACGCCAAAATATAATATGCAGGGCGGCACAGTGTACGGACGCGGACAATGGGCCACGTCGATAAGATACCACAACGGTACATTCTATGCCCTGTTCTCGCCCAACGACGAGCCGTTCCGCTCATTTGTCTACACAACAAAAGACCCGCGCAAGGGATGGACGCTGCACTCTCGCCTGCCCCACTTTCACGACGCGTCGCTGTTCTTCGACGATGACGGGCGCGTGTATGTGTTCAGCGGAACAGGCAAACTGACCGAACTCAACGCCGACCTTACGGCTAAGAAGGATGGCGGCGTGGACATCACGCTCAACGTGCGCGACGAAGAGGAGAACAATCTGCTCGAAGGCAGTCGCGTGATAAAGCACGACGGACGCTATTATCTGCTCATGATTTCATGGCCGAAGGACAAGCCGCGCAGACAGCTGTGCTACCGTGCCGACAAGATAACCGGACCTTATGAGAAGAAGGTGATACTTGAAGACAACTTTGCCGGCTTCCCCTATGCCGGACAGGGCACCATCGTTGACGACGGACACGGCAACTGGTATGGCTTCATCTTCCAGGACCGCGGAGCCGTCGGCCGTGTGCCGCTGCTCATGCCGTGCCGCTGGACCGACGGATGGCCTATGCTCGGCAACGTGAACGGCAAGGTGCCTTTCGTGATGAACAAGCCTGTGCAGGGGTGTAAAGACATAGACATGGTGGTGAGCGACGACTTCAACGGCGACACGCTCGACCTGAAGCACTGGCAATGGAACCATAATCCGGCCAATGATTTTTGGAAGTTATCCGACGGACGCCTGCGTTTGACCACCTGTAGAGTGGTCGACAATCTGTATATGGCGCCCAACACGCTGACCCAGCGCATGGAAGGACCTAAATGCAGCGCATATATAGAGATTGACTTCAGCGGCATGAGAGACGGCGACCGCGCCGGACTTGCCGCATTCAACGGCCATTCGGGCATAATGGCAATAGAGAAGGACAACAGCAAGACATGGCTGACCGTAACGCAGACTCAGGTGAACCTTACAGAGAAGGAACATCTCGTGAGCAGTGTTGACACGCAGGAGAAGGCACGCATAAGCATAACAGGCAACAGGATCTTCCTGCGCATCGACGGCGACTTCAACCTCGGACGCGACATAGCCACATTCTATTACAGCACCGACGGAAAGAAATGGACGGCTATAGGCGGAGAATTTAAGATGAAATTCGACTACCGCCGCCTGTTCATGGGCACAAGATATGCCCTGTTTAACTATGCCACGAAACAGCCGGGAGGACACGTAGACATAGAAAAATTTGTATATAAGAAAGAAGAAAAATAAGACATAAGCCCATAATGACAACAAGGATTGCCATAATAGGCGGCGGCGCGGCGGGATGCTTTGCCGCAATATGCCTGAAAGAGCGCATGCCCGAAGCATGCGTAACCGTATATGAGAGCGGAAACAAGCTGCTGGCAAAGGTGGCCGTAACTGGCGGCGGACGCTGCAACCTTACCAACTCGTTCAAGGATGTGAGGAGCATCGAGGCTGTTTATCCGCGCGGATCACGACTGATGAAGCGCCTGCTGCGCGAGTTTAGCAATGTTGACGCCTTCAGATGGTTTGAGAGCAATGGGGTAAGACTCGTAACGCAAGACGACCAGTGCGTGTTTCCTGTATCGCAAGACGCCATGGAAATTGTCGGCACACTAACACGGCTGATGCACCATAGAGGCGTAAAGATAAAGACACGACACAGGGTAAGCAAGATTGAGCACATCTCCGAGAATGAAATAAACAACAATGACGGCTGCCGTTTCAGCATAAGTTTCAGCGGAAGCGACGCGCCGGAAGAACATGCCGACATAGTGTTGGTAACAACAGGAGGCAGCCCGAAGACAAGTGGACTTGATTTTCTGCGGGGCCTCAACCTCGACATCGTACAGCCTGTACCGTCGCTGTTCAGCGTATGTCTGCCGAAAAACAATGTCACCAAACTGATGGGCACCGTCGTAAACGACGTTACCGCAGGCCTCACCGGCACCAAGCTGAGAGCCACCGGACCGCTGCTGATTACCCATTGGGGCATGAGCGGACCTGCCATTCTGCGCCTTTCGTCATACGCCGCACGCATTCTGCATGATGCCGAATACAAGGCGGAGGTGTGGATAAACTGGTTTGGCGACATGAATGAGCCGGAGGTGGCAGACATGATAAGCGAGATGGCTGCCGAAAACAAGCAGAAACAGATTTCGAACATATACCCTGCACACCTAAACAGCCGCCTTTGGGAGCATCTGCTGACACAGAGCGGACTGAAACCCGAAATGAGATGGGCCGAACTGGGCAGCAAGGGCCGCAACCGCCTTGTGGCCACACTGACAAACGACAGATACAGAATAGACGGCAAGAACAAGTTTAAGGAAGAGTTTGTTACCTGTGGCGGCGTTGCCCTGGGCAACATCAGCGCAAAGACTCTTGAATGCAAAAGCCACGAAGGACTATATTTTGCAGGCGAAGTGCTCGACGTTGACGCCGTAACAGGAGGCTTCAACCTTCAGGCGGCATGGACAATGGGATATGTCGCAGCAAAGTCTGTTGCAGAAAAATACGGGACACTATAGTTTCAGCCAGACAAATGCAGACTGGATAAAAAACAAAATAAAGGAACACCAGGCGCCTGGTGTTCCTTTATTATTATGATACTTTTCTAATTAAAGCACCTTTTTGTACAGTTCAACGATCTGCTCCTCCGTAACGTCACGCGGGTTACCCGGAGTACATACGTCGGCAATGGCCTGAGCGGCGAGGGCGGGAATGTCGCTCTCCTTAATGCCAAGGTCAGACAGATGCTGAGGTATGCCCACACGGATGGCCAATGCCTTGACAGCATCGCATGCAGCCTGTGCAGCCTCCTCGGCAGTCATGCCCGTAGTGTCAACACCCATTGTACGTGCAATGACACCATATTTCTCTATGCAGCAAGGCATGTTGAACTCCATGATTGTGGGCAGAAGCAGTGCGTTGGCAACTCCGTGGGGAACATCAAAGAGCGAGCCCATCGGGTGAGCCATGCCGTGAACAAGGCCAAGGCCTACGTTAGAGAATGCCTGAGCGGCGATATACTGAGCCAGAGCCATGCCCTCACGTCCTACAGGATTCTGCGGTTCCTCAACGGCTATAGGCAGATTCTCGGCTATCATCTTTATGGCCTGCAGCTCATACATGTCAGACATAACCCATGCACCCTTTGTGATATATCCCTCAATGGCATGTGTCAGAGCATCCATACCCGTTGCGGCGGTGAGTCCCTTCGGCAGAGAATACATCAGTTCGGGGTCAACAATGGCAACGGCAGGAATGTCGTTAGGGTCTACGCAGACCATCTTTTTCTGATTTTCTTCGTCAATAATAACATAGTTGATGGTAACCTCGGCACCTGTACCTGCTGTTGTAGGCAGCGCTATGATTGGCACCGACTTGTTCTTTGTAGGTGCACATCCCTCGAGCGAAACAACATCGGCAAACTCAGGATTGGCAACAACGATGCCTATACCCTTGGCTGTGTCCATAGACGAGCCTCCGCCGATGGCGATGATGCAGTCGGCACCAGACGCTTTGAATGCGTCAACGCCCTGCTTAACGTTAGTAACCGTAGGGTTGGGCTTTATCTCGCTGTATATGTCGTATGCAAATCCGGCCTCATCAAGAACGTCGGTAACCATCTTTGCTGTACCAACTTTCAACAGTCCTTTATCTGTTGCAACTAATGCCTTGTGAAGATTAAGACGCGCCAATACTTCCGGCAACTGCTTGCGTGCACCGGCTCCGAAGTAAGAAACTTCGTTGAGAATAAATCTGTTAATCATGTTTTTTAATAAAAAGAATATTGGTTAGTAATTAATAATCTCATTTGCAAAGTTACGAAATTTATTTTATTATTGCGTGTGATAATACATTTATAACTTTACATGGGTAATTTTCACAACCTTTCACAAGACTAAGATTATAAAATTTCTTGCCACTTATTATTAAGGTTGCCGAATGTCAAAACAGTCTAAGAACATAACTTCCTTAGACTTTGATATTTTTTTAAGACAACAATCACAACGTATTATCCAGACGGCGCCATTACGCCTCTGGATATGAAAAGAAAACAAATACTATCAGCAAGCCATAAACGTCTACAAATACAGTAACACCAAATCATTCAATTATTTCAATAATTTTCTCTCGCCATTATCACCACTTTCCAATATACTCATCTGATGAATGGCTATTTGGTTAAGTTTTATAAGCCGTTCGCTTTGAGAAATGCCTTGTTCTATAAACACAGCATTCAGATTCTCCATATTAGACAGGCAGATAAGTTCATTGACGGTAGCATAATCACGAATATTACCATTCAAATCAGGATTGGCTTCTCTCCATTGTTTTGCTGTAATTCCAAACATAGCCACATTCAATACGTCTGCCTCATTTGCGTAAATAACATTTGCTTGTTTCTGAGTAACTTCATTTGGAATAAGATTATGCTTGATAGCATCTGTATGTATACGGTAATTGATTTTTGACAGTTCACGTTTAGCCGACCAGCCCAACTGACGAAGTTCGTCGGTCTTCAGACGCTGAAACTCTTCAATCAAATATAACTTGAATGTAACACTTATAGCAGAGCCAAACTCAAAAGCAATATCTTTATGCGCATATGTACCACCATAACGTCCCTTTTTAACAAAAATACCGATGGCATCGGTACGTTCTATCCATTCAGAAGCACTAAGTACAAAAGACGGCAGACCTGCATTTCGCCTAAAGTGGTCAAATTCGACCACTTTAAAATTTGGGTTATGGATAATTTCCCACGTTCCAAGAAATTCTATTGTATAACGATTTCTTATCCAATTCTTAATGACATCAGCCGACCTGCTGTCGCCTTCTTTTGCTGAAGCCATGTCTGTAAGGGATATATAATCTTGGTCTTCCCTGTGAAAAACATTTATTTGTGTGTTTTGAACCGTTATTTTTACCATTATAATCAATGTTTTTGAGTTTCCTCACAAAGATAACGATAATTTATGAAAACATAGCAGCCGGAACAATTTTTCAATATCATTCTTTGATTACTATGATTGTATTCTGTGAACAAGTTTCTACCTTATAAGCTGTAATTAACCACTTGAAAACATAAAAAATGCCTGCCTCGGACAATGTCTGGGCAGGCACAGAGAGCCGCACGGCGGCGGATTTAATAACTCTTATTTAGTAACGATAATGCCTCCTAAAGGCTGCATGGTAACTTTGAGCATGCCTTTAGAGTCAACCTTCACGGTTTTAAGCGCAGACGAAGCTATGGCCTCGCCCTTTTTCTTCTTGTTGTCGGCATAAAGTTTCACCTTCTGCCCGGCAAACATGGGCAGACAGACGGTCAAGGTCATCGGCTTGCCGGTGCCGTTGAGTCCGCCTACATACCAGTCGTTGCCGTGGCGGCGGGCCATAACAACATATTTTGTTGGATATCCGTCGATAAAGCGTGTCTCGTCCCATGCAGCAGGCACGGTCTTCAGAAAGTCTTTCTCAAACTGCGGCAGACTGCTGATATTGTCGGGCTGAACGGCTATACACTGCACGCTTGCCTGATTGGTTATGGCCGTAGCCATCTCAAACACGTCGGTCGTGCGGCGATAGTTGCCGCTGTCGGTGCCGCGCCCCATGCGGTGCTTCATTATCACTCCGCCCCAGTCCATGCTTCCAATGGCGTTGCGTGAGAAGGGGTGCATGGTGAGCTCGAAGCCTTCGAGGTCGCAGTGTCTCTGCGAGAAATATACATTCTCTGATGCGAGCACGGCCTCGCTGCCCACATAATTGGGATACATGCGCTCCCAGCCGCGCGGAATGGTGCATCCGTGGAATATCACCTGCAGCCCGTAGCGGTTGGCATCGCTCAGTATGTCTTCATAAAGGCGCATCGTCTCCTGCTTGTCGCCGCCGAAGAAGTCTACCTTTATGCCTTTCACGCCAATGCTCTTCAGCCATTTCATCTCGCGCTCGCGTGCCACAGCCGTATTCATACAGTGGCGCGGCGACTGCGGAGCGTCGTTGGCAAAGCCGTTGGAGTTATACCAAAGCAGCAGACTAACGCCCTTTGACTGCGCGTAGCGGCTCAGCTCTGCCATGCGGTCGCGCCCTATGTTTACGTCCCATGCGGCATCAACAAGCGTATACTCGTAGCCCATCTCGGCAGCGAGATCGATGAAAGCCACCTGGTCGTCGTAGTTGATCGAGTTGTCCTGCCACAGCAGCCAGCTCCATGTGTAGCGGCCGGGCTTATAGTCGGTTGAAGCCTCATACTTCGGTTCCACCACGTCGAAAGGCACCGTTGTCTCAACAATAGGCTTCAGCGTCCTGCCAACGGTAACGGTGCGCCAAGGCGTTGAGCCAGGCACGGGAATGGCGGCAAACTCGCTCCCGAATCCGTTGTTCTCGCCCTTGTCGGGAAAAGCCACCGTGTAGCCACGGCCCTCGGCATAGTCGCTGAGATGTGAGCCGCAGTAGCCGGCGTCAACACCGGTCTCGCTCACCAGCGCCCATCCGTCGTTGCCAATGCGGAACAGGCACGGAAAGGTGTATCCACGGCCAAAAGCCGACTTCACGTTCATTGGTGCGTCGGCCGTATAGTCTTCCTCATAGCTCGGCTTTGTGCGCATCCATCCGGCCATGGGACCTATCTGCGGACACAAAAACGTGGTGGTGTTTTCGGGGAAGTTGAAGCTGCTCGCCTCACTGTATATCACGGCGCAGCGGCAGTCGCTGCCCTCTATAGGCAGCAGGGTGTATCGATATGCAAGGTCGTTGTCCGACACACAGAATGTAACCTTTATCTTCTTGCCGTCTTCTTTTCTGAAAACCACGTCGAGCCTGTTGGCCACATAATGCACAGCCGTTGTCTTTGTCCTCGTTATATCATACTTCTTGTCTATCTTGCTTTCTTCAGAATCTACGATTGTCAGCCCCGAAGTGAAGTCGGCAACATCTGTTTTCAGTCCGAGGGCCGACCTGCCGAGCATGGCCGTACCGTCGTAATTCACCTCATACTCAGGCTTTCCGCCGTCATCAGATATGCTGACAACGAGTTTACCGTCGGGCGACTTCACATCCACCTTGGCTGCATCTGCGCCCAAGGAAGCCAATAAGACGAATGATAAAATAAACAGGTTTTTCATTTTTCTCTATATTTTTTATTCTCAGTTTTAATCATATTAAGCCACATTCAGCTTCACCCCTGCCCCTATGTCCTCAGCAGCAAGCCTATAACATAAGTCTACAGGGCCTGCTGCCACGCTGCACTACTGAAGCGGAACGGCAGACAAGACACCACAAAATTACAAAAATATTTGCAAACGCGACAACACGTAATCGACATAATTTATACAGATAAAAAACATTGCCTCGCTGCCGGAAGCTCCGGCTGTGTCTACCCTACGCTGGGCCATCCATCCCCCTGTCTGCAAAAGGTGGCAAATCAGCGTCTGAAAGCATACCTTTTGCATGCCAAAAGGCCACATATCGCAACGTAAAAGGTATGCTTTTGCAGAGGCATAAAAACATAGTCAGAATATGACAATCAAACCGCATGCGTCTTAATTCTGCACGCACGCAGACGCTGTCAACCGGCAACAGGAAACAACAATGAGGAAAAATATTAATAACTATTTTGGATAAAAAGATTTTTCAACAGACTCATCACTCATCACATCGGCATATAAGACACTGTATTTCAACACTTTATAGCGTGACGAGTTGCATTTTCAACTCGTCACAGCCTGCCATTACGGGCGGATTTTGGCGTAAATTATACTTGAATTATATGAAAAACCGGCCGAAAAACATGTTGCATGATGAGCCGTGATGAGTTGAAAATGCAACTCATCACACCATAAAAAACTGACAGTCAGGACTTTAACATCACTTGTGACGAGTGATGAGTTTTTACAAAAAAACTTTTATCGCCATAGCGTCAAGAAAGACCGCAATTAATGTCGCACGGCTATACCGAAACGGAAAAAATCACAAAGGGGCATAAACGAAAAAATGCCCCGATACCACATCGGAGCAAATTCTTTCTGTTTGAATGTCTTAGTCTTTAGTATTAATGTAGCATGTAATTCTGAAAATCTTTATTATCGTGAGCAAAGGTAGACAAAAAAATTGACACAAATCAAAAATATATGTAGTTTAGTCAAAAAAACTACGTAAACGTTTACGGAATATGATTATATTTTATAACTTTTTAGACGAAAATAAAAACAATTTGTCAGCACCGCTAAACAGCCCGTAACGTTAAGCAAGAGTTAAGAGTTTCGTTTTATTTTGTATTTCAACATAAAAAATGTAACTTTGTATTTATTATGTATCAAAGATTGAAATCAACTGATGAAAGAATTTGTAATCTCTGAAGTAAAAGCCGAAACGGCCATACTGGTAGGACTGATAACCCAGGAACAGAACGAAGCCAAGACAAAAGAGTATCTCGACGAACTGGAGTTTCTGGCAGATACAGCAGGCGCCGTAACCGTAAAGCGGTTTACGCAGAAAGTGGGCGGCCCTAACCAGACCACGTATGTAGGCAAAGGAAAACTTGAAGAAATAAAACAATATATAAAGGATGAGGAAGACGCCGAACGCGAAATCGGAATGGTGATATTCGACGATGAGCTGTCGGCCAAGCAGATACGCAACATCGAAAACGAACTTAAGGTGAAGATTCTTGACCGCACTTCGCTCATTCTCGACATATTTGCCATGCGCGCACAGACAGCCAACGCCAAGACGCAGGTGGAGCTGGCACAATACAGATACATGCTGCCGCGACTGCAGCGACTGTGGACTCACCTTGAGCGCCAGGGAGGCGGAAGCGGCTCGGGCGGCGGAAAAGGTTCTGTGGGACTGCGCGGACCGGGTGAGACTCAGCTCGAGATGGACCGCCGAATAATCCTTCAGCGCATGTCGCTGCTGAAACAGAGGCTGGCCGAAATAGACAAGCAGAAGACCACACAGCGCAAGAACAGGGGCAGGCTTATACGCGTGGCTCTCGTGGGATATACCAACGTGGGCAAGTCGACCACGATGAACCTTCTGGCCAAGAGCGACGTGTTTGCCGAGAACAAGCTGTTCGCAACGCTCGACACCACGGTGCGCAAGGTGGTCATTGAGAATCTGCCATTCCTGCTCGCCGACACAGTGGGATTCATACGCAAGCTGCCCACCGACCTTGTAGACTCGTTCAAGAGCACGCTCGACGAGGTGCGCGAGGCCGACCTGCTGCTGCATGTGGTAGACATATCACACCCCGACTTTGAGGAGCAGATAAAGGTTGTAGACAACACGCTGAAGGATCTCGGATGCGCCGACAAGCCGTCGATGATAATCTTCAACAAGATAGACTCATACACATGGGTGGAGAAAGACCCAGACGACCTCACTCCGGCAACGAAGGAGAACGTTACGCTCGACGAACTGAAGAAGACGTGGATGGCAAAACTTAACGACAGCTGTCTGTTTATCTCGGCAAAGAACAAGACTAACATTGACGAGCTGAGAGAGACACTATATAATAAGGTGCGCGAACTGCACGTGCAGAAGTATCCTTACAACGACTTCCTTTATCCGACAGAATAAAAACTTAATGCTATGGACGAATACAGACTGCTGACCAACGAGGAGATAAGTATCCTCGAAGACAACGGATGCATGGCTGAAGACTGGACAAGCATAAATGTTGCGGCCGACTTCAAGCCTACTTACATAAAGAATGTCAACTTCTATGGCGACGTGTTTCTGGGTGTGTTCGAGAAGAACATAGAGGTGTCCAACGGCTTTATCAGACACTCGGGCATAAGAAACGCCACGCTACGCAACGTGAGCATTGGCGACAACTGCCTGATAGAGAATATCGGCAACTATATAAACAACTACGCCATAGGCGAAGAATGCTGCATCTGCAACGTGTGCACCATGGAGACAACGGCCGAAGCCACCTACGGCGAAGGCAACACCATATCCGTGCTTAACGAGGCCGGCAACGGCAACGTCATACTGTTCAGCGGACTGACGAGCAACCTGGCGGCGCTGATGATACGCAACGCGGCCGACAAGGAGTTTACGGCGGCAATAAGGGGCATCGTGAAAGACGACATAGAACGCAGGGCGAGAGAGAAAAGCACTGTGGGCAACAACGTGAAAATAGTGAACACGGCCGAGATAACCAACACGCACATCAGCGACAACTGCGAGATTAACGGGGCAAGCCGCATAAGCGACTGCACCCTGGCATCGGGTCTCGAGGACAACGTGTTCATTGGTTCGGGCGTTATATGCGAAAACTCTATCATCACCGACGGCTCTGCCGTACTCAACGGCGCCAACATAACCAACTGCTTTGTGGGCGAGGCGTGCCAGATAACAAACGGATTTACGGCCGAAAGCAGTCTGTTTTTCGCCAACTGCTACATGAGCAACGGCGAGGCGTGCGCCGCCTTCTGCGGCCCGTTCTCGGCAAGCCATCACAAGAGCACGCTGCTCATAGGCTGCATGCTCTCGTTCTATAACGCAGGCTCTGCCACCAACTTCAGCAACCATGCCTACAAGATGGGGCCTATACACTACGGATGCCTTGAACGCGGAACAAAGACGGCAAGCGGCTCTCATCTGCTGCTGCCGGCCAACATTGGCGCTTTCTCGGTGTGCCTGGGCAAGATAACCAACCACCCCGACACGAGGAACTTGCCGTTCTCGTATATCATATCAGACGGAAAGGAGACCTTCGTCGTGCCCGGAATAAACATCACCACCGTAGGCCTATACCGCGACATACGCAAGTGGCCGCGGCGCGACGTGAGAATACAGAGCAGCCGCAAGAGCCTGATAAACCACGACTGGCTGAGTCCGCTGACCATAAACGAGATTATGGCGGGCAAGGAGACTCTTGAACAGATGCGTGAGTCTCAGGGTGAAGACACGGCCTTCTATACCTGCGGAGGATGCAAGATAAGCCGCAACTCGCTCGAACGCGGCATCCGGCTCTACGACATGGCAATAAAGCTGTTTGCCGGCGACGTCGCAGCGGGATACGACCTTACGGCAGAAGGACGCGACTGCGGCACGGGCGAATGGGGCGACCTGGCTGGCATGCTGCTGCCCGAACAGGAAGAGCGCAACATAGTGAACGCCATAAGCAACGGCTATCTGCGCAGCACTGCCGACATAGACATGTTCATGAAAAACGTAAACGAGCGCTACGGCGAATATCTCATAACATTCACACGCAACATCATTGCATCACAACTCGGCACCGACGACCTGACCGAAAGCGGCATAGAGCAGATTATACAGCAAGGAAGGGCTGCCAAGGAGGCATGGATAAGCGAGATACGCAAAGACGCCGAAAAGGAATACAGCATGGGCGACGTGGAGCATGCCGTGCTCGAAAAGTTTATCACGCAGCTTGAAGAAGAATAACGGAGAAGGCGCGGACAATAACGGAAGAAAAAATCTAATAAAGGAAAAACTGAATTATAACAACAGCAATGAAAAATTTTAAGGTATTCATTTATGTATTTCTTCTCATGTGCGGACTATCGGCCGCAGCCAAGGAATACAAGTATCAAACCGTCAAGGGCGATTTGATGAACACAAGGATTTACACCCTCGACAATGGTCTGACGGTGTATCTGTCAGTAAACAACGAGAAGCCGCGTATACAGACGTATATCGCCGTGCGTACCGGAAGCCGCAACGACCCGCCTGAGACGACAGGTCTGGCCCACTATCTTGAGCACATCATGTTCAAGGGTACACGCAACTTCGGTACCATCGACGCTGCTAAAGAGGCCGTGCTGCTTGACTCTATACAGAACCGCTTTGAGGTTTACCGCACTCTGAAAGACTCTCTTCAGCGCCGCGCCTACTATCAGCAGATTGACAGTCTGTCGCAGCTTGCAGCCAAATACTTCATCCCCAACGAGTATGACAAGCTGATGTCGTCTATCGGTGCTGAGGGAACCAACGCCTATACGAGCAACGACGTTACATGCTACGTTGAGGACATACCTGCCAACGAGCTTGAAAACTGGGCTAAGATAGAGTCTGACCGTTTCCAGAACATGGTAATACGCGGATTCCATACTGAGCTTGAAGCCGTATACGAGGAATACAACATCAGCCTCGGAAACGACAACCGCAAGCTGTTTGCAGCCTTAAACGCCATGCTTTTCCCCGGACATCCCTACGGCACACAGACCACTATCGGTACACAGGAGCACCTGAAGAATCCGTCGATAGTAAACATCAAGAATTACTTCAGCCGCTATTATGTGCCAAACAACACGGCTATCTGCATGGCCGGCGACTTCGATCCGGACAAGGCAATAGCCGTAATCGACAAATATTTCGGTACATGGAAGCCCAATCCTAATCTCTCACAGCCTGAATATGCGCCTATACCTGAACGTACCGCACCGGCCGACACAACCGTTGTAGGCCAGGAGTCTGAGCGCATATACATGGCATGGAGATTCGACAAGGCTGCATCTTTCCAGAACGACACACTCGACGTTATCTGCGACATGATGTCTAACGGCAAGGCCGGACTGATGGACCTCGACCTCGACCAGCAGATGAAATGGCTCGGCGGCGGTGCTTTCACTTATCCGCTGGCTGAATATTCAGGATTCGTAATGGCAGGATTCCCCAAGGAGGGTCAGTCTCTCGACGACGTCAAGGGTCTGCTCCTGGGTGAGATTGAGAAGATAAAGAAGGGCGAGTTCAGCGAGAACCTGCTGAAGGCCGTCATCAACAACAAGAAACTGCAGTTCTACAACACTCTTGAAAGCAACGAGGGACGTGCCAATATGTATGTAGACGCCTTCATCAACCGCCAGAAATGGAGCGACGTGGTAGGCAGACTCGACAGAATTTCAAAAATAACAAAGCAGCAGATTGTAGACTTTGCAAACAAATACTTCAAAGATAATTACATCGCCGTTTACAAACGTATAGGCGAAGACACATCTATCAAGAAGATCGACAAGCCGCATATCACCGCGATACCTACCAACCGCGACCTGCAGAGCGCATTTGTTACAGAGATCGTAAACTCTAAGACAGAGCCCATACAGCCTAAATTTGTTGACTTCAACAAGGATCTTACAAAGGGCGAGACTAAGAAAGGCCTGCCAGTGCTCTACGTAAAGAACACCGAGAATGGCCGCTTCATGCTGAACTATTACTACAAATTCGGCGAGACAAGCAACAAGTGGCTGCCTTACGCTACTGAATACTTCAACTATCTCGGCACAGACAAGATGACTGCCGAGCAGCTGAAACAGAAGTTCTACGAGCTGGCTTGCTCTTACAGCATCAACGTAGGCTCAAGAACCCTGCAGGTAAGCATCAGCGGTCTGGCAGAGAATATGACCGAAGCCATGACACTCATGGAAGACTTCATTGCCAACGCGAAGGTTGACAAGGATGCTTATGACAAATATGTAGGCATTGTTGAAAAGTCGCGCGCCGACAATAAACTCGACCAGAGAGTGAACTTCAACAGACTGCAGCAGTACGGAATGTACGGTCCTTACAATGGTGCACGCAACATGCCGTCGTCAACAGAACTGAAGGAGATGGATCCGCAGAAACTTGTAGACATGATAAAAGACTTGAAGAACTACAAGCACAGCATTCTGTACTATGGCCCGATGGACCTGAAGACTCTTACTGCCACTATCAACAAGAAGCACAAGACAGCCAAGAAGCTTGCCGACGTGCCGCAGAACAAGCCTTATAAGCTGCAGCAGACTGCTCAGAACGAAGTGCTCATAGCTCCTTATGACGCAAAGAACATATACATGATTCAGTATCACAATGAGGGCAATACATGGAACGCAGAGCAGGAGCCGATAGCAGCACTGTTCAACGAATATTACGGAGGAGGCATGAACACCGTTGTGTTCCAGGAGCTGCGTGAGGCACGCGGCCTTGCCTACAGCGCTTTCGCAATGTACGGCACACCAAGCTACAAGGACGACACTGAATTTGCCTATACATACATCATCTCACAGAACGACAAGATGATGGACTGCATCAACACGTTCAACAGCATTTTGGACACCATGCCGCAGTCAGAAAAGGCATTTGAGCTGTCAAAGCAGGCACTGATGAAGCGTCTTGCCACATCACGCACAACCAAGACCGGCATTCTCAACGCATACATCAACGCAGAAAACCTCGGCATCGACTACGACATCAACAAGAAGATTTATGAGGCTGTGCCCTCACTGACACTTGAGGATGTTGCTAAGTTTGAAAAAGAGAACATGGCAAACAAGCCTTACCGCTACATGATTCTCGGCGATGAGAAACAGCTCGACATGAAGGCTCTTGAGAAGATTGGTCCTGTTAAGAGACTTACAACTGAAGAAATCTTCGGATATTAATACACAAAACCGCCCGGGACACACGTTCCGGGCGGTTTTGTATCATAATCAGACTGACTGTAAGATTACTTATTTGCATAAATCAAGAGCAACCGTCAACAGGCGGCTCATATACCGACAAAAGGGCTCATAACGTTACGCCCAAGACAGCAAAATTATATACATGATAAACAAACTTAGGATTAACATAAAACGATGGGGCGCGCTGTATCTATGCAGCGCGCCCCATCGTTTTATCCGTAATATAAACATCATTTCTGCTCCCCGCCTCTGAGCAGTATGTAGCCAAGCACTCCGCCAAGTATCGAGGCGGCAAATATTCCGAGCTTTGCCTGAATGAGGAAAGTTTCGTCAACAAAGGCGAGAGTTGATATGAACATAGACATCGTGAAGCCTATCGAGGCAAGGAAGCCCACACCCACAAGGCGGCGCATGGTCATCGAGTCTGACGCCTTTGCTATCTTAAGGCGAGTAAGCAGCACCGTTGACAGCACAATGCCCACGGGCTTGCCTATCAGCAGACCGAGCATTACGCCCAGCGCAACGTTGTTGGCCATAACGGCGTCGAAGCTTATGCCCTCGAAAGATATGCCGGCGTTGGCAAGCGCGAATATCGGCATTATGACAAACGACACGAGCGGATGCATAGAATGCTCAAGACGCTGAAGCGGCGGAATGGCGTCGCGCGAGTCGCTCATCATGCGGTCTATTATCTCCACCTGCTCATGCTCGAGCGTAGACACATCGTTAGGCTTTGCCTCTCTGAACCGGTTGATAAGCTTTGAGGCGCGCGCCAGATACACAGGTTCTGATATGCGTGCGTCGGCCGGTATCATAAATGCCGCCAGCACAGCAGCGATAGTGGCATGTATGCCCGACATGAGGAAGGCTATCCACACGCCGCCGATGCCCAGCACGCCATAGAATATAACGTTCTTAACGCCCAGCTTGTTGGCAATGAACATGGCGAGAAGGAACGCCACGCCGACGGCTATGCTCGCGAACGAAATCTCAGAAGTATAAAACAGCGCTATGACAAGCACCGCCCCGAGATCGTCGACAATGGCCAGTGTAGTAAGGAAAACCTTGATAGACAGCGGCACCCTGCTGCCAAGCACATAAAGAATGGCCAGCGAGAAGGCTATGTCCGTAGCCATCGGTATGCCCCACCCGCTCGCCGTGTCGCCTCCGGCATTAAGAGAGAAATATATAAGGGCCGGCACTATCATGCCGAACACGGCCGCACCGATTGGCAATATGGTGTTGCGCACGTCGGCAAGTTCGCCGCCAATAAACTCGCGCTTAAGTTCCAGACCTACCACAAAGAAGAACATGGACATCAGTCCGTCGTTAATCCAGTGGTGAAGACTGTAATAAAGATAGTTGTCGCCGTTGAACACAAAGCCGAGCTTATGTTCAAAGAAATGAAAATAGCTGTCGCTCCAAGGAGAGTTTGCCAGCACAAGGGCAATAACAATACTGATGCCGAGCACTATTCCGCCCGACTTTTCCTGATTGATGAAATGCTGCAAAGGCATTATCAGTCTGTGGTTGATTGTGTCTTGATATTGTCTCATCATAACTAAAAAATGTTTATCTCTTCACGCTGCCGCGGCTATACACTGCAAGACGCAAAAGAGGCTGTTATCCATGCGGGCAAAGTTACGGAAAAACATTGAAAAAATTTCCATAATAATAGAATGATTATTATTTTTTTGTAAATTTACAACGGATTGAGAAAACTCTATCCAAGACATGTTAAAAAGAAAAAGCGTTATGCGCATCAAGTATTTTGGAACGTAGGAAATTTTCAAATTGCATACTCAGATGGCATAGTGGTTCTCACGCTATAGCGTGGGCTGTTATCACTACATCTGTATGCAAGGTTTCCTACGATCTCCGAATAAAGACGTAGCTGTGCAGTTCCACGCTTTTTTATAAATTGGATTACGGTAGTAATGATTAATGTTAAACAACAATACGACAGATTATGAAAAAACTCATTCTTACATTATGGATATGTTTAGGTTCATTTTCATATGGATATAGTCAAAGTTCAGATGAAAAAATAGCTGATGCAATGAATAATTCAGACTGGTTTGCATTGGATTCTTTATATCAAACAGAACCCAAAGATTCAATCAGCGATTTCTTTGAAATATTTTCCCGTTGCCTTATAGGAAATAGGCTAAATCGTCCAGATGTTTCAATTCCTGCGTTTACGGAATTATTCAACACTCAGTCAGAAAATCTTGATTTTGGCAATATGCTCAATTCGTCCATGATGTTTGCAATGGACTTAAGCAGGATTGGAGATAATAAGACTGCCGCAAAAATGTTATCTTCAACTCTTGACTCAATACGCACTCATCTTGACAGCACAACCATTGCTGGTGTTCAGCAATTTATCAATCAATACAAAGCTTTATCTAAATACAATCCATATAAAATCACATTTAAAAATTCGTCAGGAACTATTCCATTTAAGATTGTTCCTGTTGGCCCGGAAAAGAATAATTCAGTATTAATACATCTAAAGGACAGTTATATTAATGGAGCTGAAGCAGATATTACTTTTGACACAGGAGCAGGAGTAAATATTATTTCAGAATCATTAGCCCTTAAATATAATTTAATTCCACTTGAAGCATCAAGCACAGTTGGCGGAGTAGGTATACAAAATGGGAAGTACGCAATAGCAAAGGAATTAAAAATTGGGGATATGATTGTTACTGATGTTCCTTTTTACGTCATAGATATAACAACCAATAACGAAGAGGCAGACAAATATATTGACTGTTTCAATATTGTTGTGGGCAGCGAACTGATGTTACAACTCAAAGACCTAACCATTGATTTTGTTAATAATAAAATTACAGTTCCATCAGTTGCTCCAAAACGAAGCCAAGCGTCTCCAAACATGTGTTTTTCATCCAATATGAATTTGTTGAGCAAGGGTATCGTACAAGGTAATAAAATGTTAATGAATATTGATACCGGTGATGCTTCATATGGTTCATTAGACAAAAGATTCTTTGAGAATAACAAAGAATACATCACTACTCATTGTAAATTAGATACAATCAGAGGTGCAGGAATTGGAGGTGTACACATATCGAAGTGTTACCGAATACAAAACATAGAACTCGAATTAGGAAATAGTAAATTATCTGTACCTGAAATGGTTGTTTTATTGGAAAATAATACAGGTGGTGTATTATATTCTTATCAATGTAATTTGGGGCTAAAATCATTGATGCTTTTTAGAAAAGTACGATTCAATTTGGTTGATTTTGTATTAACGACATTTGAATAAGAGCAAATTTTGCAAACAAGAAAAGATTTCAAAATATAGAAACAATATATTATGCAGACGAAAGAATATTATTATCATCTTCTTTTCGTCTGCATTTCTTTTTTACCTTTGTAGCATCAAGAGTTATCCATTGAAGCATAATAATTAAGAACTCAGAAATAGGAACAGTAGATCTTTCGTTTTTTAAAGTTCAAACAATCCTACCAATCGAGCTATTCTAAGCAAGTTATCTTTTCTTGTAAAAGTTACGGAAAGACATTGGAAAATCGTCACAAAACAAAAATTACTTGGTAATTTACCATTTATTTGAATCCTTTCTGTATCTTTGCATTTGAAAAATCATCAAAATTTCAAAGGTGATATGACTAATGAATATTCTATAAATAGTACTACTCTCAAGCAACGTATAGAAGCGATGCCTGAAGATTGTATCCTGTTTCGTTCAGACTTCCCTGAATATCACACAGAATTTGTTGGCAGTATTTTAACTGAATTGACAAATGAAGGTACACTTGTTAAAATTGCACATGGAATATATGCCAAGCCAAGAAAAAGTCGATTCGGTAATGTACTTCCTTCGGTAGATAAAATCGTACAAGCAATTGCTGTACGAGATAAAGCAAAGGTGTTACCATCAGGTATGACTGCATTGAATTCATTAGGGCTATCAACTCAAGTACCGATGAATTATACATTTCTGACTACAGGTAGTGAAAGAACAGTAATTATATCAAACAGGAAAGTAATATTAAAACGAGGTGTCCCTAAAAACTTCTGTTATAGTACTCGCCTTATTTCACTACTTGTTCAAGCTCTTAAGGCTCTGAAAAAGGAGAATATAGGAGAACGCGAATTGAATATAATTCGACAATTGGTATCAAAAGAAACAGATAAGGAGGCTTTAATCAAAGATGTAGATATGATGCCTGCATGGATGAAACGAATTATAAAACCAATGCTAACCGCTTAAAAGAAACTTAAATTATGGGAAAGCTGTGGTTAAACAATGAAATCGTGGACCGTCTAGCAATGTTACAGCAGACGGAGATTGAACATCCTGGCATTAATCAGGTAGCAATAGAAAAGGACTGGTGGGTAACAGTTACGCTGAAGGCTTTATTTCAAACTGATTGCCGTGATTCTTTGATATTCAAAGGCGGAACATCGTTGTCAAAAGGTTTTAATATCATAGAGCGTTTCTCTGAAGACATTGATTTGGCAATCAATCATTCATTCTTTGATATTGAGAAAACAAGTAAAAGTCAGCGGGAGAAATTACGCAAAAAGGCACGGGCATATATTCACGAGACCCTTTCTGCACAATTAGATGCCCGTTTGAAAGAAATGGGAGTTTCTGGTTACAATATAGAGAATGTATGTCAAGTGCAAGATAAAAATGGGGAATGGAGGTCAATAGATTCGGACAAAGATCCTACTGTAATTCTATTACACTATCCATCAATTCTTGAAGATACGATAAATTATATACCTCCACGTGTTAAGATTGAAATAAGTTGTCTCTCTATGAATGAGCCTACGGAATTAAGACCAATCCGTTCTCTAATAAGTGAAAGTTTTGATGGCGAAGATACCGATGCAGATAGTTCAGCCAGAACCGTAATTCCTACTCGTACATTCCTTGAGAAGCTATTTCTTTTAGCGGAAGAATTCCAAAAAGAAAAACCACGTAGCGTACGAATGTCACGACATCTGTATGATTTAGAAAAACTGATGGATACAGAATATGGAAAAGAAGCTTTGTCAAATCGAAAACTATATGATGCTATTGTTGAACATCGTAAGACTTATTATGCTTTGAAGTATGTAAACTATGATTCACATGATCCATCAACCATCAATTTCACGATACCAGAATCGGTTATAGGGGCATGGAAAAATGACTATGCAGACATGAGGCGTTTCTTCATTTATGGTGAATCCTTAGAGTTTGATGCGCTCATGCAGAAAATAAGGGAGTTGCAAGAAAGAGTGAGGAATATGTAAAAAGTCAAACCACCGAACAGTTCTGTACCATATTACCGAAAAATATAAAAATCAAACTTGTGGGCAAAAATTGGACAGTCACAAAATGGCCAATCCGCCTTCAAAAACTCACTTATTTACGACTAAAAACTCGGCCACTTTTGATGCAAAAGTGGCCGAGTTACGACTCAAAAACGATAGGTTAACAGTTTGAAACTTGCGTAATATATTTTGCTTACAATCAACACCGACAATACATTTCTTTTACGCAGACATTAAGCATAAGAATATATTTTACTTTCAATTTTTCGCCCTTGTAATTTAACTGTCTTATTTTAAATATTTTCATATAGCCTAAATATGGCATTACGCTCCGCCAGGCAAGTGTGCTCATGCGAACATACGCAGGCCGACTCCTGCGCAAGAGATTCCTTTAGAAAGGCGATGATACGACACGCCGGAAAGGGATAAAACTGAAAAAAGGGTAAAAAGATTTAATAATGTGAACATTGCGCCGGAATGAACGTTTTGGACTTAATAAAGCAGAAATAAAGAATGGGGTTTCAAAAAAATTATATAACTTTGCAGTCAAACACCATGCCGCGACACCGTCGCTGCTGACACGGCATGAAAACACATACGGCAGCCTTAGCCGGAAAGACCGCAAGACGGCCACAAAAGCGACTTACGAACAACTGTTATATAAAATAAAAACATTATGGCAACAACACCAGAATTCAAGTACGCCCCGATGTTCCAGATGGGCAAGGACGACACAGAGTACTATCTCCTCACGAAAGAGGGAGTGTCATTAGGCGAGTTTGAAGGCAAGCCTATACTGAAGGTAAGCCCCGAAGCACTGACCATGCTCACAAACGCTGCCTTCCGCGACGTTAACTTCCTGCTGCGCCGCTCTCACAACGAGCAGGTGGCCAAGATACTTAACGACCCCGAAGCAAGCGACAACGACAAGTATGTGGCTCTGACTTTCCTGCGCAACGCCGAAGTGGCATGCAAGGGCAAGCTGCCTTTCTGTCAGGACACAGGTACTGCCATCATCCACGGCGAGAAGGGACAGCAGGTTTGGACTGGCTTCTGCGACGAGGAAGCTCTGTCGAAAGGCGTATACAAAACATATACAGAAGAGAACCTGCGCTACTCTCAGAATGCTCCGCTGAGCATGTATGAGGAGGTTAACACACGCTGCAACCTGCCTGCACAGATAGACATCGAAGCAACAGAGGGCTGCGAATACAAGTTCTTGTGCGTGGTTAAGGGCGGAGGCTCTGCCAACAAGACATATTTCTATCAGGAGACAAAGGCAAGAATACAGAACCCGGGCACGCTGGTTCCGTTCCTGGTTGAGAAGATGAAGACTCTCGGCACAGCTGCTTGTCCTCCTTATCACATAGCTTTCGTTATCGGCGGTACATCGGCTGAGAAGAACCTGCTGACAGTTAAGCTGGCTTCAACTCACTATTATGACAACCTGCCTACAACAGGCGACGAGACAGGACGCGCATTCCGCGACGTAGAACTGGAGAAAGAACTGCTCGAGGAGGCTCACAAGATTGGACTCGGAGCTCAGTTCGGCGGCAAATACTTTGCTCACGACATCCGCGTCATCCGTCTGCCGCGCCACGGCGCATCATGCCCCATCGGTCTGGGCGTAAGCTGCTCTGCCGACCGTAACATCAAGGCTAAGATCAACAAGGACGGTATATGGATTGAGAAACTTGACGATAACCCAGGCGAGCTGATACCTGAAGAGCTGCGCAAGGCAGGCGAAGGCAACGCCGTTAAGATAGACCTCAACCAGCCTATGAGCGAGGTTTGCAAGATTCTGTCACAGTATCCTGTATCTACACGCCTCAGCCTCAACGGAACAATCATCGTTGCACGCGACATAGCACATGCCAAACTGAAGGCACGTCTTGACGCAGGCGAGGATCTGCCGCAGTATTTCAAGGATCACCCCGTACTCTATGCAGGTCCGGCAAAGACTCCGGAAGGAATGCCTTGCGGCTCAATGGGCCCGACAACAGCCAACCGTATGGACCCGTATGTAGACGAGTTCCAGGATCACGGAGGCTCTATGGTGATGATAGCAAAGGGCAACCGCACACAGGTTGTTACCGACGCCTGCAAGAAGCACGGCGGTTTCTATCTTGGAAGCATCGGCGGCCCGGCTGCAGTTCTGTCTATGAACAGCATCAAGAGCATCGAGTGTGTTGAGTATCCAGAACTCGGCATGGAGGCAATATGGAAGATTCAGGTTGAAGACTTCCCTGCTTTCATCCTCGTTGACGACAAGGGCAACGACTTCTTCAAGCAGCTGAAGCCGTGGACTCCTTCATGTAAATAATAATTTTTTCTAATATATTTTTCATTTTCCAGGCAGATTGGACGTGATGTCCGGTCTGCCTTTTTTTGCGTGTTCATGGCATGCATGGCTGCAACGGAGCCACACGCAGCAATATTGTAAGCCAATACGACGATTAGTCTGCATACAGCTTAAATCCATAAGCATGCAGATACATTCAGCCGGCTGCAGTTTTTCTATTTTCTTCCTACCGGCTGTTGTTTCAGAATATAGCCTGATATGCCGGAAAATAGGCAACGACAATACAGCAGAATGCCAATAACATATATAGGATTAAGGCAAGAAAACTGCGCCACACGCATAAGCTCAATGAGCCAAAGAACAGCAAAAGATGATGAAGATGCAAAAAACAAGAGGCTGCCCGGAACGAATCCGAAGCAGCCTCTATTATTTTATTGTAAGTAAAAAAAAGTTTACCACGCAATGCTCATGCCAAGCGCAAGGCTTGCATTAGAGCTGAGCGGAATGCCCTCCTTGCTGGTCTTGCCGAGGACATGGTCCATTCCGATAAAGAAGTTATAACCCTTGGGATGAATGTTGAGCACCCAGCCCATGCTTGTAGTGAAGCTGTTGACAGCAAAGTTTACGCCGCCGTCGAGCCAGCTCAGCGGAGTCCAGTTGGCGCTGATGCGTCCTTCTGTCCATGTGTAGGCACCGTTGATGCGCGTGCTGCTCAGTGCTCCGAATGTTATTTTGCGGTAAACAGGCAGGTTATATTCAGCACCGACGTTTACGGTTGCACCTATTCCGGTTGTACGTCCGCCCTGGTCGCCGTTGTCTCTGAGGTTTACAAAGTCTGTAATCTGGTCGCCATAGCTGTCGAGCTGGTCGTCGATAGTTGACCCGTGGTCGCTCGAAACAGACAAATCGCGGAAACCGCTGAACTCAAACTTGTCGGCTCTGTTAACGGCCTGCATGTCGTTACTCCAGTTGATAAAACCGAGATCGAGCACAGCAGCATTGACAGTCCAGTCGTCGTTTATCTTATAGACACCTCCGAGATCGATGGCCATACCGAAGCCTCCGATGCCTGCGCCGTCAACATTAGCGCTGTTTATCTTCTCATATTCACCCTTCGAGGGGTCGTTATACTCTGCTGTCTCCGACTCATAAGTGAATCCTTTCATCGATACATCTGCAGTAGCCGTTCCTGATATTATCCACTTGTCGTTTGAAGCCAGGTCGGCCTTAACATCCTTGAACAGGAAGTCGGCACTGGCTACGCCCAACAGGAACTTCAGCTTGGCGCCCACACGCAGCTTGTCGTTAATCTGACGAGAGTGGCCAAGGCCGAGCTCGACATACGACTTGGCGCCTACGTTGATGTCGCCGATGTTATAAGTCTTGTTTCCTGTGTTCTTTGCAAACTCGAACAGTTCGTAAGGCAGCGACACGCCAAACGATGTCTTAGACGACAGCGTGATGGTGTTATATCCGCCGAAAGCCTTGAATCCGGCAGAAAGCAGCGTTACGCCTACATCGCCGACAATGCGGTTGTTGCCTGTGCTGAATCCGTCGAGAGCCTCTGAAGCAGAGATATAAGGGTTCATGAATGTTGTCATCTTCTTTCCGCCCTCGATGCCATACATCGGATTATGCAGCACAACATCCTGATAGCCGAAGTTTCCGTGCAGTCCGACGTTGATATTTCCGAGTGCAGGAATAGACACATAGTTCTGCTCGTTGCCGTAAGCAGGGTTCATTTCATGACGGAAATTATAGTCTTCTGTATAGTAGGCCGAGTTAAGTTCCTGAGCCATGGCGCCGCTGCATGCCATAAGCATTGAGGCTGCAACGATAGCCTTATTATATATTGATTTCATTTTTGCCTGTTGTTTTTTTATTAATTAAAGTTGCCTATCAGTTTTCCCACAAGTTTGATTTTAATCTCGTCAACCTTGAGCGAGTGCTTCTGTGCGTTGAGCGTAATGCCCGTAACGGCTCCGCTGGCACCGTTGGCCTTGCCCGACACGACAAACACGATGCCGTCGAGCTTCTTCATTGCTCCTCTCTTGCTCTGGCTAATCTTTATATTAACAGGCGAAACTGTTTCAGTCACTCCGTCTTTAGATGCCTCTACTGTACCCTCTACTTCAACAGAAAGCTCGTCTGAGCTGATGGCATTGCCGTCGGCGTCAACAGGCACTGCTGTGATAGACATATAAGCAGGCACGCAGCTCTTTATACTTGCATCAAGATTGATATACGAACCTTCAGCAAGTTCAAAGTCCTCAATGTCGTCGTTCCATCCGTCAAGCGTGTCGCGATATTCTATATTGGCATTCTCGCCAAAGGCGATAGGAGCGTCTACCTTGTAAACCGGCTGCACCGTGTAGTTGCGTCCGAGTTCAAAGCGATAGTCGTTCTTGCTGTCTGCCGTTGCATTGGCAGAGAAAGTGATGTTGTCAGGTATAGTCTCGATAAGTTTAGACAGACTCTCGTTTACGATGACATGGTCGAAGCCGGTAACGCCTTCAGCCCTGCGGCATATGCATACAGTTGAGGTTCTGTTGGCATCAATCGGAATATCATTTACGTTCACCGTAGCCAGGAGCTGACCGTCCTTAAACGACTTAATCACGCCGTCAAGCATGCCGGGCACGCTCATGTCGCTTGTCATGGTGAGCTTTATCTGCGGATTATACAGGTCGACAACCACATTGCCGCCAAGCAGGAAGTCTGGAATGCCGCTAACGGTTACGCTGCCGAGGTCGCTAAGCGCAATCTCAGGGTTAAACTTACCCGTAGCTGCATTAACAACAAAGCTGCTCATGGTCATTGTACTGCTTATCTTCTTGCCTGTAGTGCTGCCTGCACCTGCATTGATACTTGTGGCCACGGCCTTGATATAGACTTTTCCGTCCATCATAATCTTGCCGCCAGAAAGTTTAAGCGAGCCGTATGTGGTGTCTTTCTCCTTAAAGTCAAGAGAAGTTACGTTTGCTGTTATAGTAAGGTTCGACGAAGTTGAAACATTCTTAAGCGTCAACTCTGATCCAGACATCGTATATGCATGACCGCCGCAATTAACGTCAGACAATGTCATAAACGCCGGAAGGGCAATGACAATCTGGTCAAACTGGCTTACAACAGACCTTACGTCGCTGAAGTTTATCTGAAGATTTACCGAAGAACTTACCTCAGCGTCAGACAAATCCACCACCTCTTCTGGCTGCTTGCCTTCATAAGTAAATGCCTGAAGCCATCCGTCAGCCACAAGACTTTCGCCTCCGGCACGGGTTGCACGGCTGCGACGGCGCGAACCAGAAGGCGTAGAGAACACAAGTTCAACATCATTAGAAGTCGACGTCTGCTCAGCAACAGTAATCTTATCAATAAAAGGATGAACCGGGGCTACATCGGCACCATCCTGACGGAATACATAGTCGCCGGTCAGTTCGTCTTCAATAACACTACCATTCTCTTCCAGTTCCAAAACATCCTTCAACGGGATAATCTCTGTTGACATCGAAGGTATCTCGAGACCATCGCCTCCTATACCTATTGTTGAGTCAATCTCATTAAAATCATAGTCATTGTCCGTACATGCGGAAAATCCTAAGATTGCGGCCGTTCCTAAAAGAAGGAACAGCTTAGATGAAAAAGTTCTTTTTCTCATTAGTCCTTTTTATTGGTTTATTTCTTCTTATCCTCAAATCCGCAACTAAGCTCTTCAGCGTCCTTCTTGCGTCTAAACGTCCTC
>ERZ791623.279-NODE-279-length-34359-cov-4.597540_pt1 | contig 34359 bp, 33 predicted proteins | sample MGYA00510268_ERZ791623 | MGnify/ENA primary metagenome ERZ791623 (study PRJEB30046, sample SAMN00715216) | human gut metagenome | study: EMG produced TPA metagenomics assembly of the A metagenome-wide association study of gut microbiota in type 2...
AAGGCCATGAACCGCAGATAAGCACGTCTTCGGTTCGATACTGCGACCGTCGGATAAAGTAATAATTATCAAATCATTTCGTCGTATGCGAACTGCACAGCACGGTTCAGAATATCCGAAAAATGTTTCGTCTTACGAAATTCGTGCAGCGTGTTCTTCAATAACTCCTTGTCCAACATAAACTCCGGCGCGAGGCGTTCGGTGATATAGACATCCTTGAGTTTCAGCCATTCGTCGTACGGACTGCCGGGGGCATACCCTTTCGGCAGACGCTTGAGTTTGTTCGACTCGTCGAGAACGAATCCTTTCGCCTCACGGATGGCTGCTTCAATTTCCGCGCCATTGTCCAGGATCTCGTCCCGCACGCTGCGCAGCACTTCCGGCAGCGGACAGTAAAGCCCCGTAGTGAGCTGATGCCCCTGCGACCAGGAGCGTTCGTCCCACACCGGTTCGACGTGGAAATAGTAGCCCGAATAACCGCCTTTCTTGCCACGGGGAGCAACGAAAGCCCCCATGTGGGTCTTGTACGGTGTCTTGTCGGGGCTGAAGCGGGTGTCGCGGTAGATGCGCCACGTGCAGTCCTTGACCGTAAGTCCGCGCACGGACGGATCGAAAGCGGCGATGCCGTCGATCAGCTTCGCCGTAAACACCTCGAAACAGGACAAGGCCCGTTTGTACATCTCCTTGTGAGAGTCAAACCAGGCCTTGTCGTTGTTTTCGTGCAGGAGCGTGAGAAATTCTACTACCTGCTTCATATTATGCTACCATGCGAAGAGCGGATAGTTAGCCATCATAGCGTTGCCCTCCTTGCGAACGGCGGCGATGTTCGCCTCGTTCTCGGGATCGCTCAATACACGGTCGATCAGCGCTACGATCTCCTCCATCTTGTCCTCCTTCAGACCACGCGTGGTGATAGCCGGAGTACCGAAACGCAGACCCGAAGTCTGGAACGGCGAACGACTGTCGAACGGCACCATGTTCTTGTTGGTGGTGATGTCGGCGGCAACCAGGCACTTCTCGGCCAGCTTACCGGTCAGTTCGGGGAACTTCGTGCGAAGATCGACGAGCATCAGGTGGTTGTCCGTACCCTCGGAAACGATCTTGTAACCGCGCTTGGTGAAGGCCTCGGCCATCGCCTTGGCGTTCTTCTGCACCTGCTTCTGGTACTCCTTGTAGCTGGGATCCAGCGCTTCGCCGAAAGCGACTGCCTTGGCTGCGATCACGTGCTCCAGCGGACCGCCCTGGATACCGGGGAATACGGCCGAATTGAGGATCTGCGACATCATCTTGGTCACGCCCTTCGGAGTCTTGAGTCCCCAGGGATTCTCGAAATCTTTGCCCATCAGGATAATACCGCCACGGGGACCGCGCAGGGTCTTATGGGTGGTAGAAGTCACGATGTGAGCATACTTAACCGGATTCTCGAGCAGACCGGCAGCGATCAGACCGGCCGTGTGAGCCATGTCGATCAGCAGGATGGCGCCTACTTTGTCCGCGATCTCGCGCATACGCTTGTAGTCCCACTCACGCGAATAAGCCGAAGCACCGCCGACGATAAGCTTGGGTTTGTGCTCCAGAGCCTTGCGCTCCATATCGTCGTAATCCACGCGCTCGGTCTTCGGATCGAGCTGGTAACCGATGGCTTTGAAATAGGTACCCGACATATTCACCGGCGAACCGTGCGAAAGGTGGCCGCCGTGCGCCAGATCGAGGCCCATGAACGTATCGCCGGGTTTCAGCACGGCGAAGAAAACGGCCATGTTGGCCTGTGCGCCGGAGTGCGGCTGTACGTTGGCGTATTCGGCGCCGAATAGGCTTTTGGCGCGTTCGCGGGCTATGGTTTCGATTTTGTCCACCTGCTCGCAGCCGCCGTAGTAGCGGCGTCCCGGATAGCCTTCGGCGTATTTGTTGGTCAGTACGGAGCCTTGTGCCTGTAGGACGGCGCGTGGCACGAAATTCTCGGATGCGATCATTTCGAGTCCGTTTTGCTGCCTGGATAGTTCGGCGTCGAGGATTTCGGCGATTTCCGGATCCGCTTCGGCGATGGGCGCGTTGAACATGTCGTTCGGTGTTTGCGCAAGAGGTGATGCAGTCATGAAGCCCTCCTTGACTTCGGAATGATCATCCGCTGTACCGCGGGTTACAGAGCAGTGTACGTGTGAAAACGATCGGAGGAAAACCGGGTTTCGAAACATGTGGGAAATATGGCACCGCCTGCGCGCGAAGACATGGACGGCACGATCGCGGTGCCACGTGGAAAAGCAGGACCTTCCGTCGGCAATCGTATGGGGTCGGCGTCCCATTCCACGGACGCGAGGCGACGTTCTTCCCACCTGTGCCGGTACACTGAGAAGCACGTTTGACGTAATCTGTCCGTTCTATTGCTAAGGAAATCAAGTGACCACGTTCCACAGCACACGCAGCACCACCGATTCGCTTACCTCCAAGCAGGCCATCCGCAAGGGCATCGCCGATGATGGCGGCCTGTTCGTGACCGACTCCTTGGGTGAGACCCATGTGGATATCGCTTCCTTGGCCGGCAAGTCCTACCAGCAGATCGCGTTCGATGTGCTGTCCGTGCTGCTGCCGGACTACACCGAGGCCGAGCTCAAGGAGTGCATCGACGAGGCGTACGGCCCGCAGTGGTCCGACGAGAAGATCACTCCGGTCAAGCCGCTCGGCGATGACTATGTGATGGAACTGTTCAACGGTCCGACTTCCGCGTTCAAAGATGTGGCGCTGCAGATTCTGCCGCGTTTCATGGCGCGCACCACTCCGGCGGATGGCGACGCGGATGAGAAGATCATGATCGTCACCGCCACGTCCGGCGACACCGGCAAGGCCGCGTTGGCTGGTTTCGCGGATGCCGCGGGCACCGGCATCACCGTGTTCTATCCGGAAGGCAAGGTCAGCCAGGTGCAGGAGCTGCAGATGACCACGCAGTCCGGCTCCAATGTGAACGTGTGCGCGGTCAAGGGCAATTTCGATGACGCGCAGTCCGCCGTCAAGCGCATCTTCGGCGACAAGGAGCTTGCCGAACGTCTCGCCGATGATTCGCATGTGGTGCTTTCCTCCGCGAATTCCATCAATGTGGGCCGTCTGGTGCCGCAGGTCGTCTATTACTTCTCCGCGTACGCGCAGCTGCTGGAACGCCAGGTCATCAATGTGGGCGACGAGGTCGAGTTCGTTGTGCCGACGGGTAATTTCGGCGACATCCTCGCCGGCTATTACGCGAAACTGCTGGGCCTGCCGGTCAAGCATCTTGTGGTGGCGTCCGACAAGAACAACGTGCTGTTCGACTTCCTGACTTCCGGCACGTACAACCGTCAGCGTCCGTTCTTCCAGACCATTTCCCCGTCGATGGATATCCTCATCTCATCGAACCTGGAGCGCATGCTGTATTACATGTCCGACAAGGACACACGCCTGATCTCCATGCTGATGAACGATCTGAGCCAGTGGGGCGCCTACGAGGTTCCCGAGCCGATGATGAAGAAGATTCGTTCCATCTTCGGCACCGGTTGGGCCGATGAGAACCAGGTGCGCGAGATGATCGCGGACTGCTGGAACAAGAACCATTACGTGATCGACCCGCACACCGCATGCGGCTACTACGTCATGCAGCAGATGCCGCGCGATCCGCTCACGCCGCGCGTGCTGCTGAGCACCGCCAGCCCGTACAAGTTCCCGCGCGTGGTCAACGAGTCCTTGGGTTTGGATGCTTCCGGCACGGATTTCGAATGCATGGACGTGCTTGCCGAGGCGACCGGCACTACCGCTCCGGCCGCGTTGCGCGGTTTGGAGACCGCCGACGTGCGTTTCGACCATGTCGTTGACATCGACGGTATGGAAGGTTTTGTCGAGCAGGCCGCCAAAGCTCTGTAAAAACTCTGTAAGCGAAAGCATACTTTCACATCGTTAAAGCCATCTCCATCGGCCGTCCGCAATATGTGGACGGCCGTTTTTCGTCAAGGCTGCTACAGTTGCATGCTCGGAGGCGAACGAGCATGACAGCACCAACGATACCCGCATCTGAATCGGTACGACAGAAGCAACCGGCACAACAATCGAACCAGCCCGAACAGCCCCGGCGTAAGCATGATCGTCTCATCACCCGTGATATGGCGTTGGTCATGCTTGCGACGTTCTGTTTCATGTCGAGCAATATGCTTGCCAATCCGATCGTTGCCGGATATGCGGAATCGTTGGGCGCGGACGGCATGCTGATGGGTGCGGTGGCCGGGTCGATGAGTTTCATCTCACTGTTCTGCCGCCCTATCGCAGGCAATCTTTCCGACAAAACCAGCAAGCGCACGCTTGTGGCGGTTGGCACGGTGCTCTATTTCGCCGCCGGACTGCTGTACTATTTCGCAAACTCCCCCATCATGCTCATCATGGCTCGCGTGATCAACGGCGTTGGTTTCGCATGCTGCTCGGTCTGCCTGGCCACGTGGATGTCGCTTTTGCTGCCGATCCGGCATATGGGTGCCGGCATGGGATTGTATGGCACGATGAACGCGCTGGCTATGGCGGTCGGACCGGCATTGGGTATTCGCGCGCAAAAATACATCGGTTATCGTCTGACGTTTTTGAGTTCGCTGGTGCTGGCGGTGATCATGCTGATCGCCACACTGATGGTGAAGAATGGCGGACAACCGGTACGCAAAAAGCAGACTTCCATAACGGAGAATCCCTCCACTGCCGTAGACATTGACGGTTCTGCTAGCGCAACCAAAAAGCATCGTTTTTCGATCCGTTCGATTCTGGAACCGCGTGTGGTGCCGTTGTCGCTGACGTTCATGATGTTTGCGATAGCGTATTTCGCGAATCAGTCCTTCATCGTGAATTATGTTCAGTCTCGTCATCTGCCGGTATCGTCCGACCTGTTTTTCATGTTTTACGCGGTCGCGTTATTGGTGTTGCGACTGGGCTTGCGCGACCTGTTCGACAGCAAGGGCTTCCGTTTCTGGCTGACGGTCTGCTCGTTGGGCATGCTGGCGATGCTCGCATGCATGACGTTCCTGTTCAATGATTGGATGCTGTTGTTGGCTGCGATTTTCACCGCTGTCGGCTACGGTCTGATGAGTTCAGTCACGCAGGCGCAGGCCGTGGTAATCGCAGGCCGCGAGCGCAGTGGTATTGCGAATAGTACGTATTATGCGGGTATTGATTTGGGTATGTCGGTTGGTCCGTTTGTGGGTGGTTTGGTGTATGGGCGTTTGTCTGATGTGTGGTTTTATCCGGTGTTTATGTTGGCGATGCCTGTTGCTTGGTTGATTTATTTGTTGTGTGTGAAGCGTGTTTCGCGGTAGTTGTTGGCATCGTGTGCGAGGTTTCTGCCGTAAACCATTCCAAGCGCGTGTCGTTCTAACTGTTTTTGCGGTCGGTCGTATTTTCCATATACGGCAATATGACCGACCGACGCCCATCCTGGCTCGTGCAAGGCGTCCATGCCGAAGGGGAGATGTCAAGATCGGCCCTTGCCGTCGTATTCCGTTCCAGCCTTTCCGGCTATTTGACTTGGTGGATTTTGTTGCCTTTGACCATGTAGGCACGTCGGGCCATGTCGATCATGGGCTGGTCGAATCGGCTGTCTGTGTAGAATTCGTCCACTCGAACGTTGTCTCCGTAGAGTTCGCGGAATCGTTTGGGCTTGTTGGTGTTGAAGTTGAGGTAGTTTACGTTCAACGTGTTGCCGTCGATGGTGGACGAGACCAAATGTTGCACGCCAAGCCTGCGGCAGGCCTCGCCCACGGTGATGTCGAACGAGGCGGTGAGGATCACATCGTCTTCGCGTGGCTCATACCAGGGTTTGATGTGCTTCATGTTCTGATCCCAGAAGGCGTTGACCAATTCTTCGAATTCCAATGATTCGGCCAGTTCGCTTAAATATCCGTGGCATAGCTTGCCCACACCGTATTCCATTTGATCGAACGTGGCTCGTCCGAGCTTGTATTTGATGGCATAGCGCAGTACCGGGGCGATGTACCGCAATACCTTCGGATTGTATTTGGCTGAAAACAGGTACAGGTCGAACAGGCTTTCTCCGTCATAGATGGTTCCATCGAAGTCGAATACACGCATGTATGCAGCTCTCACTTCCTCGTATGCGCGCATTCAATACGCGCCATTGCATCTCATGCTAAAGTCCGAAGGCTGATTCCTTTTTACACCAAGGTGAACGGCCGGCGACCGCAATGTGCACAAATTGCACATCTCAATGCACATTCGGTTCATGTCACGTTTGGAAGGAGGAACCACCACAACAACACAGTCGGACCGCTATTCGCCCCATAGGAGCCGTTCGCGCTGCTGATACTCCTCATCGAACAACGGCTGGGCCTTCGTGTCGATGAGCTTGGCGAATTCCAGATCCTCATCTCGTTCCACCCGATGCTCAGCCATATTCCATTGGTCATGGTACGTGTAACGCAATGCCTCGGCATCCGTTTTCAGAACATGCGACCGGTAAAGGTCCCGTTCGAATAGAAGCGTATCAACCAGCCATCCTGGCTCGTCCGGAAACTTGCTGATGCCATTGACGTACTCCGCACGATACGCGTCATGGACAAGGACAGGCAACGCATCGATACGCAAAAGCTCCTTGAACATGATAAGCCGTCCGATTCGACCGTTGCCGTCCGAAAATGGGTGAATCTTCTCAAACGTCCAATGGACACGGGCGATCTGATACGGTTCATCCTCAAGTTTCGTGCACATATCAAACAGCCTGTCCATAAATTCGGGAACATCCTGCGGCAGCGCAGTCCTTGTCGGAGTGACAGGATTGCCAATAAAGTTCGGCCGAGTCTTGTAGCCGCCCACGTTGAAAAGCGAGTCGGAGACCTGTCTGGTGCCCTGCTTGAGAATGGCATGCAGGTGACAGACCATATCCCGGTCCACCGGCTCATCAGCATGGTCGAGAATCCAACGGAACGCAGCGAAATGATTACGGGTTTCCAACGCATCGTCAGGATTGACCTGTTCGCTGCCATCCGTGGTATAGGTACCGGTGGCAAATAGCTGCGCGGTCTGTTTGGCAGTAAGGGTGGAACCTTCCATATGATTGGAATTCCATGCGAACTGGATTTGTGTAGTCGTGTAAATGCCGTCACCATATCGAGTATCACGCTCTCGGATAAGACGCTCCACGATACGTTCCGCCATAACCCCATCCTTCCTTCATCCGCTCGACTATCCTCCCATGGTAATTCATTTAGGCTAGAAACCGTGGTGGATGTCGTATATCCTGCAGGTTGGTTCCATGTCGAACGTGACCGTGTCGAACTGTTCGGGATGGTGCACGAACGTATCGATCAGTTTCCATTGGCGACGGCTGATGCCGATACGATAGTCCGGACGGACCATAAGCACCGGCGCTTTCGGCTGGAGTTCCTCCAAGAGCTGCGCGCGCTGTTCGAAGCATTCATCATCGTCGATCCATACGATCGGCGCGGGTTCATTCTCTTCGCATTCGATGCGTACGCGTCGTTGGATGGTCTGCCATTTGCCTGTCTCACGTCCCCATTTGGTGACAGGATCGTACCAAGTGATGACATCGACCAGCATGGGATCCCAGCCGAGCATCGGGTCGAGAATCTGACTGCAGTATGGCTGCCAGGTGGACAGCCACCACAATTCCACGATACCGTCGACCGCCAACGCATACATCGCGTCGGACAGTTCACTGGATCAATGAATACGCCATGAGCCTACGGGCGTGTGGGCTTTTTCGTTACTGTCCAAGTGGAACGCTTTTTCAGGATTGTACATTTTCGCGTAGGGACTGTCGGGCTTCGCCCAGGTCATGACCTTGTTCACGCCACTCCTGCGCAAAAGCTTGTCATCCGGAAAGGCGTTGAGCACCCCATCGAAATCCGTGAACACCACAGGCTTGGAAAACATTTTCAACTCCGTCATCACCACTCCCCTTTTGATCGCCAACCATCTTCTGGTCTTGACTCTACGGCTTCCTCACTACGCTTTACCTGACAAATACTGACAGCACCGCCATCGTTTTATTTGCTACACTCGAATTGGTTCGGCATAGACGTCGAGCAACCGCAGGCACGAGCATAGGCAACCGCAAACATGGTCCATAGATGCGCAAAACATGATGCGCGGACGCATCCAAAAAGCGGTCACCATCACGCAAAGGAGTGAAACATGGCAGACGAATCATCGAAGATTCCAGAGAAAACCGTCGAACAAATCTTCGACGAACGTTATCCCCTCGACAAATGGGAGGATTCAAACTACTCGATACTCGACAAATTCTCAATGCGCGGCCGCAAAGGCTTCGTCACCGGAGCCGCAGGCGGTCTAGGACGCAACGCCGCAGCCGCGCTCGCCCAAGCCGGAGCAGACGTCGCACTAGTCGACCTGCCCAGCCAAGAAGACAAGCTCACCGAACTGGCGAAAGACATGAGCGAACGTTTCGGCACCAACGTCATCGCGCTCACCTGCGACGTCACCAACGTCGAACAAGTAGCCGAACTCAAAACACAATTGGTAGAACAACTCGGAACCGTCGACTTCGCGTTCCTCAACGCCGGAGTCAACGTACCGGGCGACGATCAAGACGCCACCGAAGAAGTATGGACGCGCACCATCAACATCAACCTCAACGGCACCTACCGTACCGGCCGCATCGCGCATGAAATCATGCGCGAACACGGTCATGGCGGCTCACTGATCTTCACAGCCTCCCTGTCCGGACACAACGCGAACTACATGATGGGAAGTCCGACGCCGGTGAACGCGTATGGCGCCACCAAAGCGGCCATCATGGAACACTCACGTTACCTTGCCGCAGCGCTCGCCAAAGATGGCATCCGTTCCAACACCATCTCCCCCGGATACGTGTGGTCTGGAATTTTCAATGGCCGTATCGACATGCCTGGCCACGACGCCATGCTCGAGGTCGTGCCGATGCATCGTTTCGGCACGAATGACGAGATTGCCAGCACGGTGCTCTTCCTCGCCAGCGACGCGTCCTCGTACGTTACTGGCACTGACATTCGCGTAGACGGCGGCTACAGCGTCTTCTAATCACCGTACCCCATTTGATAAATGGCCGGTCGCAGCTAATGTGCTTCGACCGGCCATTTATCTGGTGGTGGTTTCTGGAACATACCGCTGCACATGCTTGCGGCGTATCAACGTACCGGCAGTGGTTCCGGCTCCTGCAAGGAGGAGCATGACCGCGATAATGGGAACGATGTCGGAGCCCGTGCGAGGCGAGTCCGCAGTCGGTTTTCCATCGGCCTTGCTGGCATTCTTGTCTTTCGAGGGCTGCTTGTCATTCGGCTTGGCCTCTCCACCGCCCGGCTGGTCATCAGGCTTCGTTTCCCGAAGCTTCAGACCGTTCAATGCCGTGTTAAGGAGCGTGGCGGCATTGGAGACAAGACCGTTCTGTTCGCTGCTGAACGTGGTGTTGTTCCACAGCGAGAGGGCCTGCTCGTACGCTTCCGTGAGAGATGCGACCGTATCGTCCGTGTATTTGCCGAATTCGGCAAGCTTGGCCTGTGCCGCCGCGATCGGAGCTTCGAGCGCGCTCTTGTCGAGTTCGGTCGGATCATCATACATGGCCTGATATCCTAGGATGGTCAGTTTGGCGAGCTGATCGTACATCTTGGAGTAGAGGCGAGCGTTGAAGTTCATGACACTGAACCCTGCGCGGGACAAGTTCATCTGTCGGATTTCCAGATTGTCTGGATCGTAGGCGCCTTCGGCGAACGTCATGTCGGACGATTCGCTGTCGGACGCGCCCTTGCCTGTTCCGCTGGTGTCGAGCGCGCTGCCCGTGGAGTAGTCGAACGGGGTGCCGTCCTTGCCGCTCCATGCGTTGATGATGAGGCTCGACGTGCGGAACGGGTCAGATCCGACTCCTGCGTAGTTGTAGCCCGCAATGTCCTTGCCGGAGGAAACGGTGTCGCCGTTCTCATCGGCGAAGTAGATCGGGTTACCGTCGACGTCGAGCGGATACCCGTCGGGACCCCACACGTTGTCGGCGATCACTGCAAGACCGTCACGGTCGGTATAGCTACCCATGCGGGATTCGCGATACCATGCGTTGCCGGTCGTGGCCGTCGGATGCAGGAACAGTTCGGCTCCGGACGCGGCATAATAACGACCGAGTTCCGGATAGAAGTGGCCGTCTCGACAAATGTCGATACCGACCTTGAGTGGCTTGCCGTCCGAGCCGGTCCACTCGGGCATCTCGAACATGACCGGCGTGCTGCCAGGCAACGACCATGCGGTTTCCTCGGATCCGGCGCGATGCATCTTCTGGTAGGAGTCGGCGTGCCCGTCAGGGAACGCTATGGCAGCGGGATTGTAGACCTTCCGCACGCCGTCGCTGTCAGTGATGAGACTCTCGGTGATTTCAGCTTGGGAAGCCGCCATCTTGTATGCTGCGGAGTCTAGGTCGCTTGAGGAAACGTAGCCGGTGAGTGCCGCGACGAAGGCCATGGTGGCGCACAATGCGACGCTGCCCACCGCCGCAACCGCCATGTTGAGCTGTCGTTTGAACCATATGGATTTCGCGGTGACGTTCGCTGCCGCGTCTTTGTTCCCCGTTGTCGTACGGTGCGACGTGGATGTCCCCCTCTTCAACGCGCCATGCTTCCCCAAAATTTCCCCGTTCTGGAAAACATCATAGGAGATAAACGGAATTGTATGACAGTTCGTTTTCCACTTGGCTTCTGAATTCCGAAGAGTAGCTAAAGAGTACTCATGCCCGATTCTGCGAGCGCGATCATTTGACGTTTCCTTTGTTGTTGAACACTGTTTTGTCCATATCTCGCCTATGTATGGCAGATTTGCGAACTTGTCCGGAGATATCTTGCTTATATATGGCAGGTCAGTCCGTCAAAGCAGTATGTAGGGGGTATGAAAAACCTCATTTTCGCGAAACCGACTGCCATATATAAGCGAGATGCCTCATGTCACATCCCGAAATCTGCCATACATAGGCGAGATACAGCCTGCTTTGCTCAGCACAAGGCCGACAGATCCAGAAAATGCGCACGATAACACGTTTCAAACCATACTTCGCGCAGGATCTTTTTCCGATTTGTTCCCTTGACAGGTCTGACGCCTACTGCTTGGGCAGTTCGCGGCGGCGCGCAACGAGTCAACGAACTGTGCACACGCAAAGGCGGGTATGATGACGTTTATTCTCGCTTGGTATCGGCACTTGAAATCCGAAGAACAGTAAGGAGATAATCATGTCCGACATCAATCCGTCAGTAGCCTCGGCAGCACAGAACCCTCCTGCATCCGCACGACTCGAAGCAGGACTAACGGCCCCGGACTTTACACTTCCCAGCGACAACGGCGGTAGTGTCACGCTCTCCGCATTGCGCGGCCAGAATATCATCCTGTACTTCTACCCTGCCGCGATGACTCCCGGCTGCACCACCGAGGCCTGCGACTTCCGTGACAACCTCGCACGCCTAAGCTCCCGCGGATTCACAGTGCTCAGCGTTTCGAAGGATCCGATGGACAAGCTTATCCAATTCCGCGAGCGCGACCATTTGACGTTTCCTCTGCTGTCGGATGCTGATTTGACCGTGCATCGTTTGTATGGCGCGTATGGTGAGAAGAAATTGTATGGCAAGGTTTATGAGGGTGTGATTCGTTCGACTTTTGTGATTGATGGTGATGGGGTGATTCGTGTTGCCCGATACAACGTGCGTGCGAAGGGTCATGTTGATTCTTTGCTGCGTGCGCTTGATAAGCTTGATGGTTCTATTTTCTAAACAATCCCGATACCTCGTCCGGAAACGCTGAACCGCATCCCGATCGTCAAATCCGGATTCATTTAGTCTAACGATCGTGATGCGGTTCACTCTGAACACATACGCCATTCACATATTCCGGAGACTATGGTCAAATCGCTTAGACGGCAGCCGCAGCAGTCACAGCATCATCCTTTTTTACGGCACATTTTGATGATTCGGAACTGACCTCAGGCAGGAGCAGTTGCAGCAGTATTGCGGCCGCGCCGCCCACAGCAATACCGGATGAGAGGAAGTACTGGATGAATTGAGGCGCCGCCTGCACTACTTCGTCCGGCAAAATCATGGTGCCGACACCGCACATGACCGAAACACCGAGAATAAGGGTGGCACGGTCATCCATCACGGTATCTTTGATCATTTTCACTCCATTAGAGATCAACGTCATACAGACCATGGCGAACACTCCGTTGATGACCGGCGTGGGAAGCGAGGTGATCACAGCCATGAGCTTCGGGCAGAACCCGAGCATCACAAGGATCGTTCCTCCTGCTATGACAACGCGGCGGGATGCGACTTTGGTGATAGCAATCAATCCCGCATTCGACGAATAGCCCGTCATGGGGGTACCGCCGAACAGCGCTCCGGTCAGGCATCCCAAACCCTCTCCGATGGTGCCTCGGTCAATTCTTTCGTCTTCCATGGGTTCGCCGGTGATGGCTTGAATCGTGAACCAAGTGCCGGTGGTGTCAAGCAACACGAACAAGTAGACCACCGCCATGAGGAGACATGCCTCGAAGTTGAATTGAGGAGCTCCGAAATGCAAAGGCTCCGGGAGCGCGAACCATGCGGCGGATCCCACCGAGCTGAAGTCAGTGCCGCCGAGAGCCCACGCGGTGACCGTTCCGATCACCAGAGCTATGATCACCGAGAACATGTGAAGGATTCTGCTGTCCTTGAGCTTGTATTGCAGGATCATGCATAGCAGAAGCACTCCGAATGTGATGCATCCGCTGATGGAGTTGACCGAAAGATCGCCATCGGTGCTGAACACACCTTGCACTGCCGTCGGCACGAGGGTAAGGCCGACGATCAGAATAATGATCCCTCCGATGAATGGCGGGATTGCCTTGCGAATGAATTTCGAGAACGCTTTGGTCAATCCAAGCGAGATGATGATTATCGCTCCCGGAATCAGGCTGCCGATCATAGTGGGAATTCCCATCGTGGCACCAATCATGCACAACGCTCCGAGGGGAACGTATGACGGACCCTGAACGATTGGATACTTCATGAATAGTCCGCTTTGCAACAGTGTGGCGATTCCGCATGCGAAGAAGCTCATTTGTAGGAAAAACGAGAGTTCCCCTCCCTGCAGGCCGATAGCGCCTCCCAGAATCAGCGGCATGATGTATAGATCCATCGACAGCACATGCTGCAATCCGAGAATCACCGAACGTCCGAATGGGATTTTGTCATCCACTCTCGCCACCAGTTGCGTGGTTTCCTCTTTGGACATGGTGCCCTCCTAACGTTGAATGGTCTTATAAGTCTTTGTTCTCTGTTTTCAATCTGATGTTTTTCGGGTTGAATCATGCCATTCAGGAACGTTCCATTTGAACCTTGAGCCTCCCAAGCTCGCATGTGATTTTGTCTGATAGGTCGCGCTCGTCTATTCCGCAGGCGAACATACCGTTCCGATAGACCACTTTGCCGTTGACGATGGTGGTTGAGATGTTTTCCTGAGATGAGGAATAGACCGCTGTAGCATAGGGGTCGTGCATCGGAATGGATTTGAGGTGTCGTGGTTCGAAGAGGAACATGTCAGCACGTTTTCCGACTTCGATGCTGCCGAGTTTATCTTCCATTCCGATGGCTTTGGCACCACCGTTCGTACCCATTGCGATGGTTTCCGACGCGGTGATTCGCGCCGCGTCTCGAGTGAAGCCTTTTTGGATGAGTGCCGCGAATTTCAGACTCTCCAAGTAGTCCGTGGTATTGTTGCTCGCCGCGCCATCGGTTCCGACCGATACCGTGACTTCCGCGTCAAGGCATTCGCGGATCGGTGCCGCACCGGAGCCCAGATACATGTTGGAAACGGGGTTATAGCTTACTGAAACCCCATTGTCGGCGAAGCGCCGTATTTCGTCGTTCGTGAGATTCACACAGTGCACCCCGAGCATCTTGTCCGTAAGGAATCCCATTTCGTCGAGCATCGGAACGATGTCTTGCCCGTAATTCTTTTGGCACATGTCATTGTCCACCTCAGTTTCATCAATATGCATTGCATAGCGTACGTTTTCGGCCAGGCAGTAATCCAGCATGGTTCGGTATCCCTCTTTGGAGGTTGACCATGTGACATCTGGTCCCGTCCAGATGGAAAGCATGTCGCCACGGTTCGCATAGTCGTGGCGGAGGCGAGCCACCTCCTCCATGGCCTTTTCAACGGTTTGGATCATGCAGGACGGCATGCCGTAGTCTTCTCCCCTGTCTTGGAACGTCCTGATGAACACGCTTCTGATACCCGTATCCTCCATGCCCGCAATACATCCGTCGGCAAGTTCTGGATTTTGGTCGGTGTAGAAGAACTCGCACAGAGTGGTGCAGCCACTTTTGATTGCTTCCATGCATGTGAGCTGAGCCGCAAGACGATGTTGGTACGGGGTCATGTATTCCCCATATGGCAATGCCGACAGGTTTAGCCATTCGATCAGCCTGTGATCCGCGCCCAAGCCTTTGAGGAAAGATTGGAAGATGTGCGTGTGGGTGTCCACGAAGCCTGGGAATAGGACCTGTCCAGCCGCGTCGATGGTTTGAGCAGATCCGCAGTTCTCGGGCACGTCGCCTTCCTCGACTCGGACGATATCGTTTTCTCGAACCGCGACATATCCTTTGTCTATCGTGCGTCCGTTTAAATCCATGGTGCATATCGTCGCGTTTTTGATGATGAGGTCAAATTCACTCATTTTCATGCCTTCCGCTACTGCGACTGCGCATATCACTGGGCAATCCGAAACCGAGAGACCCTGATAAGCGCATCGCGCTGTTCGTTCGTCTCGGCAAGATTCTGCGGGAGGATGGCCGATCAAAGCGGCCATTTCACAAAACCAAGCCTTCCACGTTTTGGTATGAAGGAAAACGGGGAAAACTTGTATTCCACAAGATAGGTGGCTCGAATTAACGATGGATGCATCCGACGTTACGAACGGTTCAACCCGGTAACACGGAGGAAACACTCTCATCTGGAATCACAACACCAATCAGGTGATTCCAGACATCGCATATCACCTCGCCAAGCATCAACCATGCAACAGATGCTGAAAAAGCCACCTCCAATGGACGACCTCCCCATCATCCTACCAGTTTCACACTAGCGAACACATACCCAGAAAACCGACATCCGCGAACGCGTGCTGCGCGTCGGCGGGTGGTTTTACATGTTGGGCCTACGAATTCTGGTAAGACTCATGATGCGTTGCAGGCGTTGGAGCGTGCTCATTCTGATGTGCATTGTGCTCCGTTGCGGTGGTTGATGAGGCGCAGATGTTGGTAACGCGTTGGTTGATGAGCGTGAACGTTTGGAGTTGAAGGAGCCGAAACGTCTTGTGCAGCCGGAGCCGGTGGATCATGCTTGGTGGGATGATGGTTCCGGCGTGTACAGCATCGGCCGAGGGAGCCGGTAGGCTGGGTGTGTAAATCCAGCAGAGAGGAACGTGCCATGGTGACGCGTCGTAATGATGAGCAGACGGTTGCGGGAAGGCATCGCATGATGAGGCGTGCCGACCGTGAGGTGGCCGATCCGCAGCAGGTCGAGGCGATTATCGCAACATGCAAGATCGTGAGTCTTGCGTACACCGATGCGGAGGGCATCACCATCGTGCCATTGAATTTCGGATACGCGTTCGACACGGAATCCAATCATCTCACCTTGTATTTCCATGGTTCTGCGACCGGACGCAAGATGGACGCTGTCAAGGCCGCGGGCAACGCGCTTCCTGTAGCATTCGAAATGGCGACTGACTGCGAGGTGGTCGAGGGGCGCACGCTGTGCAATTGGGGCGAGGCGTTCAAGTCGATCGTTGGCAATGGTACCGCGTCCATCATCGACAATCTTGACGAGGCGCGCCAGGGGCTCGCACTGCTGATGAAACAGCAGGCCGGCATGGAACATGTGGAGTTCACCGACCAGCAGGTACGCGCCGTCACCGTATGGAAGGTGGAAGCGGACTACTTCACCGCCAAAGTGCGCGAAAAGCCCCAGCCGCATATGCACTGAAACCCCGAGGCGGTGGTGCTATCATCCCCGGCAAAAGGGCTAATCTGGTAATGGTAAATCTCAACCGTCAGTTTGTTGTCGATGCGAATGCGTTGTTGGGACGCAATCCCATTATTGCGTTCGATGGTGCCAAACTGGATGGCGTGATTTCCCGCACGATCATTGGCGGCAGACCGTAGATTTCGACGGCAACTACGGTCAGTTCTGCCGAGCGGATGTTGAAACCGAAACGGCATGGTTTCCAGTTCAAACGCCGCACACCGCAAACACAAGCAGTGAGCCGGCGTCGACGATATGTTTCCCGATGCATCCATTTCTGGGAATCATGGACGACCACCGCCAGTAATCAGCGTCCAAGCTCCATTCCACCTGCAGATTATGGTGGCAATATCGATTTACGCAATCTCACCGTTGAGTCCACGCTATTTCTGCCAGTACAGATTGAAGGCGCAGGATCATACATCGACGATCCGCATTTTGCCCAAGACGATGGCGAAGTGTCGCTCACCGCATTGGAAGCGTCACTCAGAGCTACACTTCGCGCGCAGGTAGTGCCAACAGCCGAAGCCAAACGGACTGTTCGGACGCACGGATCCGCCATTTGCGATCAGTCATGGCACGCTGATTCCAATGGGTTTCAGCAGTACGCTGGATGACGCATTATCGCAAAGCGTCGAACACGCCATCAATATGATTACCGCCATGTTCGAGATGCCACGTCAACAAGTGTACCTGCTGCTGTCGGCCGCCATCGACTTCGACGTGACGCAAGCCGTTGACATCACCAAAGGCGTTCACGGTCTGATTGATCTGTCGATGTTTCAACAACTGCCCGATTATGAACGGACGATACGCGACATTGGAAACAGCAGATGGACTGCCATGCGGCGCATGCCTTATTGGCCCAGCAGGCTCAGACAAGTCACTGGTTGATCTCGTCAAAGAACTCTATAGGGGAATGGAATAACAGATGGTTTCCTCAACAATCATGTAGCAAGATAGCAACACCGCCCAAGCGACGGATCGCACCAAAAGGGACGCTCTCTCCTTTGGCGCGAAGCAAATCGCAATCATGACTGAAGTGGAACTCATCGCCGGTTCCCTACATTGCCTATGTTGACGATCATGCCGTTGGCGTGGCTGATCTACCTGTGTTTCCGCCGTATCATCCATCCGACTCGCATATAACCGTCCATACGGGAATCCGCGAACGCAAGTAAATGTCGCTTCCGTCAATCGCCGACCGCAAGAGGCGTTCATGGAGCGGCGGATTTCCTTATATTCCAACAGAACCCGTACTGTTATGCGACACGCAATAACAGTACGGGTTTTCTGTGTTACTGTTATATATAACAGCTAAACAGTTTGCATCTAACTGTTCAGCTGGGAGATATATCACCTACGAAACATACAGAAAAAGAGGCACAGATTGAAGCTGATCATCTCATCCGTGTCCGGAGAACCGATTTACGAACAGATCAAGAACCAAATCAGGTCCGCGATCATGTCGGGTGAGCTTATGGCAGGCGAGGCGCTTCCCTCACTGCGCAAGCTCGCCAAGGAACTGCGCGTCAGCGTGCTCACCGTGACCAGAGCGTATAACGAACTGGCTGACGAGGGGCTCGTGGAGAATGTGCAGGGCAAAGGCACGTTCGTGATGGAACGAGGCAACGAACTCATGAAGGAACGTGCGCGTGAACGCATCATGGACAAGCTCCGTGAAGTTTCCATCGAGGCCAAAGCCGCCGACATCAGCCTACTTGATCTGCTTGGCATGTTCGAGAAAGCGTACAGGGAACAATCATGAACGATTCCTCACTCCCCCAAGGAACGCGCCCAACCTTGGCCTTGAGCGTAACCGGATTGACGAAGCATTATGATTCCGGCTTCACATTGGATGACGTGACCTTCGACCTGCCGTCCGGCTACATCATGGGTCTGGTCGGTCCGAACGGCGCCGGCAAATCCACGTTGATCAAACTGATCCTCAATATGACCGCGCGAGACGCGGGACGAATCGAAGTGCTCGGCCTTGACGCGATGGCCGATGAGGAGCGGGCCAAAGAGCAGCTGGGCGTAGTGCTCGACAGCAGCTATTTCATCGAATACATGACGGTCGACGCGGTGGAACGGACAAGCAGCCCAATGTACCCGCTGTGGGACCACAATCTGTTCGACGCATATCTCAGACGGTTCGGACTCGGACGGAACAAGAAGATCAAGGATCTGTCGCGCGGCATGCAGATGAAGCTCATGCTCGCCGTGGCGTTGAGCCACGATGCGAAACTGCTGATTCCGACGAGCCGACCAGCGGTCTGGACGTACTGTCCCGCGACGAGCTCATGGACATCCTGTCCGATTATGTTGCGGATGGCGGACACAGCGTAATCTTCTCCACGCATATCACCGCCGATTTGGAGCGTTGCGCGGATTTCCTCGCGTATATAACGAACGGCATGCTGTATTACAGCGGGCCGAAAGACGAGTTCGAAGACGCGTTCCGTCTGGTCAAGGGCGGTCCGGATGAGCTTACTGATGGTCTGCGACGGGCAATGGTCGGCATCCGCACATACGCAACCGGCTTCGACGCGTTGGTCCGCACGCAGGATATCCCACACATCGGCGGCACCGACGGTCTTCTGACACAGCATGCTTCGATTGAGGATGTGATCAGACTGACCAATGCCGCGGAACATACGGCAATCGGCAATACCAACGAAGGAGACGTACGATGAACACGACAGCGAACGCGGACGCCATGACCGCCATCCTTAGGCAGATTTCCTTGGACTGGAACCGCACCATCAGCTACGGGCGGTCGTACCTAGCCATCTTCTTCGCGTACGCTCCAGGTGTTACATGCCTGATGGCGGCCACAGGGTCCACCCTCGACAGCGTTGCGGGAGCCGCCATCGGCGGGGCGGCCTCCGGCTTCCTGATGCTTAATATCACCCTGTTCTCCTATGAACAAATGAACAACCATCATTGGATGAACGGCATCGTGCCCATCAACCGCAACCACCAGATCCTCGGACGATTCGCATTCCTTATCGTCTGCGATCTGGTGGCGGGATTGGAAGTGGCCGTCAGTATCGCCTGCGCCGGCATCATCATGCACGAGCCAGTTAAAGTGACGGATGCGATCGGTTTCGCCGCGATGACCGTGCTGACCCTCGTGCTGCTCAACGCCATCGTGCAGCCGTTCCTGTACCGGTTCTCCCCTTATCGTGCCATGGCCGCCATTATTCTGAGCATCGGCGTGATCGTGGGCACGGTCATCGGACTGCGCAAGGCATTGCCGGAATTCGAAAAGACCGTCGAACAGCTGGCCGAGGCGATCAGCCGGCACCAAGCCATTGCATTAGCGGCATTCTTGATCATCGACGTACTCGCCTTGGTGTTCTCCAGCAAGATATCGCTGCATATTTACGGTAGCAAGGACATCTGAACCGAGCCAACCGGTAGACTCTTATGGAGAACGGATTTGGGGTCTTCCGAATCAACGGAAAGCCCCAAATGCATATATCCCCGCACGACGCCGGTTCCTACAATACGGCAGGCGCGTCATGGAAGTCGAACATGACACCATCCGCCAGACCGCAAATAGCCGGCCAATCGGCATCGGACGAATCGTCGTGCATGGCCCATACCTTCATGCCAACCGACTTGGCGGAACGCATGCCGATCAGCAAATCCTCGAACACGGTGCACTCCCCCGGCTCGACTCCGAGGCGAGATGCAGCCAACAGATACACGTCCGGCTGGTCTTTGCCGACGTCGCCGGCATCATCGACACTGACCACTTCATCGAAGTAGTCGAAAATGCCAACATGCTTCATCGCCGGCTCTCTCAGCATCGGCGGCAGCGATGTGGCAACGGCAAGTTTCGCTCCACTCTCTTTCAATTGAGCGAGATATTCACGTGCATACGGTTTGGCTTCGACCACTGTGGCATACATGACGCGGGCCATATGATCCCACTCATCCATCAGCTCTTCGGGAGTGTCAGTAAGGCTGAAACGCGCAATCGTATATTCGGCGATCTGGCGGAATTGCATGGCTGCGACTTTCGTCATGTAATCGTCCGGCACGTCAATGCCTCGTTTTGAAAGAAAATCGATGTCAACCTGATCCCACACCCCCATGGAATCAAGCAGCGTGCCGTCAAGATCGAAAATGGCGCCCTTGCCTTGATTGCCTGCCATCGATATCCTCCTTTATTATTGTGCATCTTACGTTAATCGAGAACCGATGATTTGAGCAGTTCTTCGGCATGTTCCAGCGACGCCTCGCTTTCACTGCCGGAGAGCATGCGGGCGATTTCGTGCACACGCGCCTCTCCACGCACTTGATTGATGGTGGTGGCGATTGATCCGTCATCCGTTTCACCTTTGGCGACCACATACTGTTCGTCCGCCCAGGAGGCGACCTGCGGCAGGTGCGTGACGACCAGAACCTGCGCGGATTGGGCGAGTTTGGCCAAGCGGGCACCCAGCTCCACAGCGGCCTTGCCACCCACGCCGGCATCGACCTCATCGAAGATGAACGTCATCGGCGGCACGGTTCCTCCGGCCACGACATGCTTTTCGGCGGCGACCAGTTCAAGCGCGAGCATCAGACGGCTCAATTCGCCGCCGGACGCGCTTTTGCCCATCGGCAGCTGCGGGGAGCCGGGAAACGGGGTGAAGAGGAATTCGATGTCGTCCGCTCCGGTGGCGTCCAACTGTTCGCGTTCCGCCACGCGGATCTCCAGTTTCGAAGTGCCCATGGCCAGCGAATCAAGTTCCGCGGTGACTTTGGAAGCGAGTTCCTTCGCCGCGGCTCTACGCCGTTTGCTCACAGCCTGCGCGGCTTTTTTCGCAGCCTCAAGCAGTTGGGCGCGTTCGGCTTCCAGCTGTTCGACCTTTTCCGGCGAGGCGTCCAAATCCTCCAAATCGTATACGGCCTTGTCCCTCCACGTGATCACGTCGGACAATTCCGGCCCCCACCGGCGGGTCAGCTCGTCCAACTCGTGGATGCGCCCGTTGATGGCATCCAGATCCTCCACGCTCGCCTCATTGTCCACTTCGCCGGACAGGCTGAACACCACGTCGGACAAATCGGTGCTGATGGAGTCGAGCCGGTCGGCGAGTTCGGAGAACACGCCTTCCACGTGAATGGCGCGCAATGCCTGCGAGGCACGGTCGATCAAATCGGCGGCGCTGGCCGATTCAACGTCATCCGCCACTTGCGAAGCGTCCAACGCACCCAATGCGCGGGTCACGCCTTCGGCGATTTCGGCGGCGTTTTCGATGCGGTCCCGCCGTGCGCGCAATTCGTCCATCTCCCCCGGCTGCGGGTCGACCCGGTTGATGCGTTCGATTGACTCACGCAGGTAATCCGCCTGCTGGCGCATGGACGATTCCTGGCTGCTGAGCCTTTCCAAACGCTCGTCCATTGCGCGCAGCGCGTTCCACGTCTTGCCGTAGGCGGCCAACGCCACTTCATCCCCCGCGTAGCGGTCCAGGAATTCACGCTGCCGCGAAACGGTCGCGATACGTAACTGGTCGGCCTGGCCGTGGATCGTCACCAATTCGGCGGCGACGGAAGCAAGCACGGAACGAGGCACGCTACGTCCCGACAACATGCTGCGGGATCGTCCGGAAGCGGGCACTTTACGCGACAGAAACAGCTCGCCATCCTCCGGCTCGAAGCCAGCCTCCCGTGCGGAGGCCACCGCGGCCGGCGACGAAGCGACTTCGAACACGCCCTGCGCCCACGCCTCCTGAGCGCCGACGGAAACACGGCCGCCATCGGACGGACCGCCGGAAATCAGTCGGATCGCACTGAGCAGCATCGATTTGCCGGCACCTGTTTCGCCGGTGATCGCCGTCATACCGCCTGCCGGGGCGATCAGCGCGGAACGGATCGGACCGAGATTGTGGATCTCAAGCTCTTCCAGCATGCCCTGTCACTTCCCGCTTTCCGGTTTGCCGGTTCTAGGGAACGATTGCCCATGATGCGTGCCACCGGTCTTGCGCGCCTGCTCGCGCCATCCGACGACGGGCAGGTCGAATTTGGTGACGAGACGGTTCGTGAACGGCACGCCGGACAGTCGCGCCAATCGCAAAGTGCATTTCGATTCGCGCACTTCGATGCGTGTGCCTTTCGGCAGGGCGCGCTGGCGGCGGCCGTCGCAGCAGATCCAACCGTCGGACGTGGAATCGTCAAGAATGTCGATGGCGAACGTGGAGCCGGAGCCGATGATGAGCGGACGTGCGAACAATGCGTGCGCGGCCAACGGCACCAATTGCAATGCCTTCACATTCGGCCACATGATCGGCCCGCCCGCGGAAAACGCGTAGGCGGTGGAACCGGTCGGCGTGGATACGATCACGCCATCGCAACCGAAGGAGCTCATCTCCACGTCGTCGACACGGATGGACAGTTCCACCATTTTGCCACGGTCGGCGCGTTCCAGCGTGATGTCGTTCAACGCCCAGTCCTCGATGGGTTCCGTCGCGCCCGGCAGCCATACGTCGACGTGGGCGATCATACGTTCGTCGATGGAATAGTCATGGTCGGCGATCCGGCGGATGGCCTCGCTCATCTGGAAGCTTTCAAATTCGGCAAGAAAGCCGACGTGGCCCAGGTTCACACCGAGAATGGGCACTTCGGTGGCATGCACCAGTTCGGCTGCGCGCAGGATGGTACCGTCTCCTCCGAGCACCACCACGATTTCCGTGTTCTTCGGCACGGCGGGCGTCCTGCTGCCGAACTCGGGCGCTTCGATATTGTCGATGATCGTCACTTCGAAATTGGCGCGTCTCAACTGCTCGACGGCTTCTTCGACCACCGTGCCGCTTTCACGCAGACGCGTATGCGTCACCACCACCGCATGTCGGGTACCGATCATCGCAAGCCCTTTCGTATAACGGGCGCCCCATGCGAGGTGCCACTACCCGCCAGTGTAGTCGAACAAATGAACGAATGACGGCAGCGGGTGTCCAGAACACGCCGCAGACGTCCGAAGAGTCCCACGGAGCCACCGCGGAACCGTCGAACGGTACGTCCATGGCCCATTCGTCACACTACCGCCTACAATAGCTCAAGGAAACGAAGACCGTTTATACAGACAAGGAGCGAGGAACAGCATGTCCAACCTCGTCTTCGACGAGTCCTCCTCCAATCGCGAGGCCTCACATGGCTATGCCTGGTGGTTCTCCGGGGACACGTTCGAGAAGGCCATGGCGGAGGAGCGCAAGCCGCGCAAGCGCAGCCTAATGCACAGACTCACCACACATCCCGGACGTCTGACCATCCTGTACTTCACGCTTCTGGGCGCATTGTCCACGCTGCTCCTGCTCACGCCCACCGCCACGCCGAAAGGCGAGCAAACGACATTCACCACCGCGTTCTTCACCGCGATCTCCGCGATTTCGACGTGTGGCATCTCCATCGTCAATTCGACGACGCATTGGTCCGCTTTCGGCCAGGCCGTGCTCATCTTCTCCGTGCAGATGGGCGGCTTGGGTGTCATGACGTTCGCTTCACTCATCGCCTTGGCCGTGAACCACCATCTCAAGGCCACGCAAAAGCTGCTGACGGCCAACGAGCTGGGCACCACGAAACTCGGCGAGATCAAGGGCGTGCTCACCGTGGTCATCGCCACCGCGTTCACCATCGAAGGCATCACGTTCGTGGCGCTGTTCCCCGGCCTGTACAAAGTCAATCATGGCAATGTGCGGCACACGCTGTGGGAATCGTTGTTCTTCGCGGTCATGGCATACAACAACGCCGGCTTCACCCCTGACGGCGCCGGCCTGCATGTCAACAATTGGGCTGTCGGTCTGCCTATCCTCGTCAGCGCGTTCTGCGGCACGCTCGGCTTTCCCGTCCTGCTTAACCTCATGCGCTCATGGCGCAACCATCGTCCGCCGAAGCGTTGGAGCCTGCATACCAAGCTCACGCTGACCACCACGTTCTGCATCGTGCTCGCCTCGTTCACCTGGTTCCTCCTCATGGAATGGAAGAACAAACTGCTGTTCGCCACCGAAGGCGTGGAACCGCGGTTGTGGCATGCGATGGTGGCGGCCGTCATGCCCCGCAGTTCCGGCTTCGACCTGTCATGGATGCCGGGCGTGAGCGACGCGACGAAGGTGTTCCTGTCCATCGTCATGTTCATCGGCGGCGGCAGCACTTCGACCGCAGGCGGCATCCGCGTCACCACGCTCGCAGTGATTCTGCTGACCTGCCGCGCCGCGTTCACCGGACGCCATGACGTCAACGCATTCCATCGTCGCATCCATTCGCAAGCCGTCATGACGGCCGTGGCCGTCACCACCTCATGTCTGGCACTCGTCACCATAGTGTCCATGACATTGATGGCCATCACCGGATGCTCGTTGAGCAACGCGCTGTTCGACACCTGCTCGGCGTTCGGTCTGGGAGGCTATTCGGTCGGCGTGGCCAGCGCTTCTAGTCCAGCGGTCCTGTACATTCTCGCCGCGACCATGTTCATCGGCAGGCTCGGTCCGCTCACCATCGCCTACGCGATCTCCAGGCCGCGCAATGTGGAGCCGGTCCGCTACCCCACCGAGCAGATCGTGGTCGGCTGAGCGGATTCGTCGATACGGTTTCTATACCCGCAACTTCCTATACTTGAATCCGGAACAGAACATCGAAAGGTACGCGAACAATCATGGCTAACAACACCAGAAGCGTTCTTGTGGTAGGACTCGGCCGTTTCGGCAGTTCCGTAGCCACCACATTGGATGCGATGGGCCAGGATGTGCTCGCCGTCGACAAGGACGGCGAACTGGTGAACCGCTGGTCGTCGCAGATTCCCACCGTGCAGGCCGACATGACCGATGTGATGGCGTTGGAACAGATCAACGCCTCCGATTTCGATACGGCGGTCGTTGCCATCGGCGACAGCGTCGAAGCGTCCGTCATCACCGCCGGCAATCTGTTGGACGCGGGCATCTCCGACATTTGGGCGAAGTCGGTGTCCAAGGAGCATGCGCGCATTCTGCAGCGTATCGGCGCACGGCACATCATCAACGCGGAGACCGATGCCGGCAAACGCGTAGGGCACTTGGTGTCCGGCAACTATCTGGACTACATCGAGCTTGAAGGCGCGTACAGCGTGGTGAAGATCCACACTCCCCCGCATGTCGTCGGTTACTCCATCGAGGATGCGCGCGTGCATGAACGGTTCGGCATCACCGTGGTCGGTGTCAAATCGCCGGGCAAGGAATTCGAATACGGTTCGAAAGAGCTGATTATGCACCGTAACGACGAGCTCATCATCATGGGCAAGCAGGATCAGATCGACAAGTTTTTGAGGGGCTAGGCCCGCGGAACATGCAAAAGGCCGGCGGTCCATATGGGATTTTTCATATGGGCCGCCGGCCTTTCATTTTTACGCTATCGATTGGCGGAGAACGGTTTACGCCACTGCATACAGCAGATACTCGATGTTGCCGTGCGTGCCTTCGATCGGTGAGACCGCCGTGGCGCGTACATCCAGTCCGTTGGCTTTCGCGCAGGCGGTGACGGTGTCGAGCGCCTGTTTGCGTAAGGTTTCGCTTTCCACGATGCCGTTTTTGCCGAGGTTGCCTTTGCCGACTTCGAACTGCGGTTTGACCAGCAGCACGACGTGTGCGCCGGGCGCGGCGATGCACGCGATGACGGGAATCACGTATGTCAACGAGATGAATGACACGTCGGATACGATCATGCTTGGCCGGTACGGCAGATCATCCGCTTCGACGTCGCGGATGTTGACGCCGCTCATTTCGATGATGCGCTCGTTGCCTGCGATGCGCGGGTCAAGCTGGCCGTGCCCCACGTCGAGCGCGATCACATGCGCGGCACCGCGTCGCAGAAGCACGTCGCAGAAACCGCCGGTGGACGCGCCGATGTCGAGGCAATCGAGTCCTTCCGCGGAACGCAGGCCCGTCTGGGAGAACATGTCGAGCGCGCCGACCAGCTTGTAGGCTCCACGGGAGACGTAATCGTCTCCCAGATCGGCATCAAGCGTGTCGGCGGCCGTGACTTTGAGCGACGCTTTGGATGCGACGGTGCCGTTCACCCGGACCTTGCCGGATTCGATCAGCCGTTGTGCTTTGGAGCGACTATCCGTGACGCCACGCTCCACCAGCGCGATGTCGAGTCGGACGACGGCACCGGAATCGTCATTCATGTTGCGCATACGCACGTGCGGCAATCAGGCGATTCGGAATTCCGGCACGATCATGCCGTCGACGTTGTGTCCGCGATCCGCCGCATCCCACATGGCGGCGCAGGCCGCACGAAGACCGTCGACGCTGGTGATGTCGGTGACGTAAAGACGATCGCCGTCGACGCGCGCCTGCACGTCGCGGCAGCTCCAAGCGCCAGCCTCATGCACGACTTCGGGGGCCGGCTCGTTAAGTCCGGTCAGGTCCTTGGCGATGTAGGTCGGACGCAGATGCTCCGGAGCGAACATCAGCTCATGCGGATTGGTGACGCCGGTCAGCACGGCCAGGGAATCATAGCCGCCACGGTTGCCGGCTTCGATATCGGTATCGAGGCGGTCGCCGATGGCGAGGCATGCTTCCTTGGCCACTGGTTCGGCACCATCATGCGCGGCAAGCAGTCGGGCTTCGTCGTACATGGCGGATTCCGGCTTGCCTGCGGACGAAACCGGTTCCACACCAGTGGCGTTGATGACGGCCATGATCATGGAACCGCAACCGGGGGCGATGCCCAGCTCACGCGGAATGGTCAGGTCGCGGTTGGTCACGAAATACGTGGCGCCCTGTTCTACGGCGTAGGCGATTTGCGCCATCTGGTTCCAAGACATGTCCGGGTACCAGCCTTGGATGGCCGCGACCGGCTTGTCTTCGGCGGAATCAACCACTTCAAGACCCTGCTTGGCGACTTCCTCACGCAGATGCTGTGCTCCGAGCACAAACACTTTCGCACCTTGCGGCACCGCACGGGCCACCATGCGGGCAGCCACCACGGACGAGGTGATGACCTGCCATGGTTCGACGTCAAGGTCGAAGCCCTTAAGCTGGTCGGCCACCACGGATTGCAGTCGGGAGGAATTGTTGGTGGTGTATTCCACCGTCATGCCGAGGCCTTCGGCCTTGCGGATGCTCTCTGCAGCATGTTCCACCGGATTCTTGCCACGGTAGACCACGCCGTCAAGATCAAGCAGCGCCAGCTGGTAGGCTTCGCTCAGCGGACGGGTTGTGGATTTCAGCATTGTTTTGCCGCACCTCACTCGTTGTCGGAATCGGCTGCGGATTCGACCTCATCCTCAGTCTGGTCGTCTTCGGAGTCGCCCGCGTTTTCGCCGTCACCGGCAGGCTCGTCGTCGGACTCGGCGCCTTCCTTGGCCGCTTCGGCATCAAGCTGGGTCTCATCGTTGGTCTCGCCGTTCTCGTCGACGGCCTCGGAATCGTCCTCATCCTCGTCTTCCGGCGCATACTGGGCGTCATCTTCGGAAATGCCGAGCTTGTCCATAAGCTCGTCGTTCAATTCCTGCATGTCGTATTCGATGACCAGATCGTCGGAGGTCTCGTCCTCTTCGGCATCGGCGTACTGCAGCTCAAGCTTGTCAAGCAGCTGGTCGAGGGCCACGGCCTCATCGGAGCGTCCGGCCTGCTCGAGGAAGTACTGTTCGGCCTGCACCGCACGCATGCGGTATTCGCCGGCCAGACCCTTGGAACGGCCCAGCGTATGCACGATCTCAATGGCCTTATCCCACAGCTCGAGGTCGCCCAGCGCGCCCGCGTACACGAGGAACATCTCGGCCTTGGATTCGCCGCGCAGATACTTCGCGTCATCGCTCATGGCGGTTTCGATGGCCTTCTTCGGCTCGCCCATACCACGCTCGCAGTCGGCGATGAACGGCAGATAGTCAAGGAAACCGTTCATGCGGAACGCGGTGCGGAACTCACGCAGGGCCAGTTTGTAATCGCCCTGACGGTAGGCCACGAACGCAAGGGTCTCACGCGCGAAATCAATACGGGAAGCCTGATGCGCCACCCACTTGGCGTGTTCGAGCGCCAGCTCCGGATCCCTTTCCTCAAGCGTGTAGGCGGCGAGGATGTGCAGGCCGATGTTCTCCGCATGTTCCTTGGACAGGCCACGCAGACGCTCACGGTCATCGGTGGACAGCATGCTCCACTCGATGCCCTTCGGCATCTTCGGCTCGCCCGGGCGACGATGCGTGTACGGGTTTTGCGACGGGAAGCTCATCGTGCCGTCGGAATTGCGACGCGGCTTCGACAGGTATTCACCACGCTTCGCCTCGCGGTACTCCATCTTCTCTTCACGGGTGAATTCGCGGCGCTCCTCGCCTTCCGGACGCTGGTCGCGATCCTTGTGGAAGTCACGACGCTGGTTGTCACGGCGGAAATCCCTGCGGCCGCCGTCACGACGGTCATCACGACGGAAATTACGACGCTCGCCATCACGGCGCTCCCCGCGGCGGTCATCGCGGCGGAAGTCTCTGCGATCGCCGTCCTTGTGGAAGTTGCGGGCCCCTCACCATCGTCACGGCGGAAGTCACGACGGTCACCGTCATGACGGAAATTGCGACGCTCGCCATCGCGACGGTCATCATGGCGGAAACCGGAACGCTCGCCATCACGCTGGTAGCGCGGATTGTCGCCGCGATTGCCACGATAGCCGCCGCGGCGGTCGTCACGACGATCGCCATCGCGGTTGAACTTGCGCGGACCGTTGTGGAAACGACGCTCCTGGCCTTCGCTTTCGCCGTCGCGATGGAAATCGCGGTCGCCACGACGGTATCCGCCGCCATTGCCCTTGCGATATCCGCCCTTACGGTCATCGTTGTGGAAGCCGCCGGACTTGTGTCCGTAGGACTTGCCGCCGTTGCCGCGCGGCTTGAATCCCTTGCCACCGCGGTTACCCGGCCTGCCCGAGCCGTAGGACTTGTGGTTGCCGTAGGATTTGCCACGCGATCCGCGCTGTTCTTCTGCCATGCTGTTCCTTATTGGTCTTGAGATACTTGCGATTATTTACTTACGATTGCCTATGCGTCTCACGCCTGTTCGACGACGCCGAGCGCCTTCTTGCCGCGGCGGATGAGCACGAAACGACCATGCAGGAAGTCACCGTCCTGCAACGTCTGTTCCTCATCCTCCACGCGCGTGTTGTTGAGGTACACGCCACCGGACTTGATGGTCTTGCGCGCCTCGGAAATCGACTTGAACAGGCCTGCCTTCATACCAGCCTCGGCCACACGGTCGCCGGCTGCGACCTTGGCGAATTCCCCATCGACCTTCATGCCGTCGATAGCGGCCTCAAGCGTGGACTCGTCGATGTCCGCCAGATCGCCGCCACGTCCGAACAACGCGCCGGCAGCTTCGATGGCCTGGCGAGTGGCTTCCTCGCCATGCACGAAGCTGGTGACCTCCCATGCGAGGGTGCGCTGCGCCTCACGCGCGCCCGGATTGGTCTTGCTTTCCTCGATAAGCCGTTCGATTTCGGCCTTTGGCAGGAAGGTGAACGCCTTGAGCAGGTTCTCCATCTCGCTGTCGGGACGGTTGAACCAGAACTGGTAGAACTTGTAAGGGCTGAGCATCGTGCCATCCAACCAGACGGCGTTGCCTTCGGACTTGCCGAACTTCTTGCCCTGCGCGTCGGTGATGATCGGGCTGGTGAACACGTTCACGTCCACGCCGCGCACCTTGTGGATCAGATCCAGACCGGAGGTGAGGTTGCCCCACTGGTCGGAGCCGCCGATCTCCAGCACGCAATGGAACTCGTCGAACAGGTGCAGGAAGTCGTTGCCCTGAAGCACTTGGTAGCTGAACTCGGTGAAGGAGATGCCTTCCTCGGAGTTGAGGCGACGGGCCACGGTGTCCTTGGCGAGCATGGTGCCCATACGGAAATTCTTGCCGACGTCACGCAGGAAGTCGATGACGTTCATCGAAGCGGTCCAATCGTAGTTGGACACGAAACGCACCGGATTGCTGCCTTCGGTCTCGAGGATGCCGCCGATCTGCTTCTTCAGACGATCGGCCCAGCCGGCCACGACGTCCTTCGGGTTGAGCGTGCGTTCGCCCGACTGGCGCGGATCTCCGATCAGGCCGGTGGCGCCGCCGACCAACGCGATCGGATGGTGTCCTGCGGCCTGCAGGTGGCGCATGTTGATGAGCTGAACGAGGTTGCCGATGTGCAGGGAGGCGGCGGTCGGATCGAAGCCGCAATAATAGGTGATGGGCTCTCCGTTCAACGCTTCGGCGAGTCGATCCCTGTCAGTGGACTGGGAAATCAACCCGCGCCATTCCAGTTCATCGAGGACGGAATCGAAACCGGCCTCCTTGAAATCGATGACGTGAGCCATAACTGTGCTTTCTCCCTATCGAATTGTGGACATTACCGCGTTTTACGCACCCTACAGTCTCGCAGAAGACACAGACAGCCGCGTGTGCCGTTTCCCATGTTTTTATCAAAGCGATCACGGAACATGCCGGTTAAAATCGAAAATGGAATCTCATCGACGAGAAGAAGGGAGGTCTGCATGGATCGCAAAGGCATGAAGGCCAATGCAAGGAAAGCCTATAAGAGACACTATTGGATGATAGTCGTCATCTGCCTGTTCGCTTCGGTGTTCGGTGTCGCCTACAGTTCGTCGACATGGTCGGTGAACGCCAGTTCCCCGTCCGCAACCGTGCAGGAGGATGGCACAGCGCAATCCGACAACGTGTCGAAAGTGTTGGAGAACCTGCTTGTCGGCGATGAAAGCCAGGCACGCAGGCAAGTGGAGCACAATCAGGAGCAGATCGTGCAAAACGACACCAATGCCATGATGGGGCGTAAACGCGGCGTGTTCGCGTCTCTGCTCAACTCGTTCTCATCGGGTTCGGTCATTCTGTCGATGGCCGATGCGGCCAATTCCATCGTGCATAATGACGGCGTCGCCGTGGCCGTACCGATCGTCGTGTCCCTGGCCGTTTACCTTTTCGTATGGCTGTTCGTCCAGCAGACATACCGGGTGGTCATGATGCGCATGCTGCTTGAGGGGCGGACCTACGACAAACTTCCCGTGAGCCGTTTCCTCTACCCGATCACCACGCGCAAATGGTTGTCGATGGCGAAGGTGATGCTGCTCGAGAACGTGTTCCTGTTCCTGTGGACGTTCACCATCATCGGCGCGTTCATCAAACCGTATTCCTACCGTATGGTGCCCTACATCGTCGCCGAAAATCCGAATATCGGGGCACGGGAGGCCATCAGCCTGTCCAGGCGCATGATGAAGGGTCACAAGTGGGAGTGTTTCGTGGCCGACCTGTCGTTCCTTGGCTGGTGGCTGCTCAATCTGTTCACGCTCGGCTTGAGCGGCATCTTCTATTCCAACGGCTATAACGCGGCGTTTTTCGTAGAATATTACGTGCATGTGCGCGGATTGTCCAAGGATTCGGGATTGGAGGGAAGCGAGCTGCTCAGCGACGAATACCTGTACAGCAAGGCCTCCGCTGAGACATTGCATGCCGCGTATGGTGATGTTGCCGAAACGGTGGAGCAGTTGTCCAGCAATCTTGTTCCGGTGGACAAGCCGAACGGTTTCGTCGGGTTCCTGTCCGAATGGTTGGGCGTGCGTATCCTGCATGCGCGGTCGGTGACCAAGTATGAGGAGTATCGCGAGCAACTGCACCAGATCGATACCGGCAGGGAGATTCTGGACGGCGCTATCTATCCTGGTCGTCTGGCTCCGGCGCCGATGGCGTTCCGGTTCCGCGAATCCCGCACCGTCAGCTCCGATCGCAGCTATTCGTTGGTCAATCTGGTCATGATGTTCTTCATCTTCTGTTTCGTGGGATGGGTATGGGAGGTGAGCCTCGCCTTCATTTCCGAAGGAACGTTCGTGAATCGTGGCACGCTGCATGGGCCATGGCTGCCGATCTATGGCACCGGCGGAGTGATTATCCTTATTCTGCTGAAGAAGTTGAGGAAGAGGCCCTTGTTCGAGTTCCTGGCCGCCATGGTCTTGTGTGGCGGGTTGGAGTACTTCTCGTCCTGGTATCTGGAGAAGACCCACGGAGGACAACGCTGGTGGGATTACACCGGTTATTTTCTCAATCTCAATGGTCGTATCTGTGCCGAGGGTCTGCTGACGTTTGGTTTGGGCGGTTTGGCGATCGTGTATCTGCTGGCTCCTGCATTGGACAACTTGCTGAGTCGTATCGATACAAGAAAGCTCACCGTTGTGGCCGTCGTGCTTCTGGCGTTCTACTGTGTGGACCAGGCGTATTCGGCGCAGCATCCGAACATTGGTGCCGGCATCACCGATTACAAGGGGTCGGCCACATCGCAAGTATCGTAGCCCCTATCCGATGTGATGCATAAAGGGATTTTGCCCCGTCAGCGTGCGCAACGCAGGTTGGCGGGGCAAATCGTTTTTGGACACATGCTATACGACACGTGTGGCCGGTGGAAACTTACTTTCGGCGCAGCATCTCACGCACGGTTTCCATGATCTTGCTGTATTTGGTGGAGTCCGTGGAACGCATGCGTGGGAAGGAGCGGATCATACGACGTTGCTGCCAATTCAACGCGGAAGAGACAAGCTGACGCATATTGGCAACACGTTCCTGCGACGATTCCGACAAATCATGCATCTTCTCGCGGAATTCCTCTTTGCCCCACTGCCAGGAGTCTCCGGCCTTCTCCGCACGCTCCTGCACCGCTTCGCTGAATTTGGCGAGACGCTCGGACAGGCCGACGATGCCCACCACGGTGACGATGGTGTCGATGATAACGACGATGGCGGCGACCGCGCATATCACGTGCACGGCAAGCAGCGGAATCATGGCGGTGAGCCGTTCGACCTGCGGCTGGGCCACATCGATGATCAATACTCCGCCGAATCCGAATACGATTGCGCCGAGCAGACAGATGCGGCCTTGGATGTTGAATCGGTAATGGCTGTAATCCCACCATCTGGCGTGGAACAGCTTTTCCATGCCCCAAGAGGTGATGTATTCGAGTATGCTCGCGCCGAATGAGGAGATAAGGAAAATCTCGATGGGATTCGTGAAGTCATGCAACAGCACGATCGCAAGCACCGCGCCGCATCCGTAAATTGGGCACAACGGCCCGTTGAGGAAACCACGGTTGACCCATCGACGTTCCGTAACGGACACGAGAACCGACTCGTACACCCATCCGATGAAAGCGTATAACAGGAACCAAAGGAACAAATATTCGAGTGTGAGCGCCACAGCCATCAGCTCCTGTCCGTCGGTTGTTCGGATGCGGGTTTGTCGAAACGATCGAAAGAGAGCGTTTCCTTCGTGGCGCTGATTTTGTCGGCCGCGGTGACAAGGTATCCTTCGATGTACTTCGGCGGATAGGGAGTCAATGGGAACATGTGATGTTCGATGCTGTCCCGTTCGATCTGGTTGAGTTTGAAATCCCGTATGGCGTTGCGCATGGCCGTTTCACCATGTGTGAATCCGTGTAGCCGATGGGTGCCGTTGTCCCAGTCATGCCAATCGTAAAGGAAGTAATCATGGAGCAAAGCGGCGCGAATCAACGAGCGTAGATCAACCCTATTCCACAGGTGCAGTCTGTCTGCCAGCCAGACGGACAGACAAGCCACACGAATGGAATGGGCGAATGTGGTGACCACGCCATGCTGGTAGCAGACCCTTTCGATGGCCATGTGGTCATGTTCCAGAATCTCCCGGCCGTGCGCGTAGACCAGCCGTCGTATCTGCGTGCGCGTCAACAGCACCGCTTTTTGCTCCTTGCTTGATAGGGATTACTTGAGCAGGGATTCGGGCGACTTGTATGCGGAACCGTCGGACACGGAGTTGACGAAGGCGCGTAGCTGCTCGATGGTGGTCTTGGCGGAAACGATCTGTTCGCGCACGCGCAGCGGGGAGGTGCCTCCCTTGCCGTTGCGGGCGGAGACGGAGCCTTCGGTGGACAGCACTTCACGCACCTGCGGGGCCTTGTCCGCCGGCAGGAAGTCCTTGAACACGTTGATGAAGTCCTCGTCGGTCAAATCCCACAGCTCCTGGCCGCGGTCTTCGGCGATTTTGACGCATGCGCCGGAAAGCTCGTGCGCGTGACGGAACGGCACACCGTTCTTGACGAGCCATTCGGCGATGTCGGTGGCGAGGGCGAAACCGGTCGGGGCTTCGGCTTCGAGGCGTTCCTTGTCGAAGACCATGGTGGCGACCATGCCGGTGAATGCCGGCAGCAGCACTTCAAGCGTGTCCACTTGGTCGAATACGGCTTCCTTGTCTTCCTGCAGGTCGCGCGCGTAGGCTGTCGGCAGGCCTTTCAAGGTGGCGAGCAGGCCAGTCAGGTCGCCGATGAGTCGTC
>ERZ791623.280-NODE-280-length-34353-cov-5.772902_pt1 | contig 34353 bp, 31 predicted proteins | sample MGYA00510268_ERZ791623 | MGnify/ENA primary metagenome ERZ791623 (study PRJEB30046, sample SAMN00715216) | human gut metagenome | study: EMG produced TPA metagenomics assembly of the A metagenome-wide association study of gut microbiota in type 2...
TTTTTGCCTGCATTTACGTAGATATTCGATGATATTCCCTCTCCCCTACTCTGGTTGTTCCTTGTTTTTTTCTGTCCTCCTACCTCGCAGGCTCAGATATATAGAATATCTGAGAATATCTTAAAATATTTTTTTGCCTGCATTTACGTAGATATTCGATGATATTCCCTCTCCCCTACTCTGGTAGTTCCTTGTTTTTTTCTGTCCTCCTACCTCGCAGGCTCGGATATATAGAATATCTGAGAATATCTTAAAATATTTTTTATTCATGCCAGTATATACGAAGATATCAGATGATATTCTTAAATATTCTCAAATATTCTCAAATATTTTCTATATCCGAGCTTGCGAGGTAGGAGGAAAAAGCGACTTCAGGCTCGTTAAGCTCTGGCATCCTTCGCTTAATACTTATCATTTATATATAAATATATAAATATTCCCATAACTAAATTATGGATATGCCTTATCTTTTTCTGTCCTCCTACCTCGCAGGCTCGGATATAAAGAATATACGAGAATATCTTAAAATATTTTTTATTTGTGCCTGTATTTACTTAGATATCAGACGATATTTTCAAATATTCTAAAATATTCTCTATATCCGAGATTACGAGGTAGGAGGAAAAAACGATACCAGGCTCATTCAGCTCTGGCTTCCTACTCTTAATGCCTGTGTTTAATCTATTTTTATCTTCCTCTCCCCTACTCTGGTAGATCCTTGTCTTTTTCTGTCCTCCTACCTCGCAGGCTCGGATATAAAGAATATACGAGAATTTCTTAAAATATTTTTTTATGCAAGCATTTACGTTGATATCGATGATATTCTCAAATATTCTAAAATATTCTCTATATCCGAACTTGCGAGGTAGGAGGAAAAAACGTTACCAGGCTCATTTAGCTCTGGCATCCTTCCCTTCATGCCTGTGTTTGTATATATAAATACATAAATAATTCCATAACTAAATTTGTGGATATATATATTTGCCTAAGATGGTACGTAGAAATATAGATATACCTTTATATAAATATATAAAGAAACAATAATACTTAAGTATATAAAGATAAACAATGATACAATATTATATATAAACGAAGAAATAAAGATAAACGCTTACATATAAATATAGAAATAAAGATAAACGCTTACATATAAATATAGAAACAATGATACAATGGAATAATGTTTTATTGAAACAATGAAATATATAAAGAATGGAGGAAATAGATAAATAATGATACACATATATTAATATAAGTCTATTTTTTCATATCTTTCATTAAATATTTTCCTATTTGTTTGCCGCGATAAATAAAAAGCTGTATATTTGCAGCCGTAAATATATAAATGTATATCGACGTGAAGAACAGAAAGATAGTTTTCGCAAACCAGAAAGGTGGTGTCGGCAAGTCTACACTGTGTATCCTCTTTGCCAACTACCTGGCGTGGAAGAAGCAGGATGTGTGCGTCATCGATACCGACCTGCAGAAGACGATAAAGATGCAGCGCAAGAAAGACCTCGAGCTCTACCCCGACGCCGAGGAACCTTACGAGGTGCAGGACTTCGACGTCCAGGAGCCTGAGCTCATGCAGCAACTCATGGACTCAGCCTCGCAGACGGAAGGCTTTGTGCTCTTCGACTCTCCGGGTAATGTCTCTGAGGACGGTCTCGTGCCTCTCTTCACCAATGCCGACTATATCATCTGTCCTTACGAGTACGAGGAGAAGACCCTCGACTCCACGGGCACCTTCGTGCAGGTCGTCCACGCCCTGCGTCAGGCTACGCCGGAGATGACGGCCAAGCTCTTCTTCGTCCCGAACCGTATCGACGTGCGTATCGGTACTGCCGACGAGCTTAGGATGTGGAAGCAGACGGACGCCATCTTCAAGCAGCTCGGTGCCGTCACCCCGCGTATCACTGCCCGCGCCTCGCTGAAGCGTATCAATACCTTGGAGATAACGCCCTCGCAGCGCGACGCCGTCAAGCAGGCCTTCGACTTCATGATCCGGAGAATCAACCAGGGAGCATGATAGGCGCCTACATATACACTATACATTACTCATTACCCATTACCCATTACCCATTACTCATTACTCATTACCATGGCCAAGAAGAAAACACGCGTCTTGCTCCCCGGTGGTATCCAGGGTCTCGTCCATGACCTGCAGAATGGCGGGAACATGAATGCCCCGAAGGTGCTCAAAGACGACGAAAACGATACAGAAAGCAGACAGAACGCTGACACTACATATCACCCCGCTGAAAACTCTCAACCCGTTGTCAGTCAGCCCGATAACTCCCCTACCCCATCACCGGCTCCTGCTGTCGCCAACGGTGCCGCTGTCGCTACGCAGCAGGCTGATAATGAGCAGGATGGCCGTGGGATGTCGGCTGCCGTAACCCCCTCCCCTACCCCATCTGAGAATCGCGCGCAATCCTACAACCCCGCCAACGGGTCGGAATACCCCAGCCACACGGAGGGTAACAACGCTCAGAATGCTGCTTCTGTCTCACAGAACGGTACTGCTGGCGCCCATAGCGACACGAACCGTCCGCTCGGCGATGCGGCGAACAGCGGGAGAAGCTATTCCCCGGGTCGCCCGGCGAAGCAGAACACCATGAAGGAGTACCATATCGTCAAGGACGACTCCAAGGACTCTTGGGACCTCTTCTTGGATATGGCAAAGCAGTATAAGGATGGTGGCGGAAAGCTCGCGACGATCTATATCGACGGTACGCTGAAGAATGTCCTCGACAGGATGAAGTATGTCGGCGAGGAGAAGTTGCCGACCTCAGCTATGCTCTCGTCTATCGTCGCCAGGTTCATCTACGACCACGAGGACGAGATCAGAAAGGCACTGTTCTCGGGGGAGCTAATATAGCCCCACCCGTCTCGGCCGGAGGCCGCGACACCCTCCCCCTAAAGGGGAGGGGAAGATTTGTCTCAAGAAACCTGGGGGACGGAAGGACTCGCCCCCCACTCTATTACTCTATTCTTTTTACTCTATTACTCTTCTTTTTTTAGACTGTGCCGTGCTTTGTGCCTGGTCTGTCTTTGGTTTGCTCTGCTCTTTTTTGAAAAGGGGCGAGGAAATATATAAATATATATTTATTTCTTCCTTTGTTTATTTTTATAGAGGCTGTAGAGGCTATAGAAGCTATAGAAACTATAGAGGCTATAGAGGCTATAGGAACTATAATACAAAAAAATCCCGGGAGACGGTGTCTTCCGGGATTTTTGGTAATTTTTGGTAAATGTGGTAGGGACAATCGGGCTCGAACCGATGACCTCTGCAATGTGACTGCAGCGCTCTAAACCAACTGGGCTATGCCCCTAACTCTAAATGTGCCTGCAAAGGTACAGAGATTTTCTCAGAGCACCAAGAGAAAAAGGGATTTTTTTCTTTTGGAGTGGGGTTGATGGGGAGGATGGGGCTCCCCTACCCTATCACCCCTTCTATCTCAGCCCTAAGAACTTCAGGACGTCGTTGATGATGGCATTGAGGCCGTGAGCCGTGGCACTGTCGGTATTCTGGCGAATCTCCTGCTTCACCTGACCGGCGACGTCCTGAGCCAGGCGGGACGTGTTCCCTTTCGTGAGGTGGCGGGAGATCTCACCGGCGAGGCGGTTCGTGACGACCTTTGTCAGGCTGTCGACGGTGACGCCGTTGTGCTGTACGGTCTTTGTGGACTTCGTTGTCGTGTTGCCGTTGGCGTCCTGGATGGTCTGGGTGACGGTGGAGACGACTTGTGAGAAGATACGGTCGGCATCAGATGACGTGCCCTGTGCGGCGTCAGAGGCCTGCTGAGCCCCGTTGACGGCCTTGTCGATGGTGCTGTCGCTGTCGCCGAAGCCGTTGGCCCGGATCTGTCCCATGATGATCTGTGGGATGATGTCGTTGAAGCTCACGGCACTGACATGTCCGAGGATACCCTTTGACGTGCGGATGTCGTCGGGGAGGAGGTCGGTGTGGAGCGTCGTCGTGGAGAAGAAGACGTAGTCATGGTACTCCAGGTCTTTGTCGATGAGCTCTCTGGTGACCTCTGTGGCGAGGTCGCCGCCGCTGTTGAGCATGACCTGTGCGATGGTGCGCGTCATGGGGTCCTGGATGCTGTCTATCTGGGCCTTTGCCTCGTCGAGCTTGTCGAGGATGGCCTGCCGGTGCTCGGCCTTGCTGGGGTTTGTCAGGGCCAGGATGAAGAGCATGGCTGCCAGGACGGCGAGGACGATGTAGAGCGCCTTCCTGCGCTTCTTAGGGGAGGCTGGGGAGGCAGGGGGCGCGCAGGGCGCGGCTTGCGCCGCGCTCTCGGGGGCGCCGTTCTCGGGGGCCGCCGCGGAGCAGCGGCCTACCGAACCCAGCCCACCGGCGGGGCTTTCAGAACCCGGGGTGGCGCTGCTGTTCTCAGAGCCGGGGGCGGTGGTGCCTGGAGCGGGGCTTTCAGAGCCGGGGGCGCTTTCAGAAGCGGGGGCGGTGTTGAAGAGGGGACGGAGGGCAGGGACTTGCCATGCCGGTGTCCACTGTGCCATGCCTTCGGCCCAGACAAGGGTGGAGGAGGTGATGGCACGCTGGCGCAGCTCGTCAAGGGTATAAGGACCGAGCTGCTTGTTGTCGATAAGGATGAAATATTCAGTCATGATAAAAAGAAAAAAGGGGACGGCGGGGACGGCGCCTTAGAAAGGCGCCGCACAGAACGGCCGCACAGAACGGCCGCACGGAACGGAGGGGACGGCGGGGGAGACGGCGCCTTATAAGGGCGCCGCACAGAACGGCGGGGGCGCTCCTGTTAGCTCAGGCCGACGATCTCGCCATCGACGTAGTCGATGTTGTTAGCCTGGGGAGAGGCGGGGAGACCGGGCATGCGGAGGATGTTACCGGCTATGGCGACGATCATGCCGGCACCGGCGTTGATGACGACATCGGCGACATCGAGGTGGAAGCCGTCGGTGGGACCATAGGCGTGGGCGTCGGTGGAGAAGGAGTACTGCGTCTTGGCGATGCAGACGGGGAGTTTCTCCAAGCCCAGCTCGTAGATATGCTTGATCTGTGCCTGGCTCTTGCGAGAGAAGCTGATGGTACCCGCACCGTAGATGTTCTTAGCCACGGCGGTGATCTTGTCTTTTACGGACATATCGTCGTCGTAGAGGAGCTTCAGGGGCTCTGACGGATCTTTGTCGATGGCGGCGACGACGGCGTTGGCGAGCTCGCGTGCCCCCTTGCCACCCTCGGCGAAGGCGCTGTTGACGGCGAAGCCGACATGGAGGTCGTCGATACAGTGACGGCGGACGGCCTCTATCTCCTCCTCGGTATCCTCCCCGTAGCGGTTGAAGGCCACGACGATATGCTGTCCAAAGCGGCGGATATTCTCCACGTGCTTGTCGAGGTTCCAGAAACCCCGCTTGGCGCCCTCGACATCGGTGGCCTTGATATTCTCGTAGGCCACGCCCCCGTGCATCTTCAGCGCCTGGAGGGTGACGACGAGGACGGTGAGGTCAGGCTGTAGCCCTGCCTTCCGGCATTTGATGTCGTAGAACTTCTCCGCCCCGAGGTCAGCACCGAAGCCCGCCTCTGTGATGGCGTAGTCGCCGAGTGTCAGCGCCATCTTCGTGGCTACGACGCTGTTACAGCCGTGAGCGATGTTAGCGAACGGACCGCAGTGGATGATAGCCGGCGTACCCTCCGTTGTCTGGACGAGGTTCGGCTTCAGAGCATCGAGGAGGAGGACAGCGATAGAGCCCTCTACGCCCATGTCCTTGACGCGGAAGGGTTTGTCGTTATAGTCGAAGCCGAGGATGATGTCGCCGATCCTGCGTTTCAGGTCGTCTACGGACGTGGCGAAGCACATGATGGCCATGATCTCCGAGGCCGGCGTGATGTCGAAGCCCGTCTGTGTGGGGATGCCGTTGGTGAGGGGACCGAGGCCTGTGACGATCTGTCGGAGGGAGCGGTCGTTGATGTCCAAGACACGTTTCCAGACGATGGTCTTCAGTCGGAAGCCGTCTTTGGCGTGCTGGTAGAGGTAGTTGTCGAGGAGCGCGGCGATCATGTTGTTAGCCGAGGTGATAGCATGGAAGTCGCCGGTGAAGTGGAGGTTGATCTTGTCCATGGGTAGGACCTGAGCGTAGCCACCGCCGCAGGCGCCACCCTTCTGTCCGTAGCAGGGTCCCAGGGAGGGCTCGCGGAGCGCCACGACGGCTTTCTTGCCGATGCTGTTCAGTCCGAGGGCGAGGCCTACGGAGACTGTTGTCTTACCAATTCCCGCTTTTGTCGGGGAGATGGCAGTGACGAGGACGAGGTGGTGGCGTTTCATGCGCTCCTCGTCGATGGCGCGGAGGGAGATCTTGGCGATGTAACGGCCGTAAGGCTGGACGCAGTCGTCGTGGAGGCCGAGGTCGGCGGCGATGTCGGAGATGGGACGGAGCTTTGTGCTTTGTGCTATTTCTATGTCAGAGAGCATGGTAATGGGTAATGTGTAATGGGTAATGTGTAATGGGTAATGAGTAATGGGTAATGTAATGGGGGGCGGAGGAGGACGGCGCCTTATAAAGGCGCCGCACAGGACGGAGCCTTATAAGGAGGCCGCACAGCGGCCATGCGGGGCGCGGGCGTCAGTCGCGGCGGAAGAGGTCGCGGGTGTAGACCTTGTCCTTGACGTCGTCGAGGGAGGCGTCGTAGCGGTTGGCGATGATGGCGTGAGCCTGGCGCTTGAAGGCGGCGAGGTCGTTGACGATGCGTGAGCCGAAGAATGTGGAGCCGTCCTGGAGTGTGGGCTCGTAGATGATGACGGTGGCGCCCTTGGCCTTGATGCGCTTCATCACGCCCTGGATACTCGACTGCCGGAAGTTGTCGGAATGGCTCTTCATCGTCAGTCGGTAGACACCGATGACACAGGGGTGCTCGCCGGCAGCGTTGTAGGCGTTGTCGTCGTTGTAGCTGTAGTACCCGGCCCGTCTGAGCACCTGGTCGGCGATGAAGTCCTTGCGTGTCCTGTTGCTGTCCACGATAGCCTGGATGAGGTTCTCGGGTACGTCGCGGTAGTTGGCGAGCAGCTGTTTGGTGTCCTTCGGCAGGCAGTAGCCACCGTAGCCGAAGGACGGGTTGTTATAGAACGAGCCGATGCGCGGGTCGAGGCATACGCCGTCGATGATGGCCTTTGTCGACAGCCCCTTGACCTCGGCGTAGGTGTCGAGCTCGTTGAAATAGCTCACACGCAGTGCGAGGTAGGTGTTGGCGAAGAGCTTCACGGCCTCGGCCTCTGTGGTACCCATGATGAGGGTAGGGATGTCCTGCTTGATGGCACCCTCCTGGAGCATGTCGGCGAAGGTGTGAGCGGCCTTGTCGAGGCGGTCGTCGCCCTCGGGTCGTCCCACGATGATCCGGGAGGGGTAGAGGTTGTCGTAGAGGGCTTTGCTCTCGCGCAGGAACTCCGGCGCGAAGAGGATGTTGTCGGAGTGGTAGCGTGCTCTGACGCTCTCGGTATATCCCACGGGTATGGTGGACTTGATGACCATGATGGCGTTAGGGTTGACCTGCATGACGAGCTCTATGACCTCCTCGACATGGGAGGTGTCGAAGAAGTTCTTCACCGCGTCGTAGTTGGTTGGTGTGGCGATGACGACGAAGTCGGCGTTGCGGTAAGCCTCGGCGCCGTCGGTGGTGAAGTCGATGTCGAGGTCCTTCTCCTTGAGGTAGCGCTCGATATAGTCGTCCTGGATAGGCGAGATATGTCGCCGCAGCATGTCGATCTTCTCGGCGACGACATCCACGGCGGTGACATGCTGGTGCTGTGCAAGGAGCGTGGCGATGCTCAGACCCACGTAGCCGGTACCGGCTACAGCGATATTCTTTTTCATGGATAGTTATGTTTCTTTGTTGCAAAGTTACTATTATTTCTTTGAAGGCGTGGCTGAATTTTTCTTTATTAATATTATTATTTGTGGTTAAAACGTCCTTTTTGGCACTAAATTTGTAATTTTGCATCAGACAAAATACGAACAAAATGAAAGAGACACCAGTACTTTTACTTACCGGCTATTTAGGCAGCGGTAAGACGACACTCCTGAACCGCATATTGAAGAATGAGAAAGGCATCCGCTTCGCCGTCATCGTCAACGACATCGGCGAGGTGAATATTGACGCGTCCCTCATCCAGCAGGGCGGTGTCGTGGGTCAGGGCGATGACAGCCTCGTAGCCCTTCAGAACGGCTGTATCTGCTGCACGCTGAAGATGGACCTTGTCAAGCAGCTCAATGACATCATCAACACCGGCAGCTTCGACTATATCGTCATCGAGGCCAGTGGTATCTGCGAGCCCGCACCTATCGCCCAGACCATCTCCACCTATCCCCAGATGATTCCGGAGAAGATGCTGAAGAACGGCAAGGCCCGTCTCGACGCCATCGTCACCGTTGTCGACGCCCTTCGCATGCGTGACGAGTTCGGCCTCGGCGACGAGCTGCAGCGCCAGGACCTTGGTGAGGACGACCTCGCCAGCCTCGTCATCCAGCAGATAGAGTTCTGCAACATCATCCTGCTGAACAAAGCCTCGGAGATATCCCCTGAGGACCTCAAGCACCTCAAGGCTGTCATCCGTGCCATCCAGCCCAAGGCCGCCATCTACGAGTGCGACTACGGAGATGTCAGCTTCGACAAAATTCTGAACACCCATCTCTTCAACTTCGACAAGGTCGCCACGTCGGCGCGCTGGATCGAGGCCATGGAGGATGAGGACGAGGGCCTGGAGAACGAGGAGAGCGGCGAGGCTCTGGAGTATGGCATCGAGACCTTTGTGTGGAAGCGTCGCAAGCCGATGATCCTCGGCGACTTCGACGAGTTTGTGTCGACGAAATGGCCGAAGGGCGTCGTCCGCGCCAAGGGAATGTGCTATTTCGACGACGAAAAAGAGACTTGTTATCTCTTTGAGCAGAGCGGTAAGCAGTTTAACATCACCAATGCTGGTCAGTGGTATGCCACGATGCCGGAGGAGGAGCTGAAGGACTTCCTGACCAAGAACCCGGACGTCAAGAAGGACTGGGATCCCGAGGTTGGCGACCGCATGCAGAAGATCGTCTTCATTGGTCAGAACCTCGACAGGAAGGCCATCGAGAAAGAGCTCGACAGCTGCCTGGCAGAGTAGGGGACAAACCGCGCATTGTAATGCGCGGCACAGAACGGCAGACCGCGCATTGAAATGCACGGCACAGAACAGGCAGACCGCGCATTGTAATGCGCGGCACAGAACAGGCAATAAAACGATTGGATATGGAGAAAGAGAATATCAAAGACAAGAAAGCTGTGGCCCCCGCCGATCCTCACCAGGAGGGTGGGGTAGGGGAGCCTTTCACCTTTACTCCTGCCGAGCTTCACGAGAGCTGGGAGCTGCGCCGTTACCTTATCGACAAGGTTGGCGACGCCTTCAGCCGCGCCGATGCCGAGAAGCTGCGGCAGAGTCTGCATAAGGCCATCGCCAATGGCACTGTGCACCGTGACGTCTTTGGTCTGAACCCCATCGTCACGGCCTTAGAGACGGCGAAGATTTGTGTCGACGAGATTGGTCTGCGCCGTGACAGCGTCATCGCCACCCTCCTCTACGGCTGCCAGTTCACCGACTACGACGAGATTCGTGCCAAATACGGTGACACCGTGGAGCATATCGTCCACGGGTTGGAGAAGATCCAGCACCTCTATGACAAGAACCCCGTCATCGAGAGCGACAACTTCCGCAACCTCCTGCTGTCCTTTGCCGAGGACATGCGCGTCATCCTCATCATGATCGCCGACAGGGTGAACCTCATGCGTCTCATCCGCGACACCGGGAACGAGACGGCGCGCCACGAGGTCTCTGAGGAGGCCAGCTACCTCTATGCCCCCTTAGCCCATAAGCTTGGCCTGTATACACTGAAATCGGAGCTTGAGGACCTCTCCTTGAAATACCTTGAGCACGATGCCTACTACATGATAAAGGAGAAGCTCAACGCCACCAAGGCCACGCGTGATGCGTATATCGACCGCTTCATCGGACCTATCAAGGAGCGTCTGGAGCAGGCGGGGCTGAAGTTCCATATCAAAGGCCGCACGAAGTCCATCCACTCCATCTGGCAGAAGATGAAGAAGCAGAAATGTGGCTTCGAGGGTATCTACGACCTCTTCGCCATCCGTATCATCCTTGACAGTCCTGTGGACAAGGAGAAGCAGCAGTGCTGGCAGGTCTACTCCATCATCACCGACATGTACCAGCCCAATCCTAAGCGTTTGCGCGACTGGCTGTCGGTGCCTAAGAGCAACGGCTATGAGTCGCTGCATATCACCGTGTTAGGTCCTGAGCAGAAATGGGTGGAGGTGCAGATCCGCACCGAGCGCATGGACGACATCGCCGAGCACGGTCTCGCTGCCCACTGGCGCTATAAAGGTATCAAGAGCGGTGGTCAGATGGACGACTGGCTGGCGAACATCCGTGCGGCCTTGGAGGCTGGCGACAACATGCAGGTCATGGACCAGTTCAAGATGTCGCTGGCTCCCGAGGACATCTACGTCTTCACGCCCCGTGGCGACCTGTTCAAGTTCCCGGCCCATGCCACGGTCCTGGATTTTGCCTACCGTATCCACTCGAAGATAGGCAACACCTGCGTGGGCGGTCGTGTCAACGGTAAGGCCGTGCCGATGCGCTGTGAGCTGCACTCCGGCGACACCGTGGAGGTGCTGACACAGGCCAACCAGCGTCCGAAGCAGGACTGGCTGAACATCGCCGTGACACCGAAGGCGAAGTCGAAGATACGCTTAGCGCTGAAGGAGACGCAGGTCAAGGACGGCCTCTATGCCAAGGAGCTCCTGGAGCGCCGGTTTAAGAACCGACATATCGACATGGAGGAGAGCGTCATGGGCCATCTGGTGAAGAAGATGGGCTTCAAGGAGGTCTCCGACTTCTACCGTCAGATCTCCGACGGCAAGCTCGACGCCAACGACATCATCACGCGCTACTTAGAGGTCCGTGAGCACCTTGAGAACAGCGGTAAGGACAAGGAGACGGTGTCGGCGGAGAACTTCAACTACGAGGGTCCTGACGAGGAAATCTTGAAGGACAACGACGATGTGCTGACCATCGACCAGAACCTCAAGGGCATCGACTACCAGCTTGCCCAGTGCTGCCATCCTATCTACGGCGACCGTATCTTCGGTTTTGTGACCACGGGCGGGGGTATCAAGATCCACCGTATGGACTGCCCCAATGCTCCTGAGATGCGTCGTCGCTTCGGCTACCGTATCGTCAGGGCGCGGTGGTCCGGGAAGGGCACGTCGAAATACGGCATCACCCTGCGTATCGTGGGTCATGACGACATCGGTATCGTGTCGAATATCACGAATATCATCTCCAAGGACGAGAAGATTGTCATGCGGTCTATCAATATCGACTCCCATGACGACCTCTTCTCCGGGAACCTCACCATCCAGATTGACGACACCGCCCACCTCACGGCGCTGATGAAGAAGCTCAGGGCTGTGAAAGGCGTGAAGAGCGTGGAGAGGATATAAGGGGAAGGTGTTAGGTGTTAATGATGTGTCCTCTTACGGAGAGACCGCGGCTTATAAGCCGCGGCACGGAACTGCACCACCCGGCACCTACCACCTTCCACCCGACCGCTCTACATGTCTGCTTTACTCCAAGGGACATATCATTAACACCTAACACCTTCCACCCCCTTACATAAAAAAGGCCGGACCACAAGGTCCGGCTTTTTATGATGATGGGGGTGGAAATTTACTTCACCTTCTCTACGATGGCCTTGAAAGCCTCGGGGTTGTTGAGGGCGAGGTCAGCGAGGACCTTGCGGTTGATCTCGATGCCAGCCTTGTGGAGAGCACCCATGAGAGAGCTATAGCTCAGGTCATAGAGGCGAGCGGCAGCGTTGATACGCTGGATCCAGAGAGCGCGGAAGTTGCGCTTCTTGGTACGACGGTCGCGGTAGGCATAGGTGAGACCCTTCTCGTAGGTGTTCTTAGCTACTGTCCAGACATTTTTACGGGCACCGAAATAGCCCTTTGTCTTCTTCAGTATGCGGGTTCTCTTAGCTTTGGAAGCTACATGATTTACTGATCTTGGCATAATTTTGTTCTTTTTTTCGTTCGACTAAGTTTTCTTTAACACGCCTGTTAAGTTAGCGGAGATTCAGGAGGTCACGCACCTGCTTGAGGTTGGTGCGGTCTACGAGTGTCTGGTGGTCCAGATTTCTCTTCTGCTTCTTCGTCTTCTTAGTCAGAATGTGACTGTGATAAGCGTGATGACGCTTGATCTTACCTGTTCCGGTGAATGTGAATCTCTTCTTAGCACCGGAGTTTGTTTTCTGCTTTGGCATTTTTTTGAAATTTAATTTGTTATTATAAAAGGTGGCAACGCATATACCTGGCGGTACCACACAGTCTTTCGGTTTACGCTTTGTCGTTGATGGCGCTGAGGAGAGCGTCGGCGCCTTTGGCATTGCCGAGGAGTCCGCGCTTCTTAGCTTCCTCTTCAGCCTTTATCTTGTCCATCTCTTTCTGCTTGGCTTCAGCAGCGAGACGGTCGCGTTTCTGCTGGCTCTGCTTGGCGACGCCGGCTTTCTTCGGGGCGAGGAAGAGGAACATCTTCTTGCCTTCGAGTTTCGGCATCTGCTCAACCTTGGCGTACTCCTCGAGGTCGTTGGCGAAACGGAGGAGGAGGACCTCACCCTGCTCTTTGAAGAGGATGGAGCGTCCGCGGAAGAAGACGTAGGCGCGCACCTTGTTACCCTCTTCGAGGAACTCCTGGGCGTGCTTGAGCTTGAACTGGTAGTCGTGGTCGTCGGTCTGAGGTCCGAAACGAATCTCCTTGACTTCCACCTTGACCTGTTTCTGCTTCATCTCTTTCTGCCGCTTCTTCTGCTGGTAGAGGAACTTGCTATAGTCGATGATACGGCATACGGGTGGCTGAGCGTTAGGAGATATCTCCACGAGGTCAAGCTCCTGCTGGCGTGCCAGGTCCAGGGCTTTACGGGTGGGCATCACTTCGGAGCCATCATCAGTCACCACACGAACTTCCCGCACATGGATCTGGCCATTGATACGGTACTGATTCTTCAAATTGTCTTTCTTCATCCAACTATTTTAAAGTTCATAATTCTGTCGTCAGGGTACAATACCCCCAAACAGCGTGCAAAATTACAGCTTTTTCAGCTAACTGCCAAGGGAAAGGGGCTGTTTTTTCATTTTTTTTTGCGCTGCTGCACAGCAGCAGCCTACAGAACAGGACCCGCGGCTTAAAAAGCCGCGGCACAGAACGGAGCATACCGGCAGCTAACACCTACCACCTAACACCTACCACCTACCACCTACTACCTACCACCTACCACCTAACACCTAACCCCCAACTCCTTCCACAGCTTGTCGTCGGGGAGGGGAGAGATGATGTGTATGGGCTGTTTGGATACGGGGTGGATGAAGGAGACCTCATGTGAGAGGAGCGAGATGCTGCCGTCGGGGTTGGAACGGCGTGCACCGTATTTCAGGTCGCCCTTGATGGGACAGCCCATGGCGGCGAGCTGGCAGCGTATCTGGTGGTGGCGGCCTGTGAGGAGGTGGACCTCTAAGAGGTGGTAGTTGATGGAGCTGGCGAGGAGTTTATATTTCAGCACCGCCTTCTTCGCTCCCGGCACCTCGTGGTCGTAGGCATAGCTCTTGTTCTGCTTCTCGTTGCGTGTGAGCCAGTTGGTGAGTGTTCCCTCCGGCTGTTGTGGCTTGTCGTGTACGATGGCCCAGTAGGTCTTGTGTATGTCACCGTTGCGGAACATGTCGTTGAGTCTGGAGAGGGCCTTAGAGGTACGTGCAAAGATGACAATCCCGGCAACGGGACGGTCGAGACGATGTGTCACGCCGAGAAAGACGTTGCCGGGCTTGTTATACTTCTCTTTGATATAGTCTTTCACCGTCTCGGAGAGTGGTCGGTCGCCGGTCTTGTCGCCCTGTACGATCTCGCCGCTCTCTTTATAGACGATGATGACGTGGTTGTCTTCGTAGAGAACCTTCATCGTGCTTACATGTTCATGCCGCCGTCGACCTGGATAACCTGTCCTGTGACATAGCTGGAGAGGTCGGAGGCCAGGAAGAGTGCCACGTTGGCGATGTCTTCCACAGAGCCGGCGCGACGGAGGGGGATGTTCTGAATCCACTGCTTGCGGATGTCATCGGGGAGTGCCTGTGTCATGGCCGTGTCGATGAATCCCGGAGCGATGGCGTTGGCGCGAACACCGCGGCGGCCTATCTCCTGTCCGATGCTCTTCGCCAGAGCGATGAGTCCGGCCTTCGAGGCAGCGTAGTTGCACTGTCCGGCGTTGCCGTGTACACCGACGACGGAAGCCATGTTGATGATGGAGCCACCCTTCTGGTGCATCATCACGGGTGTGCAGGCATGGATGAAGTTGAAGGCGCTCTTCAGGTTGACGTTGATGACGGCGTCCCACTGCTGCTCTGTCATCTTGAGCATGAGTCCGTCCTTGGTGATACCCGCGTTGTTGACGAGGATGTCCACGCTTCCGAACTCTTTGACGACGGCGTCGACGACCTCAGCAGTCTGGTTGAAGTCCGCAGCATTGGAGGCATAGCCTTTAGCTTTGACGCCGAGGGCCTGGAGCTCGCGTTCTGTAGCCAGTCCGCCGTGCTCCTCGTCGATGGCGAGGTCAGTGAATGCGATGTTGGCGCCTTCGGCGGCGAACTTCATAGCGATGGCTTTTCCGATGCCACGTGCTGCACCTGTGATGAGGGCAGTCTTACCTTGTAATAATCCCATAATTGTGTATATTTATGATGTTGTTGTCTTTTGAAGTGCAAAAATACGCCAAAATAATGACATGGGCAAAGATACGGGCGTTTTTTTACGGGGAGGGGGCTTGGCGTGGGGCTTTCACTGCGGGGCTATTGACGCGGCTTGGAAAGCCGCGGCACAGAACGGAGCCTTACCGGCGGGGGAAGCAGAGCGCTACCTTTAGACGGCGCTACCTTTAGATGACGGCGCGGCCGTAGACGACGCCGAGGAAGCGGCCGTGGATGGTGAAGACGGGGGCACCGTCGGGGGCGAAGAGGTGCGGGATGTCGTGGCTGTGTCCCTGCCAGTAGTTGCCTTTGGTGAGAATCGTCGTTCCCGTCTTTGCTGTGCTCTGGCCTTCTCCCTTCTGTCCTTTTTTACCGCTTGCATTTGACTGGACTTCCGGACTTCCGGACTTCCGTCCTTCTGATATCACCTTCACCACGATCACCTTCTTATGTGCTGTGGCTCCCCAAGGCACGTTGCGTACGGCATAGACGCCCCAGGGCTTGATAAGGCGGCGGGTGTGGACAATCATCGAGGCACCGTGGCGTGAGAGCTTGGTGATGAGGGGCTTGCAGGCCACCGACTTCACCGTGTCGCCGTCGTACCAGGTCACGGTATAGACGCTTCGGCGGATGAGGTGCATGGGCTTGTGGGCCACGGAGTCATGTTGCAGCATTGCGCGCAACCGTGCGTGTATTTTTGCCAACTCCGCCGTCTCGCGGGCCTGAGCGGCGGCATAAGTGGCAATCTGTGTGTAGCCCTCGTCGATGACGCCGTGCGACCGCATATAGTATTGCAGCTCCTTGTTCTCGATGTCCTTCCTGTGGAGGAGGGCGGCGAGGGAGTCGGTGCGCACGGCCACGAGGTGGCGGAGGCTGTCGGCGTTGTCGATGGGCAGGAAGCTGGCGGCCTCGGGGACGTTGACGGTGAGGACGCGGCCGTCGCAGCTCGGCCACCACCAGTGGCGGTTGATCCACACACCCTCCTTGTTGACGCTGTCGGCGCGCAGGGTCACGGTGTCCTTACCGCTGACGAGGCAGAGGAAGTCGGTGCCGCGGACCAGGCAGGCGGCGCTGCGGATGTCGCTCTCCGTGGCCGGGGTGGCACGGACGGCGAGGAAGACGACGGCGATGACGGCGAGGAGGACGAGGATGGTGATGAGCTTATGTTGTAGAAATCTGTGACGCATAGTATTTGTTTTTAGCAGATAGGGTAGGGGAGGGGCCTTCTGCGTTCTCGGACTGCAAAATTACAAATTCTTTCCGTACCTTTGCACGGTATTTAAGAATAATCTCATGACAACGACAGACAAGGCCATCCTCCAGTTGGCCATTCCCTCCATCATCAGTAATATCACCGTTCCCCTGTTGGGTCTCGTGGACTTAGCCATCACGGGCCATCTCGGCGACGGTGGCCGTCAGGCGTATATCGCCGCCATCAGCGTGGGTACGATGATTTTCAACATCATCTACTGGCTCATGGGCTTTCTGCGGATGGGAACGAGTGGTATGACGGGTCAGGCCTATGGCGCCCGCGACGGCGGGGGTGTGCGCCTGCTGCTGCGTCGTTCCGTCACCGTGGCCCTCGTCATCGCCGGGACCTTCCTTGTGTTGCAGTGGCCGCTGCGTGAGGCCGCGCTGGCCATCATCCACCCCTCGGCGGTGGTGCGCCCTTTGGCAGCGACGTATTTCAATATCGTCATCTGGGGTGCTCCCGCCATGCTGACGTTGTACAGTCTCAACGGCTGGTTCATCGGCATGCAGGACACGCGTGTGCCGATGGTCGTGGCCATCCTGCAGAATGTCGTGAACATCGTGGCGTCGCTGACCTTTGTCTTCGGCTTAGGGATGAAGATAGAGGGAGTGGCCTTGGGGGACCTTAGTGGCACAGTGGAGCGGCGTCGTCGTAGCGGCGTGGCTGGCCAGGAGAAAGGTATCTGATGGGGGGAATGGGGTTGATGGGGGAAATGGGTCTTATGGGGGCCACGGCGACAAAACGCTGTATTCCTGGGGCCGTTTCTTCACAGTGAACCGTGACATCTTCCTGCGGACGCTGTGCCTGGTGGCTGTGAACCTCGCCTTCACGTCGGTGGGAGCCCGTGAGGGCGACCTGCTGTTGGCTGTCAACACGCTGCTGATGACCTTCTACACCCTCTTCAGCTATGTCATGGACGGCTTTGCCTTCGCCGGCGAGGCCTTGGCGGGGAAGAGCTATGGTGCCAGGGACACGGTGGGGCTGAAGGCCGTCGTCAGAGCCCTCCTCGTGCACTGGGGTCTGCCGTTGGCCCTGCTCTTCACGCTGCTGTATGTCGTCGGCGGTCGTCTGCTCCTCCATATCCTCACCGACGACGCTGCCGTCATCGCCGCCGCGGCGACCTATGCGCCGTGGACATGGCTCATCCCGATAGCGGGCTTCGCGGCCTTCGTCTACGACGGCATCTTCATCGGTATCACGGCGACACGCGGCATGCTCCTGTCGTCGTTTGTGGCGTCGCTGTCCTTCTTCCTCATCATCGCCGTAGCCCTGGCCACAGGTTTCAGCAACCACTTCCTCTGGCTGGCCTTCATCGCCTACTTAGCCCTGAGAGGGGGAATGCAGTGGGGGATGGTCACCTACCACCTAAAAAATATTTCAAAAAACTCTTTATTCTCTTCCTTGTCACGGCATAAATGACTAACTTTGCGTAAAATATCCAATTGTGCACAAATGAACGACATAAAGAAGATAGTCCTCACGGGCGGTCCCTGCGCTGGTAAGACCACGGCGCTGGTGAGGATTATGGAGCACTACTCCAGCCGCGGCTATAAGGTCTTCATCATCCCAGAGGTTCCCACCATCTTCCTTCAGGCCGGTATGGACTACCTGACGAAGAACCAGCGTTGGTTCTATGAGGGCGAGAAGGCCACGCTGACGACGCAGCTGTCCCTTGAGGACGCTTTCTCGGCTATGGCCGAGACCCTCGACGACCCCGTCCTCATCGTCTGCGACCGTGGTGCCCTCGACATCTCCACCTACCTCCCTCCAGAGATGTGGGCGAAGATCACGTCGCTGTGCCATGTCACCAGTGAGCAGCTCCTTGCCCGCTACGATGCCGTCCTGCACCTCGTCTCCGCCGCCGACGGTGCTGAGAAATACTACAACACCACGACGAACAAGGTGCGCCAGGAGGCTGCCGACGCCGAGGGCCTGGCCAAAGCCCGTATGCTGGACCGTAAGGTCATCCAGGCGTGGGCCGGACATCCCCACCACCGCGTCATCAACAACCACGACAACTTCGACACCAAGCTCAACCGCGTCATCCGTGAGATAGACAGCGTGTTAGGTCTGCCCCAGGCTATCACCGAGGAGCGGAAGTACATCGTGCGCATCACGAGTCACGACATCCCCAACGCCGTGGAGAGCGAGATTATTCAGACCTACCTCGTCGCCGACCCCGACTGCGAGGTGCGCCTGCGCCGCCGTATCTGGAGTGGCAGCAAGACGACCAATGTGCACACCACGAAACAGCGCGTCAGCCATGACGAGGAGGTGGAGACGGAGCGCCAGGTCAGCGACGCCCTCTATGAGTCGCTGATGACCCAGGCCGACCCCTACCGCCACACCATCCACAAGATACGCCACAGCTTCGTCTGGGAGGGACAGTATTTCGAACTCGACGAATACCTCGGACGCCTCAAAGGCCTCGTCATCCTGGAGACAAAGGGTATCACCGGCGGCGAAGAGGTGAAGTTCCCGCCCTTCATCCAGGAGGTACGCGACATAACAGGCAACAAAGACTTTTATAACTACAACCTCAGTCTGAGATAACGCTCAGCGTGAGGCACGAAAGACATGCATATAGTAATTTCCGGCAATATCGGCAGTGGCAAGACCACGCTGACAAAGATGCTCGCCCGCCACTACGGCCTTGAGATGCGCTTAGAGAGCGTCATCGACAACCCCTACCTCAGCGACTACTACTCTGACATGAAGCGGTGGGCGCTGAACCTTGAGGTCTACTTCCTCAAGGAGCGATTTCGTGACCTGTTGGACATCCAGCGCTCCGAGCAGGGGGTCATCCAGGACCGCAGCATCTTCGAGGGCGTGTATATCTTCGCCGCCAACAACCACGACATGGGCAACATGAGCGACCGCGACTTCGACACCTTCATGGGCCTCTTCAAGTCGATGATGATGGCCATCAAGAAGCCCGACCTCATGGTCTACCTGAAGTCGTCGGTGCCACACCTCGTCGATAATATCAACCTCCGGGGCCGCCGCTACGAGCAGAACATGCGCCTCGACTACCTCAAGAACCTCAACGACCGCTACGACAAGTTCTTCGCACGGCAGTATAAGGGCAAGAGCATCACCATCGACGTCGAGGGCATGGACTTCCTGCACCGTCGCGCCGACTTTGCCGCCATCACCAAGACTATCAACAAGAAACTCAACCTCCGCCCCACGACACTCTTCGAAACGGAGGAATGAGCCGTATAATAGATTTCAAAGAATTAAGATATGCACATAGCAATAGCCGGTAACATCGGCAGTGGCAAGACGACGCTCACGAAGATGCTTGCCAAGCGATACGGGTGGAAACCCAAGTTTGAGCCTGTGGACAACAACCCCTATTTGGAGGACTTTTACGGTGACATGACCCGCTGGTCCTTCAACCTCCAGATATACTTCCTCAACAAGCGTTTCAAGGAGGTTGTGGAGATATCCAAGAGTGAGGACACCATCGTCCAGGACCGCACCATCTTTGAGGATGCCTGCATCTTCGCCCCGAACCTCCACGACCAGGGGTATATGAGCGACCGCGACTTCGACAACTATACCGACCTCTTCAACCTTATGATGTCGCTCGTCAACAAGCCGGAGCTGATGATCTACATCCGGTCGTCCATCCCCACCCTCGTCAAGCACATCGAGAAGCGGGGCCGCGACTACGAGAAGTCCATCCGCATCGACTACCTCACGGGCTTGCAGAAGCGCTACGAGGAGTGGATAGCGGGCTACGACGGTGAGGTCATCATCATCGACGGCGACAAGATACACTTTGAGGAGAGCGCCGAGGACTTCCGTAAGGTCACCGACATGATAGACGCACGCCTCTACGGCCTCTTCCCCATCGGGAAAAACAAGCCTGCCGAAGAAAACAAGAAATAGACAGCACATTATCCATTATCCATTATACACTACACATTATTCATTATACATTATGGAGATAAAGACTACAAGTATCAACCTCATTGCCACCGCCACAGAAGGAGGCAAGGACGTGTTAGTAGTAGGACTCAAGGACGCCTATCGCTCCAAGCCGCAGTATCAGCGTTATCTGCGCCGCGAGTTTGAGCGCGGCAAGGACCTTGACAATGCCAGCATTTTCAAGTACATCAGCATAGACGAGAGTGAGGACTATGGCCTCTGCATCAAGACGGAGTGGGAGGACAGCCGCACGCTGGCCGAATGGCTCCAGGAGGGTCATAGCGACGACGAGAAGAAGCGCGTGGCCCGCGAGGTGGCCCAGGCTGTGGGCTACATGCACAGCCAGGGTTTCATCTTTGGATGTCTGAACTGCCGTAACATCTTCCTCACACGCCGCGACGACGCTGTGAAGATCCTCACCGTAGCCCTGCGCTATGCCGACAGCATGAGTCAGCCGTTGGAGACGCTGAAGTATGTTGCTCCCGAAGCCAAGGACGGCACCGTGGGTCTCGACGCCCGCGCCGACATCTACTCGTTGGGTGTCATGCTCAAGGACATGGGCCTGGGTGCCGAGTTCCACACCGTTGTCGAGCACTGCTGCCGTTTCGGTCGCAACGAGCGCTTCGAGAGTGTCGACGAGTTCCTCGACGCTTCCGACAAGCGCCACTACACCCGTTCTAACGACGAGCTCACCAATGACGCCCCCACCATCTCGTCGAACAAGAAGATGGCCGTCATCGTCGCCATCATCGTCGTCCTCGTCGGTGTCGCCATCGCCATCTTCGTAGCCCAGAGCAACAGCGACGACACGCAGGCGCAGGCACCGGCCCAGCAGGAGCAGCCCGCTGAGTCGAAAACGTCAGACAGCGACACCACGTCCACTGCCAGCGAGCAACCCGACATGGACAGCACGCAGAAGACACAGCCGCAGACACAGCCACAGGGCACCACGACGGGTCAGACCTTCACGGGTGATGACGCCTACCTCAACGACCTCGTGCCGCAGATGCAGGCCGACCTCGACAAAATCTATAACTCCGGTGCCGACGCTGCCACCATCCGCAAGAAGGTGGCCACCTATTATAAAGGTCTGCGCCGCGTGCTGAAGAAGCAGGGCAAGAACAACGAGCAGCTCACGGCTTTCGACAAGGCCTTCGCTGACTACACCCAGCAGAAGAACCAGTAGTCCGTGCGCTTCCTCACCCTCAGCTTCCTCCTTGCCGTTGCCCTGACCTCGCGGGCCCAGAGCGGCGGCAACGTGCTCCGTGACAGTCTCAAGGCCGCCACGGAGCGCTTGGCATACCACCCCGACTCCATCGACCTGCGCCTGCGCAAGGCACGCTGGAACATGGAGCTGGAGGAGTGGGCCTATGCCAAGACAGAATATGACTATATCTTAGGCCGCGATCCCCGCAATATCGCGGCCCTCTATTACCGTGCCTACTGCAACGACCGGCTGCGCCGTTTCCATTTCGCACGCCTCGACTACCAGAACCTTCTCACCATCGTTCCCGGCAACTTCGAGGCCCGGCTCGGGTTGGCCCTCCTCAACGAGGAAGACCAGCACTATACCGAGGCTATGGACGGCATCAACCAGCTCGTCGCCGCCTTCCCCGACTCCGCTGTGGCGTGGGCGGCACGTGCCGGCATCGAGCGCGAGCGCGACATGAAGGAGCTTGCCGAGTACGACTACTCCGAGGCCCTGAAGCGTGAGCCCGACAACAAAGACTGGCTCCTGGCGCGCGCCGATGTCCGCATCGCCTTAGGGCGCCGTGATGCTGCCCGCGCCGACCTCGACCGCCTCGTCAGCCTCGGCACCCCCAAGGCAGCACTGAAGGAATGGTACGGTAAGTTAAAATAAACAACACATGATTTCTATAGACAACCTCACCGTAGAGTTCGGCACCCAGCCCCTCTTCCACGACGTCAGCTTCGTTATCAACGACCACGACCGCATCGCCCTCGTGGGCAAGAACGGCGCCGGGAAGTCGACGATGCTGAAGATGCTCTGCGGACTTCTCCATCCTACCTCCGGCACCATCTCTATCCCCAACGACTGCGAGATAGGCTATCTGCCACAGGTCATGAAGCTCTCCGACGACACCACCGTCTTGGAGGAGACGCGCAAGGCCTTTGCCGGTCGGACGAAGATTCAGGCTGAGCTGCGCCGTATGGAGCAGGAGATGGCTGAGCGCACCGACTACGAGAGCGACAGCTATATGCAGCTCGTCACCCGCTTCACCCAGGAGCAGGAACGCTTCCAGATGATGGGAGGCGAGCAGTATGAGGCCGAGATGGAGCGCACGCTGACGGGCCTGGGCTTCGAGCGCACCGATTTCGACCGCCCCACGCGGGAGTTCTCCGGTGGCTGGCGCATGCGCATCGAGCTGGCGAAGATACTGCTCCGCAAGCCCGACGTCCTCCTCCTTGACGAGCCCACCAACCACCTCGACATCGAGTCCATCCAGTGGCTGGAGCAGTTCATCCAGCAGAGCTCCGCAGCCCTCGTCCTCGTCAGCCATGACAGGGCCTTCATCAACAACGTCACCAACCGCACCTTGGAGATAACGTGCGGACATGTCGAAGACTACAAAGTCAAGTACAACGAATATGTGGAGCTCCGCAAGGAGCGCCGCGAGCAGCAGATCCGCGCCTGGCAGAACCAGCAGAAGGAGATTGCCGACGCCAAGGCCTTCATCGAGCGCTTTCGCTACCAGGCGACAAAAGCCGTACAGGTGCAGCAGAAGGTCAGGCAGCTGGAGAAGATCGTCCCCGTGGAGGTCGACGATGTCGACAACAAGGTCATGCACCTGAAGTTCCCGCCGTGTCTGCGCTCCGGCGACTACCCCGTCATCTGCGACGGTGTGGAGAAGGCCTATGGCGACCACGTCATCTTCTCCGGTGTCGACATGACCATCAAGCGCGGGGAGAAGGTCGCCTTCGTGGGTAAGAACGGTGAGGGTAAGTCCACGCTCGTGAAATGTATCATGGGCGAGATACCCTTCTCCGGGAAGCTGAAGATAGGCCATAACGTGCAGATAGGCTATTTCGCCCAGAACCAGGCCCAGCTCCTCGACGAGAACCTCACCATCTACGACACCATCGACGAGGTGGCGCGCGGTGAGATGCGGTTGAAGATCAACGACCTGTTGGGTGCCTTCATGTTCGGTGGTGAGATCTCCGAGAAGAAGGTCGGTGTCCTCTCCGGTGGTGAGCGGTCGCGCTTGGCAATGATACGTCTGTTGCTCTCGCCCGTGAACCTCCTCATCCTCGACGAGCCCACCAACCACCTCGACATGCCGTCCAAGGACGTCCTCAAGGAGGCTGTGAAGGCCTTCGACGGCACCGCTATCATCGTCAGCCACGACCGTGACTTCCTCGACGGCCTTGTCAGCAAGGTCTATGAGTTTGGTGGCGGCAAGGTCCGCGAGCATCTCGGCGGTGTCTACGAATGGCTCCGCAGTCTGCAACAGCGTGACGACGTCCCCACGATGAAGGCGCAGCCCGTCGTGAAGGCTGCCGCACCTGCCACAGCACCTGCCGCTCAGGCCCCTGCTGCCCAGAGAGCGAAAGCGGGCGAGAGTGCCCAGAATGCTCAGGGTGCGAAGTCTTCTAAGGATGACTACCTCGCCCATAAGGAGCAGCAGAAGAAGATCAGCCGTGTGAAGAAGGCTGTCGACGAGAGTGAGCGGAAGATTGCCGAGATGGAGGCCCGCCTCAAGGAGCTCGACACCCTGCTCATGGATCCCAAGAACGCCTCCGACATGAAGCTCGTCACCGAGTATACCACCACCCAGTCCGCCCTCGACAAGGAGAATGACCACTGGATGGAGCTCTCCGAGAAACTCGAGGAGATGGGGCAATAGAGGCGGGCATTATAGGCATTATAGGCATTATGGGCCTAATCATTATCCATTACACATTATCCATTATCCATTACACATTACACATTATTCATTATCCATTATCATGACCATAAAATCATTCCTTCCCACGCTGCTGCTCATTGCAGCGCCGGTGCTCACAGCCGGTGCCAAGTCGGGCAGCAGTAACATCAGCAAGTCGGGCCTCGACTTGTCCAACCTCGACCGCAGTGTCCGTCCGCAGGACGACTTCTACCGTTTCGCCACCGGCGGATGGCAGAAGCTCCACCCGCTGCCCGCTGCCTACAGCCGCTACGGCTCCTTCGACATGCTCCAGGAGAATGTCAACAAGCAGATCAGCTCCATCCTCACCGACCTGACGAAGAAGAAGTATGCCGCCGGGACCACCGAGCGTAAGCTCAGCGACTTCTATAAGCTTGCCCTCGACTCCGCGCGCCGCAACCGCGAGGGGCTGGCCCCTGTCAAGCCCTACCTCGCTGAGATAGAGGCTGCTAAGAACAATGATGACATCCGCGCCCTCCAGCTGAAATATGCCAAGATAGGTCTTGGACAGCCCTTTGGCTCCTATTTCGCCGCCGACGACAAGAATGTGACGATGAACATCCTCCAGCTCTACCAGGGCGGCTTGACCCTCGGTCAGAAAGACTGGTATGTCAACACCGACGAGGCTACGAAGAACATCCGCGAGGCTTATAAGAAGCACCTTGTGCGCATGTTCCGCCTCTATGGCTTCACCGACGCCCAGGCTCAGGCCAAGGCTGCCGCCGTCTTCCGCTTCGAGACCGAGCTCGCCCTCGTCTCCAAGAGCAACACCGAGCTCCGTGACCCCCAGGCCAACTACAACAAGATGTCGCTGCACGACTTCGAGAGCAACTACCCCAACATCCCCTTGCGCCAGCTCGCCAAGGCTGAGGGTGTCAGCGAGAACGACATCCAGCAGATGATCGTCGGCCAGCCCGCCTTCTTCACAGGCCTCGACAAGCTCGCCGCCCTCCTCACCACCGACGACTGGAAGGCCCTCATGGAGTGGGACATCATCAACGCCTCCGCCACGATGCTCAGCGACGACATCCGTGAGGCCAACTTCGACTTCTTCGGTCGCACGATGTCGGGCCGTAAGGAGGACTATCCTCTCTGGCGCCGTGCCACGAATGCTGTCAACGGGGCCATGGGTGAGGCCCTGGGTAAGATGTACTGCGCCAAGTTCTTCCCCGAGTCGTCGAAGAAGATGATGGAGCAGCTGGTGAAGAACCTGCAGACGTCCCTCGCCGAGCGTATCAAGGCTCAGACCTGGATGGGCGACTCCACAAAGGCCAACGCCCTCGACAAGCTGTCGAAGTTCTATGTCAAGGTGGGATACCCCAACAAGTGGACGGACTACAGCAAGCTCACCATCGACCCTGCGAAGAGCTTCTTTGAGAATGTGATGAACACCCGTGTCTGGGAGGTTGACAAGATGATTGCCGAGAAGGCCGGCAAGCCCGTCGACAAGGACGAGTGGCAGATGACGCCTCAGACCGTCAACGCCTACTACAACCCCACGACGAACGAGATCTGCTTCCCCGCCGGTATCCTCCAGCGCCCGTTCTTCGACCCGAAGGCTGACGCCGCCTTCAACTACGGTGCCATCGGTGTCGTCATCGGTCATGAGATGACCCACGGCTTCGACGACCAGGGCCGTCAGTATGACAGCAACGGCAACCTCCACGACTGGTGGACGGCTTCCGACGCCAAGGGCTTCGACAGCCGCGCCACGATGTATGCCGACTACTTCAGCAATATCGAGGTGCTGCCGGGTCTCAAGGGCAACGGCCGCTTCACCCTCGGTGAGAACCTCGCCGACCACGGAGGTCTCATGGTGGCCTTCAACGCCTTCAAGGACGCCACAAAGAACCATCCGCTGAAGACCGTCGACGGCTTCACCCCCGAGCAGCGCTTCTTCATCGCCTATGCCGGTGTCTGGGGCCAGAACATCACCGAGCAGGAGATTCGCAACCGCGTCAAGCGCGACCCGCACGCTCAGGGCGAGTGGCGTGTCAACGGTGCCCTCCCACACATCGACGCCTTCTACAAGGCTTTCAACATCAAGCCCGGCGACAAGATGTTCCTCCCCGAGAACCAGCGCCTCCAGCTGTGGTAATAGTTTTATAGGGGCTATAGAGGCTATAGAAGCTATAGAAACTATAGAAGCTATAGAAACTATAGAAGCTATAGCCGCTATAGCCCATTATTCATTATCCATTACCCATTACTCATTACTCATTACCATGCCATTACGACTTCCAGACCGGCTACCAGCCATTGACATCCTCAAGCGGGAGAATATCTTCGTCATGGATGAGACGCGGGCGCACTCCCAGCAGATACGCCCCCTGCGCATCGTCATCCTGAACCTCATGCCCATGAAGGTGACGACGGAGACAGACCTCATCCGCCTGCTCTCCAACACGCCCTTGCAGATGGAGATCTACTTCATGAAGCTCAAGAGCCATACCTCCAAGAACACCCCTGTGGAGCACATGATGATGTTCTACAAAGACTCTGAGGAGCTGATGAAGGAGAAGTTTGATGGCATGATCGTCACCGGTGCCCCCGTGGAGACGATACCCTACGAGAATGTCGACTACTGGAACGAGTTCTACCATATCATCGACTGGGCACGCCACAACGTGCAGTCCACCCTCTACCTCTGCTGGGGCGCCATGGCAGCCCTCTACCATTTCTACGGTGTGCCGAAATACGACCTGCCGATGAAGCGCTTCGGTGTCTTCCGCACCACTCCCTTGGACGAGCGGCTGCCCATCTTCCGCGGCTTCGACGACATCTTCTATATGCCGCACAGCCGCCACGCTGAGGTCCGTAAGGCCGACATCGACAAGGTCGCCGACCTCCACATCATCGCGAACAGTCCTGAGGCTGGCGTGAGCATCGTGATGTCGCGCCAGGGCCGTGACTTCTTCATCCTGGGACATTTAGAGTATGCCCCCGACACCCTCGACAAGGAGTACCACCGCGACCTCGGCACCCGCGACGACGTGGCACTGCCACAGCACTACTACCGCGACGACGACCCCACACAGGGCTACAAGGTCAGGTGGCGCTCGGCGGCCAACCTCTTCTACAGCAACTGGATCGACTATTACGTTTATCAGGAGACACCTTACAACATTCATGACATCAAATAATCACGGGCCTCTGTCCTCACAGGGCAGAGGCCTTGAACTCTTAGCTCCGGCCAAGAACCTGGCCTGCGGCCTTGCCGCTATCTCTCACGGCGCCGATGCGGTATACATCGGCGCTGACCATTTCGGGGCGCGTGCTGCCGCCGGCAACAGTGTCGACGACATCGCCACCCTCTGTACCTATGCCCACCGCTATGGTGCCAAGGTCTATGTCACCGTGAACACCATCATCTACGAGGACGAGCTCGCTGCCACCCAGGACCTTATCACGTCGCTGGCGCGTGTCGGCGTCGACGCCCTCCTTGTCCAGGACATGGCGACGCTGGCCATGCGGCGTGTGGCTCTCAGCGCCGTCGGCCACGCCCCCGTCCTCCATGCCTCCACACAGTGTGACACGCGGACGGCGGAGAAGGTGGCGTGGCTCCGCAGCCTCGGCTTCACACGTGCCGTCCTGGCCCGTGAGCTCTCCATCGACGAGATACGCGCCATCCACAGCGCTGTCCCCGACATCGAGCTCGAGGTCTTCGTCCATGGCGCTCTCTGCGTGAGCTACTCCGGACAGTGCTATGCCTCGCAGCATCTCTTCCACCGTTCGGCGAACCGCGGCGAGTGCGCACAGGTCTGCCGCATGAAATACGACCTCGTCGATGCCAACGGCGACACCGTCGTCCACGACCGCTACCTGCTGTCGATGAAGGACTTCTGCCAGGTCGACAACCTCGAAGCCCTTGCCGACGCCGGCGCCTCGTCGTTCAAGATAGAGGGGCGTCTGAAGGACGAGACCTACGTGAAGAATGTCGTCGCGGCCTATAGCCAGCGCCTCGACGCCATCATCCGCCGCCATCCCGACCGCTACCACCGCACGTCGTGGGGACGTGTGGATTACGCCTTCCAGCCGAGCTTGGAGAAGACCTTCAACCGCGGATATACCGACTACTTTGCCAAAGGGCGCCACGACGGTCTGGCCACGATGTTCACGCCGAAGGCTTTGGGACAGTTCGTGGGTACCGTGCACAAGGTGCAGAAGTCGTGCATCGACGTGCGCCATGCCAGTGGCCTCTTCGCCAACGGCGACGGCCTCTGCTTCCTCAACGACGCCGGAGAGCTGGAGGGCTTCCGTGTGAACCGCGCCGAGGGCACCCACCTCTACCCCTTCCATACGCCGAAGGGTCTGCGCCCCGGGATGTCACTCTATCGCAACCAGGATGTGGCCTTTGAGAAGACGTTGTCCGCCGACACCACACGGCGTGTCATCCCCTTGGCGCTGACACTGGCCACGACGGCGACGGGATTCGCCCTGACGGCAGCTTTCCATGGTTTTGTCGCCACAGCGACAGCGGACTTCGCCCATGAGAAGGCACAGAAGCCGCAGACGGAGAATATCCGGCGGCAGCTCGCCAAGCTCGGCGGCACCATCTTCGAGGCCGCGGACATCACCATCAGCGACGGCGCCGACAGCCTCTTCATCCCGTCGAGTATCTTAGCACAGCTGCGCCGTGACGTCGTGGACAGCCTTCTCGCCGTATGCGATAACGCACAGCAGCATGCTGCGGAGACGTTGACAGAGAGTGCGTTACAAGGAAGTGCGACAAAAAGGGAACATCTCGCTATGGCGGGAGAGAAGGGCTGGGCAGAGGCTGACGCCACGGTGGCTCCAGACCTGTTCTGGTCGAAGGAGTACCGTGAGCATCCCTACCTCTTCAATGTCGCCAACCACATGGCGCGTGACTTCTACCACTCCCTTGGCTTCGACATCACGGAGTCGGCCTTGGAGGTCCGGGAGCCCCAGGCGCCTGTCGTCATGCAGTGCCGCTACTGCATCTGCTACGAGCTCGGCTTCTGTGTCAGAAGGGGTGGGAAGAAGCCGACATGGCGCGAGCCTCTCCACCTGCGTCTCGGCGACGGCAACACCTTCCGCCTCGACTTCCGATGCGACGAGTGCCAGATGAACTTAGTTGCAGACAAAGAAACCTCTTAGACAGACCTTTTATCCACGAAGGACACGAAAGGCACGAAGAGAACCATGTATTTTTTATCCACGAAGGACACGAAAGGCACGAAGAGAACCATGTGTTTTCTTCCACGAAGGACACGAAAGGCACGAAGAGAAGATTTTAAGGAAAATAGGCCGGGACAGGCTTCCGCGCCTTCATGGGCGCTGTGGTGCCGTCGTTATGGGGTATCCTTGCGAGCAAGCTCGCGGCTACCCCATAACGACAGCACCACCCCTTTCAGGGGTCCAAGCCTGTCCCGGCCTATTTTCCTTTTCTTTCAATAAGATGCTACGATATTTGTCATGCTATCTTATGTCCCCTCTGTTACTCTGTCTAAAAAAATCGGGGTTTTCTGTTATGCTGTCTAAAAAAATGACTATATTTGCAACCTAATAACCATGCTATGGCAGAACATAACGACTTTGGACGATGGGGCGAGGACTATGCCGCTGGCTACTTACAGGAGCAAGGCTATGTCATCGTGGAGCGCAACTGGGTCTTCGGGCGCAGCAGCCGCGACCTCGACATCATCTGTCTCACACCGGACCACACCACGATGGTCTTCGTGGAGGTGAAGACACGCGCCACCGACAAGGTCGCCGAACCCGAGGACGCCGTCGACAGCGCGAAGATACGCCATCTCGGACGCGCCGCCGACGAATATGTCAAGAGCAACGGCATCAGCCAGGAGCTCCGCTTCGACATCATCACCGTCACGGGGCGCAAGAACAGCAAGCATGTAGTAATCAACCATATCAAAGATGCTTTCAATCCACTCCTTCTTTAAACGTAAGAAACCCGACGACATCAGATACATCGACGTTGGTGAGACCAGCTCCACCAACGACTATCTCAAGTCCATCCTCGCCACCCTCGACGGTGTTGAGGCTGTGCCACGTCTCACCGTGGCCTATGCCGACTACCAGCGTGCCGGGCGCGGTCAGGGTACGAACCACTGGGAGAGTGAGCGGGGCATGAACCTCCTCTTCTCCATCCTCTGCCATCCCGTCTGGGTGCCCATTGCCTCGCAGTTTATCATCTCCGAGGCCGAGGCCTTAGCGCTCCGTGACGCCCTCGCCGCCCTCACCGACGACATCACTATCAAATGGCCCAACGACATCTACTGGAAGGACCGGAAGATCAGTGGTACCATCATCGAGAACAGCCTCCATGCCGGACATATCAGCAACTGCATCATCGGCACGGGTGTCAACGTCAACCAGACGGAGTTCCGCAGCGATGCCCCGAACCCGGTGTCGCTGAAGCAGATCCTCGGACATGATGTCGACCGCCAGGCACTCCTCCATGACATCGTCACGCGCTTCGATGCCTACCTCACCGACATCCGCAACGGCAACTACGAGAAGATCGTCACCCTCTACGCCTCCTACCTCTACCGCAGCCACGGCTTCTTCCCCTACCGTGACAAGGACGGTGTCTTCGAGGCTGCCATCGTGGAGGTCGAGGACGACGGCCACCTCATCCTCCGCGACCGCAACGACGTCATCAGAAGCTACGCGTTCAAGGAGGTGGTCTTCTGTTAGGTGGTAGGTGTTGGGTGTTAGGTGTTAATGATGTGTCCATTGGTTGATAGATCCTCCGCCATTCACACCCGCCGGTTCTTGATACAAACCATTAACACCTAACACCTATCACCTAACATTTACACATTACACATTACACATTATACATTACACATTATACATTACACACTATACATTACCATGGCACGTTTCAAACGCATTCTCCTCAAGCTCTCCGGTGAGAGTCTCATGGGTCACCAGGGATTTGGTATCGACCCGCAACGTCTCGACGACTACGCACGTCAGATTAAGGAAATCCACGACATGGGCGTGGAGATAGGCATCGTCATCGGCGGTGGCAACATCTTCCGCGGTCTCAGTGGTTCACAGAAAGGTTTCGACCGCGTCAAAGGCGACCAGATGGGTATGTGCGCCACCGTCATCAACTCCTTAGCCCTGAGCTCAGCCTTAGGAGCCAAGGGTGTGAAGAACAAGGTGATGACGGCTATCCGCATGGAGCCCATCGGCGAGTTCTATAACAAGTGGAAGGCCATCGAGGCCATGGAGGCAGGATATATCTGCATCTTCTCCGCCGGTACCGGCAACCCCTATTTCACCACCGACACGGGTTCCTCGCTCCGTGGTATCGAGATCGAGGCCGACGTCATGCTCAAGGGCACGCGCGTCGACGGCGTCTATACCGCCGACCCTGAGAAGGACCCCACGGCGACGAAGTTCAAGGACATCTCCTACCACGACGTCTTAGAGCGCGGACTGAAGGTCATGGACCTCACCGCTATCTGCATGTGCCAGGACAACAAGCTGCCTATCTACGTCTTCAACATGGATGTCGTAGGCAACCTGAAGAAGGTCATTGAAGGAGAGGAGATCGGCACCCTCGTCCACCCTTAACACGACAAAATGATGAAAAGAACAATTCTTGCCTTGGCCTGTCTGGCACTGTCCTTTCAGGCTGTCACTGCTCAGACGGCGCGCCGGGAGATAGCGAAGAATGTCACCCTTGCCGCCAGCAACTACCAGGACTACCCTGTCCCCACAAAGGCCCTCACCCCCGCCCCCAAGGGCTATGAGCCGTTCTATATCAGCCACTACGGTCGCCACGGCTCACGCTGGCTCATCGGCAATAAGGCCTTCGACGGACCTTTCTACACCCTGGCCCATGCCGACAGCCTCGGCAAGCTCACAGCGCGCGGCCGTGAGGTGCTCGCCGTCGTCAAGGCCATGCGCGACAACGGGCGCAGCCGGGAGGGTGAGCTCACGCTCCTCGGCGCTCAGCAGCACAGAGGTATCGCACGACGCATGTTCGAGCGCTTCCCACAGGTCTTCGCCGGTGAGACGAATATCGACGCGAAGTCGACAATCGTCATCCGCTGCATCCTCTCGATGAACAACGAGCTCCTGCAGCTCACGGCCCTGAACCCCAAGCTCCATATCACCTCCGACGCCTCCTATCACGACATGTACTACATGAACGATGAGAAGAGTCCGTATCTGAAGATGGTGCGCACCCAGGCCGCCGTAGACAGTCTGAAGGCCTTCAACGCCCGTCACAGCCATTTCCCCCATCTGATGACGGTGCTCTTCAATGATGGCGACTATGCCAAGACCATTGACGACAGTACCTTAGGCATCGAGCTCTTCGACATCTGCAAGGACCTTCTGAACACCGAGCTGCGCCACAGCTACAAGGCCTTCTGGGATGTCTTCACCCAGGATGAGATCTACGACATCTGGCTGATGAACAACGCCTACTGGTATACGGCAAAGGGGCCGAACAAGCTCAACAACGGCGCGGGGATGTACAGTCAGCTGAACTTGGTGAAGAACATCGTGGAGACGGCGGACTCCTGCGTGCGCCTGCCCCATCCCGGAGCCACCCTGCGCTTCGCCCACGAGAGTGATGTGCTGCCCCTCATCTGCCTGCTGAATATCAACGGCTACGGCAACGCCCGGTCGTCACTCGAAAACCTCGACGACGAGGACTGGAACGCCTATAACGTCTTCCCCATGGCCTGCAACGTGCAGTTCATCTTCTACAAGCCCACCAAGGGTCAGGGCGACATCCTCGTCAAGGTCCTCCTCAACGAGAACGAGGCCTCGCTGCCTGTGAAGACGTCCCGTGCGCCCTACTACCGCTGGCAGGATGTCAGGGCGTATATGGAGGGTATCATCGGGAAGACGGTAATGAAGAGGTAAGCGATGAAACGACTTTCTTTCCTTCTCTCCGCCCTCTTCGTCCTCTCCGCCTGCAACTTCAGCGGGAAGGGAGGGGTGAGCGAGCAGCTGCGGGCCTACGGTCAGGAGACAGCCTCTGCCGAGGCTCCTGCCGCTGAGGCTGCGCCTTCAGAGGCTGCTGACGATGCCGTCTCCGCTGACAGCTGTCTGCGTTTCGCTATGCCGAAGACGCCGGCGGGTGTCCCCGAGCAGATACTCTTCAACGACGCCTATGTGAGCAGTTTCAATGCTACGACGCTGATGCCCAACTGGGTGGCATGGCGCCTCACCGCCGACCATGCCTCCGGAACCTTTCAGCGTAAGGGGCAGGCGTTCACGCCCGACGACAGGGTCCCCGAGGCTCAGCGTGTCACCACCTACGACTACATACGCTCCGGCTACGACCGTGGACATATGTGTCCCGCCGGGGATAACAAATGGAGCGCTGAGGCTATGGAGCAGTGCTTCCTCCTGACAAACATCTGTCCACAGAACCATGGGCTGAACATCGGCGACTGGAACGAGATGGAGAACCAGTGCCGACGGTGGGCCGAGGAATACGGTGAGATCTATGTCGTCTGCGGTCCCATCCTCTACAAAGGGCACCATAAGACCATCGGTCAGGAGCACCGGATAACGGTCCCCGATGCCTTCTTCAAGGTCGTCATCTGCCTCAAGGGTAAGCCCTGGGGCGCTGGCTTCATCTATAAGAACACCGAGGGGAACAGACCTAAGGGTGACTACCAGAACACCATCGACGAGGTGGAGCGTATCACCGGTCTCAACTTCTTCCCCTCGCTGCCGAAGAAGTTGGAGAAGCAGGTAGAGGGACAGATGATAACGATATAACAGTAGCTTATATATATTTTAAAGGTTATTCAAATTTTTGGGGCCTCTTGCGCGTGATGCGTAGGAGGCCTTTTTTGACAGAGTAACGTGGTAGACAGTTTTTTAGACAGCGTAACAGAGGAGACAAAGCACTGACCCCGGAGGGGTCACACCATGAATGACCCCAGGTCGTCGAGGGGACGGGAGGGAGCCGCGGAGCGCGACCTCACGGCACCGAGCGACCTGGGGTACAGAGCGAGGAGAGTGGAAAGGCCTCGGAGAGGTCTCACGTGGACAGCAAAGCATATCTTATATCCACGAAGGACACGAAAAGGCACGAAGAGAACCATGTGTTTTTTTTGTCCACGAAGAACACGAAAAGACACGAAGAGAAGATTTTAAGGAAAATAGGCCGGGCCAGGCTTCCGCGCCTTTATGGGCGCTGTGGTGCCGTCGTTATGGGGTAGCCTTGCGAGCAAGCTCGCGACTACCCCATAACGACAGCACCACCCCCTACGGGGGCCAAGTCTGTCCCTGCCGAAAATTGCTTCGCATAAAATTGCGCGGAGCGCATAAAATAGAGCTGCCGATTACTGCACCCCAGCCTTTCCAAACGTCTAATAGGCTCATACTATATTTTATACGGACATTTTAGGGAGATGCTCCATTTTATGCACCTGCGGTGCAATTTTCATTTTATGCGC
>ERZ791623.284-NODE-284-length-33967-cov-7.752153_pt1 | contig 33967 bp, 27 predicted proteins | sample MGYA00510268_ERZ791623 | MGnify/ENA primary metagenome ERZ791623 (study PRJEB30046, sample SAMN00715216) | human gut metagenome | study: EMG produced TPA metagenomics assembly of the A metagenome-wide association study of gut microbiota in type 2...
ACCGGTCACGGCCACATATAGAGTTTAATAAAAGCCACTTTTTAAAGTGGACTCATTCATAAGATCTTTGACTTTGGAAAATTTCTTGTATTTTTTGTTATGTCCGGTCTCAATCAATTCCTTTAAGTCTTGGTCTTCGAATTCTATCTTCATGGCTATATTTCTTAGATTGCAAAGATAGCAATAAATTACCAAACTATGGTAACTTTTAGCGTGTTTAACAATTGATTTCTGCTTGCCCTTTCGTCTTTTCAGGTGCTTTTGCTTGTCCTATCAATCCCTTGTCAATCGCTTCAGGATGCTGGTGAAGTCTGGGTCGCTGGGTCGCAGCATGTCGGAGTTGACGATGCGGCCATTGGGGTCGATGAGCATGAAGCGGGGGATGCCGATGACATAATAGACGTTGTCAAGGACATTGTCACCCTCTTGGGTGATGAGATACTGGCTCCACGTCATATTCTGATGCTTGGCGAGGAAGTGCAGCCATTTCTCCCGCTTTCTGTCGCAGGCAATGCTGATAATTTTCACCTTGCTGTCTTTGTATGCTTTCTCCAACTTCTCCAAGTAAGGAATCTCTTCTAAGCAGGGCACGCACCAGGTGCCCCAGAAGTCGATGAAGAGGTATTTTCCGCGGAAGTCCTTCAGGCTGAGCACCTTCCCCTTGGTATCCGTAAAGGTAAAGTCGGGCGCCGGCTTGCCCGCCCAGATTTGGCCGTATTTCTTCTCGACCAGTCGGTAAGCATTATCCACCTTCTTCCTCAGCGAGTCGGTGGTGATGTCGGCATCGACCATCTTGACATACTTTTGCGGGTCTTCGGCGATGGACTGGCTGATGAGCTCAGTGAGGAAGTCGGCTTTCAGCCGCTCCCTGACATCGCGCTGGTCAACCTTGCGGTCAATATTCTGAAGGAGATGCTCGGTAAAAGCCGTATCATTCTCAGCCATATCGTTGGCAACATAGTCCATCCACTTCTCAAAGTCGTAGGTCTCGGGCTTGTGGGCGGCAGGAATGCTGTCGGCAAAGCTGCTGCTCACGCCAGCGAGAAGGGCTGTCAAAATCAAAAGTATTCTGTTCATTTTAGTTCGTTATTCGTTGTTATAATTAGAGTTGTTATCGTCGTTGGAGCTGTTATCCTCAGAGCTGTTATCTTCCTCAGAATTGTTATTTTCCTGAACGGTTTTCACGACATCGTTGTCGCTGTATTCATTCTGCGAAATCTGCCCTTTGCTTCTCCTTATCTCAAGATTGGTGATAGGCTGAGCATAACGCGCCGACTTCACGGGAAGCGTGTAGGTGAGGACCTCGCTGTTGTCCACGACATTGTTCACCACTTTGTAGAAGGTGTGTGTCACGGTGACGTCGTCGTAGCTGACCTCGTTGTAAGCCAGTCTTCTGATGTCCTGCCACCGGCTGATGAAAGGCATCTCGCGGTGCCTCTCTTCGAGAATCTTCTCTACGGCCTCCTCCTGGCTGTTGGCCGAGAGTTCGATGTCGCTTGCCGAGTTTCTGATTCTCGCCCTTCTGAGCGTGTTGACCGTTGCCATGGCCTCGCTCACCTTACCCTGTCTGGCCTCTGCCTCTGCCGCTGTAAGAATCATCTCCGGCAGTGTGGGGCCCATAGTCAGCAGGTCGTCGCCATAGGAGTTCTGCATGCGGTGGTATTGGATGTCGTCGCCGAAGCCGGAGATGGAGTTGTTCCAGAGCGCGTGCTTGTTGAAGAACTGTTCGAAGCGCAGGTCATTGTCCTGGTCGTAGAGGCTGATGAGGCTCTCCGAGGGGATGAGATAGATGCCGTTGCTGACATCGAAGTAGGCCGAGAAGTAGTTCTCGGCATAATTTGTCACCTCGTTTGGGCTGTAGCTCCAAAGCTGCGAGTATTCTATCGACGACTCCTCACTAGTTTTGGGATCCATGACGGTGGCGGGCTCTAAGGAGTAGCCGTTGTAGTCCTCCAAGGTCACATTCTTGCTCTCCATGGCCTTCTTGGCGTAGGTCTCCGCCTGTGCATAGTCTTGTGTGAAGAGATAGTAGCGCGCCATCATAGCCTCTACGGCCGGCTTGCTGACTAACCATCTGTCTCCGACATCCTCGGTCGATGTTGTCAGCGCCGCCTTGAGGTCGTTGAGGATGAAGTCGTAGGTGTCTTTCAGCGAAGCCCTGGTCACATTCTCCTGATAGTCGTTGGCCTTTCTCAGCGGCAGTCCGGGTGCCGAGAGCGTCGTGGAGCTGTAGGGCTGGCAGTAGGTCTGTGCCAGCTCCCACATGGCCAGAGCGCGGATGAAATGCGCCTGCGCCAGGAAGTTGGTCTTCTGCGTCTCCGTGGCATCCTTTACCTGGTCGATTTCGTTGATGACGAGGTTGGCGGTGAATATCTTGTTGTAAGCACCTTCCCATAAGGCATCGCCATACTGGTTGGTCTCGATGTCGTTGACGGCAAAGGTGAGGCCATTGACAAAGTTTTGGTCCATATACCCCAAGGAATCGTACAGGTTGTTGTCCATACCCATGTCGTCGGAAGAAGCGACAGGGATGGAGACAGACTGAATGAACATGGAGTTATTGTTGAACAGCGCCTCTACCTGCTCGCTGCTGGTCAGCATCTCGTTGTTACCCTTGCTCGGGATGGTGTCGAGGTAGTCGTTGCAGGAAGCTAAGGTGAGCAGGGCCAGGACCGGCAGCGACTTTATGGTTGTATTGAATATTTTCATTGTAGGATAGTTTATGAAATCAGAACTTTACGTTAACACCCATCGTGAAGGCCAGGCGCGGCTGGTAGCTGCCCGGCAGATAGTCAGGGTGATAGTCTTTGGAGTTGGCAGCCCATATCATGCCCACGTTGTCGAGCTTGCAGAAGATGTCAGCACTCTTCATCCATCTGTTCTTGAAGAGGCTTTGCGGCAGCGAGTAGGCGAAGTCTATCTCCTGCAAGTAGATATAGTCAGCGCTCTCCACATTCATGCTGAAGATGTTGGCAGTCGTACTCCAACTTCCGTATGCGCTGACATCGATGGGGTTGCCCTCACCGTCGACCGTGGGCAGTGGCATGGCATGCTTGGGATTGGCGATGAGGGAGCCGTCGCTGTTCATCACCTCGCCCACCTGGGCGGAGATTGACGCCTTGGCGCCATAGTTGTCAGGGTAGAGGTAGGAGAAGGTGGGCATTTGCATCTTGCCGCCAAAACGGCCGTTGACGTATGCTGTCAGCATCAAATCCTTCCATCCGAGGCTGAGGGTGAGTCCGGCCGTGTGAGGTGCCACCCTCGTCCCCTCGTAGGTCAGGAAGTCGTGCCAGTCCTTGTCGTAGATGGAGAAGTCGCTGATGTCGTAGCTGTTGCCGTCTTTGTCAAGGATTTGCGGCATACCATTCTTCATGCCACCGTAGCGCATCTTGAAGATAGCGCCCATGGGGTAGCCCTGGATGTAATAGGCGTTCATCATGTCGCTGACGTTGCTAATCTCGTTGTATATCTTTGTCACCTTATTCTTGTTGTAGGCATAGGTCAGCACGCCCTCGAAAGAGAAGTCGCCAACCGCCGCCTTGCCGCCTAAGGTGACCTCCACGCCGCGGTTGTTGAGCTCGGCGTTGTTGTAGGTAGCCTCATTGGTGCCATAGACACCGGCGATGGCCACGGTGCCCAGAACATCGGTACTCTTCTTGTTGTAATAGTCCACGGTGCCATAGAGATGGTCGTTGAAGAGCGAGAAGTCGATGCCGAAATCTGTCGACGCCGTCTTCTCCCATCTCAGAGTGGGGTTGCCATAGTCGTAAATCTTACCTGGGTAGAGCCCGGTGTATTCGTCTACATAGTCAGAGACGGTACTGATGGTGGTAAATGCCGAGGATGACGACGCTGCGTTTCCGTTCTTACCATAAGTCAGTCGGAGCGTGAGTCGCTCGAAGGGTGTCTTGTCCTTCATCCATTTCTCATTGGCCATATTCCACATGGCGCCGACGCTCCACAGCGGGCTCCAGCGGTATTTGGCCTCTTTGGTGATGAGGTTGTTGGCATCGCTTCGGGCGCTGGCCGAGAGACCGTAACGCTCGTCGAACATATAGCTGGCATTGCCGTAGAAGGAGACGTAGCGGTTGTGGTTCCATGTCTGGCTGACATACTGCTTTCCCTCAGCCGGGACGCCGTAGATGGTGGAGGTGCTGGCATCCATGGTGTCGAAATGTCCGGGCTTGCCTTCAACGCCCGTACTCGTGGCCGTGACGCCATAGCGGTAGGGTTTGGTCCAAGACTCATAATAGTAGTTGCTCACCTCGTTGCCGATGACGGCTGCCACGGCATGCTTCTCACCGAAGGTGCGGTTCAGCGAGAGGTCGTTTCTGAAGAGCGTACTGTGATTCTTGCCCTCGCGGTTGATGACGATGGCTCCGGCGGGCAGCACTGAGGCGCCGAGGGCGTTGCCCATGAGGTCGCCGGGCGTGAGGTAGTTGACGCGGTAGCGGGTGTAGAAGGACTCCTCGGAGTTGGTGTCGTCGTTGTGGTAGCGGCTCTTCTCGTATTGGAATTTGGAGTTGAACTGCAAGCCTTCCATGATGTCGAGCTCGAGTCCGAGCTGTATGCGTCCCTGCGTGTTGGTGGTGCGGTTGTTGCGCGAGCGGGCTTCCTGCAAGAGGTTGTAGTTCATGTTCTTGTAGGTGAATCCGCTCCACTGGTATTTGCTGAGCACGTCGGAGTTGTAGGTGTCGTGGAAGTTGGTGGCGTAGGAACCATCCGCATTGAGCAGCATCTCGTAGGGCGAGAGCGAGGTGAGGTCGGAGAAGCCGATGAGCGAGGAGTGTGCATTCTTGCCCACGAGATTGAATCCTGCGTTAAAGGCTATCCATTTGTTGAACCGGAAGTTGTTGTCCCAGTTCAGTCGCCAGGTGTTGTCGTGATGTCCGATGAAGTCGCCGGCATCATAGATGTAGTTGACCGAAGCCCTGGTATTCCACAGCCCCACATTGCCGGAGACGGACGCCGTGGTGCTGCTGTTGACGGGCGTGCGCAGCAGTTCGTCCGAGATCTGCTTTCTGTTGTCGCGTGCTGCTAAGGCCGCAAGCTGGGCGTTCATCTCGTCCTGGGTCAGCGTGCCCCATTTATAGCCTTTATAGAGCAGCAGCTCGCTCTGCGTGATGGCTTTGAAGAGGCTGCCCATGTCGCCGGTATATTCCTCGCCTATCATATTGTTTTGGAAAGCCCACTTCTGATAGTTAATCATCTGGGAGGCTGTGGCGAGATTGGTGATGTGGGCGACGTCCTGCCGCTTGCCGATGGTGAGCTGTGTGTTGCCCTCCACGGAGAAGGAGTTCTTATTCTTGTTCTTCTTTGTGGTGATGACGATGACGCCATTGGCCGAGCGCGCACCCCAGATGCTTGCTGCCGCGGCATCTTTCAGGATGGTGATGCTCTCCACGTCGTCGGGGTTGATGCGCTCCAGTGCACTCATGTTGGGATTCTTGCTGTTGTTGGAAGTCGGCTGGTTGTCCATGACGGGGAATCCGTCGATGACGACGAGCGGTGTCTTGTCGGCATTCATGGTGCTGGTGCCGCGGATGGTGAAGGTCTTGCCACCGCGTCCGTCGTCATTGGCCTGCATGCCCGCGATGAGTCCGTTGAGGGCATCGGAGAGGTTGGAGGCGTGGCGGCTCTTCAGGTCGTCGGCGTTGATGATGCTGTAAGAACCAGTGGCACGCTCGCGCGAGATGGTCTGATAGCCGGTGACGACGACCTCCTTGAGGGTGTGGTCGCCGGTCATCGTGATATTATGGTCGAGGCTCTTCTGCCCGGCCTTTATCGTAATGGCCGCGGGGTCCATACCGATATACTCGCAGCAGAGCTCGCAGGTGGTGACAGGCGCGCGAAGGGTGAAAAAGCCATTGCCGTCGGTCACGGTCTGCAAGTCGGTGCCCTTGATTCTCACGGGAGCACCCGGCAGCGATTCGCCATGGTCATCGCGGACGTAGCCGGAGATATATCTGTAGGTAGCCGCTTTGTTCTGCTTCCCCGTCACGGTGACGATGCCATCCTTGACAGCATAGTTGCAGCCCAATTTCCCCATGACATTGTCCAAGACTCTTTCCGCGTCGACGTTGTTGACATGGATGGTGACGGTGGGCAATGACTTCACCAGGTCAGCAGCGCAGAGGAAGTCGAGGCCCGTCTGCTTCTTCATCTCATTGAAGAAGGTGGTCACAGGTGCCTTGTCAAGGCTCATCGTCACGGCCTTGTGCTGGTCCGTCTGGGCGAAGCCCGCTGGAGACACCGCCAATGCCACCGCCGTGAGCAGCGCTGCGGCAAAAAGCTTGATGTGGTTTCTCTCTAATGTTTTCATAAATCTCTCTTATGGTTTAAATATGATGGTTTTCTGTTTGATGACTATTGTGCTACGAACACCTTCCGGCCCTTTACCGACATCTTCACCTGGGCCACGACGGCGATGGCATTGAGCGAGTTGTTGATGTCGTCATAGCGGCTCAGGATGCCGGTGATTCTTTTGCCTTTTAATGATTTGTCGGCAAACTCCACGTCGATGTCGTACCAGTGGGCGAGTACTGCCATCAGCTCGTCGAGGGTGGTATCGTTGAACGAGAAGCGGCCCTCGTTCCAGGCGATATAGGGCTTGACATCACAGCTCCTGACAGAGGGCTGGCCGTGGGGCGCCATGTCTCCTCTATATCCTGGCAGGAGTCTTGTCTCGCCACCGTCTTTGGGCAGGAGGCCGACAGAGCCGCTGACGAGGACCACGGCGGTGTGGGTGGCTGTGGTCTCGACATTGAACTCAGTGCCGTATTCCTTGACATCGCCACACGCAGTCTTGACGATGAACGGCAGCTTGGCATTCTTAGCCACAAAGAAGAAGGCATTGCCATGCAGCCATACCGTTCTGCTGTCATGGCCGAAGTCGGTGGTGTAGGCCAGCTTGCTGTTGCTGTCGAGATGTACACGGGAGCCGTCGGGCAGCGTCATCCAAAACTCCTTTGCCTTGGCGGTGCTCACCTCGCAGTTCACGTCTTTGCCTTCGACAAGCGCCGTGAGGATAGAGTCGGCATGGCTCCCCACCTTGACGGAATTGCCATCGACACTGATGGCAGCCTGGCATCGTCCGGCTTTCTCGCTCTGGGCAATGGCTGAGGAGACGGCCTGGCTGACAGCGACGGGCTCCGCCGGTTGCGGGGCGGGAGTGCGCTGCCACAGGCCAAAGAAGAGCAGGGCTGCGGCGGCCATGCTGATGGCAGCCGTGAACATTGGCTTCAGGCGGAAGCGACGGCCTTCAGTGGTATTAGAGGAATCTTTTTCTGAAAGGGAGCCGATAAGCTCTTGCCAGCGCTTGTCGGGATGCAGGCTGGCGTAAAGTTGATAGGTGCTCTTCACATCACCTTCTTCCAACAACTTCTCGTAGAGCTGTCGGTGTCGGCTGTCAGCACTGAGCCATGCGTCGAGCTCCTGCTCTTCGTCGGGCGTAATCGTCCCTATTATCTTATGATAGATGATATCTGTTATCGCCATTTATATATCAGTTTATTAATAAAGCGACTGAAATATAAAAAGGATAACAGAAATAAGCGATTTTTTCTGAATTTTATAGAGTCAGCAGCACAAAAGAGAAGTCTTTGTCGGACAATTGCTGTCTGAGGGCGCTCAGTCCACGCTTCTTCTGCATCTTCACGGTGTTCTCGCTGACGTTCATCATCTTGGCAATGTCTTTCACCTTGTTGCCCTCCATGAGCAGCAGAAAGACCTCACGCTGGCGGGGCGGCATGCTGTCTATCTTTTCAAGGACGCGACGCCACACTTCGTTGCGGTCCATGGTCTCTTCGTCGGGCGGAGAGACAAAGGCATCGGGCGACAAATGAAAACCGTTCACCACACTCTGGTGCTTGAGGGTGTCAAGACAGAGATGGTGAACGGCGGTATAGATATAAGCTCTGGCCGACAGTTCATGATGAAAGTCGGCCTTGTTTTCGAGCATCTTGGTAAAGGCGGCCTGGACGATGTCCTCGGGCAAGGCGGTGTCGGCAACGATTTTTATGGCATAAAGCACCAGTATTCTATAATACTTACTATAGAATACATGGATCTCCTTTATGCCATCGTTGTCATTCATCTTATCCCACCTGACTTCCGGGCTTCACCTCACCGAGTGTCGTAGTGACGCTCAGCGAGCCGTCGAAGTTGAGGGCAGAGAGAATCATGCCCTGGCTCTCGATGCCCATCATCTTGCGCGGGGCGAGGTTGGCGATGAAGAGAACATCCTTGCCGACGAGGTCCTCAGGCTTGTAGAACTTGGCGATGCCGGAGAGGATGGTGCGGTCCTGTCCGCTGCCGTCGTCGAGGGTGAACTGCAAGAGCTTGTTCGACTTCTTCACCTTCTGGCAGTCCTTGATATGTCCTACGCGGATGTCGAGCTTCTCCCACTCGTCGAAGGGGATGTTGGGCTTGATGGGCTCGGCCTTGTAGTCCTTGGCTTCCTGTGCCTTCTCGTTAGCCTCCTTGGTGGCTGCAAGCTTGTCGAGCTGCTTCTGGATGGCCTCGTCCTCAATCTTCTCGAAGAGCAGATGGGGCTCGCCCAACTGGTGACCCGGCTTGAGGAGGTCGGTGCGGCCCAGTTCGGCCCAGTCGAAGTCGTCCATACCTATCATCGTGCGCAGATCCTGGCTGGAGAAGGGCAGGAAAGGCTCGAAGGCGATGGCAAGGTTGGCGACGAGCTGGAGGGAGATATAGAGGATGGTCTCCACACGCTTGGGATCGGTCTTCCACACCTTCCACGGCTCGCACTCGGTGATGTATTTGTTGCCGATACGCGCTAAGTTCATAGCTTCTTTCTGAGCCTCGCGGAAGTGGAAGCCGTCGAGCAGCGTCTCCACTTTCTCCTTGACATCCTTGAACTCCTCAATAGCTTTCTTGTCTACCTCCTGGAGCTCGCCGCACTCTGGCACGACACCGTTCCAGTACTTCTTCGTGAGCTGCAGGGCGCGGTTGACGAAGTTGCCGTAGATGGCCACGAGCTCGGAGTTGTTGCGCTCCTGGAAGTCCTTCCATGTGAAGTTGTTGTCCTTGGTCTCCGGCGCGTTGGCGGTGAGCACGTAGCGCAGCACATCCTGCTTGCCGGGGAAGTCGCGGAGATATTCGTCGAGCCACACAGCCCAGTTGCGGGAGGTGGAAATCTTGTCGTTCTCAAGATTCAGGAACTCGTTGGCGGGCACGTTGTCGGGGAGGATGAAGTCGCCGTGAGCCTTGAGCATGGTGGGGAAGATGATGCAGTGGAAGACGATGTTGTCCTTGCCGATGAAATGTACGAGGCGCGTGTCCTTGTCCTGCCACCATGTCTTCCAGGAGCCCCACTTCTGAGGCTCTTTCTCGCAGAGCTCGATGGTGTTGCTGATATATCCGATGGGGGCGTCAAACCACACGTAGAGCACCTTGCCCTCAGCACCCTTTACGGGCACGGGGATACCCCAGTCGAGGTCGCGCGTCATGGCACGGGGCTGAAGATCCATGTCGAGCCATGACTTGCACTGGCCGTAGACATTGGAGCGCCACTCCTTGTGGCCGTTGAGAATCCACTCCTTCAGCCAGTCCTGGTAGTTGTTGAGCGGGAGATACCAGTTCTTGGTCTTGCGAATCTCCGGCTTGGCGCCAGAGATGGTGGAGTGCGGGTCGATGAGCTCCATAGGGCTGAGGTCGCTGCCGCATTTCTCACACTGGTCGCCGTAGGCGTTGGGGTTGCCGCAGTGGGGGCAGGTGCCCATGATATAACGGTCGGCGAGGAACTGCTTGGCCTCGGGGTCGTAATACTGCTCTGACTCTTTCTCCACGAGCTTACCGTCGTCGTAGAGCTTGCGGAAGAAGTCGGAGGCATATTTGCAGTGGGTCTGAGAGGTCGTGCGGCTATAGATATCGAAGGAGATACCGAACTCCTTGAAAGAGTCCTTGATGATCTTATGATAGCGGTCGCAGACATCCTGCGGGGTGATGCCTTCCTTCTTGGCGCGGATGGTGATAGGCACACCATGCTCGTCGCTGCCACCGATGAAGATGACAGGGCGCTTGCGCAGTCGCAGATAACGCACGTAGATGTCGGCCGGGACGTAGACCCCGGCAAGGTGACCGATATGTACGCCGCCGTTGGCATAAGGCAGGGCAGCGGTAACGGTCGTACGCTTGAAATGTTTTTCTTCCATTGATGCTTGTATTTCTTTCCTTTTGTGCAAAATTACTAAGAAAACAGCAGAAAATAACAATTGTGCAACGAATTCTTGATTTTGCCCGTCTGTTCTTTGCATATAGCCGTAAAAAGAGTTATATTTGCAGACAGAAACAGAGTTGAAGCGTTATGGAGCAGATAATGAGGAAATATCCCGTAGGCATACAGACTTTTGCGAGAATTATCAAGGAGGGTTTTATCTATGTTGATAAGACCGACCTGGTGTGGGAGTTGACGCATTATGCCCCATTCATCTTTCTGAGCCGTCCGCGCCGTTTCGGCAAGTCACTGCTCACATCCACCTTGGAATCGTATTTCAGAGGTGACCGTGAGTTGTTTGAAGGCCTGAAGATCCTGTCGCTTGAAAAAGAATGGACGCCGTATCCTGTGCTCCATCTCGACCTGAGCGTAGCAAAAGGGCAGGATAATGCCGAAGAACTTCGTGAGACGCTGATGTGGATGATGGAGCCTCTTGCAAATATATACGGCAGAAAAGAGACAGAGACCACACCGGGAAAATTGCTCACCGGTCTTATCCATCGGGCGCAGGAGAAGACAGGCAGACAGGTGGTCGTCATCATCGACGAATATGACGCACCGCTGCTCGACGTGCTCCACAGCCAGGAGACGCTCGACGCCATGCGCGAGGTCATGCAGGAGTTCTACGTGCCCTTGAAAGCTAACGAGGCTTATATCAAGTTCTGCTTCATCACCGGCATTACGAAGTTCTCGCAGCTGAGCATCTTCTCTACCATCAACAACTTGAAGAATGTCTCTCTGCTTCCCCGCTTTGCCACCATCTGCGGCTTTACCGAGCACGAGGTGCAGACTGTTTTCAAGGAGGATATAGCGGCGATGGCCAAAGACTTCAAGCTGACGCCAGAAGAAATGTATGCCAAGATAAAGCTCAAATACGACGGCTATCATTTCGCTGGCGGAGCCGATGCTGTCTTCAATCCCTTCAGCCTGCTCAACGCCCTTGGCGACCGTTTGTTGAAGAACTATTGGTTTGCCTCCGGCACACCGACGTTCCTCATCAAGCAGATGCAGCACTTCCATACCGACATCACCTCGCTGGACTCCCTCGACGTGCCTGAGTCGGCTTTCGACCAGCCAACGGAGAATATGAAGGACGCGCTGCCCCTGCTCTATCAGAGTGGCTACCTCACCATCAAGGACTACGATAAGGAGGGCGAGACCTATTTCCTTTCTATTCCTAATCAAGAGGTTCGAGTGGGCTATGTCAATGGATTGCTGCCCACCTACACAGGCTTGAACAATGCTGATGTGCAGGTAGGCTTTGCGTTGAAGTTTTGGAGAGCACTCAAGGCGGATGACATCGACCTGGCCATGCAGCACATGCAGTCCTACCTCGCGGGCATTCCTTATGTGGAGGGCTTCAAACAGAAGTTGGCTGAGGCCAAGACCAAGGAAGGCTTCTACGAATATACCTTCTACCTCATCTTCTCCATGCTTAACGTCTATGTCCGTACGCAGGTGAAGGTGGCCGGTGGGCGCGTCGACATGGTCATCTTCATGCCCGACACCATCTACGTGATGGAATTGAAAGTGGGCGACACGGCCCGTCATGCGCTTGAGCAGATAGAAGTCCGTGGCTATGCCAAGCCCTATCTCACCGATGGACGCCGCGTAGTGAAGGTCGGCATACGGTTCGATGCCGATAAGCATACTGTGGACGAATGGGCGGTACAGCCTGCCCTTTAACTTTTGATAATTAGACAACCAAATTTCAATAAGCCATGAGCATTAATATACAGCGTACATCGCAGAAACGTGTCGTCATCGTCGGTGGCGGCCTCGGTGGACTGCGCCTGGCCGAAGACCTTCAGGGCAGCGGCATGCAGGTCGTTCTCATCGACAAGAACAACTACCATCAGTTCCCACCGCTTATCTACCAGGTGGCCTCGGCAGGTTTGGCGCCGAGCAATATCTCTTTCCCCTTCCGCCAGATTTTCCGCAAGCGCAAGGACTTCTATTTCCGTATGGCTGAGGCCCGTGCTGTCTTCCCGGACAGAAAGATTCTACAGACCTCCATCGGCAAGATCAGCTACGACTATCTGGTCTTTGCCGCCGGTGCCACCACCAACTTCTTTGGCAACAAGAATGTGGAGGAGTGGGCTATCCCGATGCGCCATCTCGACGAGGCCATGGGCTTGCGCAATGTGCTGCTCTCCAACTTGGAGCGTGCGCTGACCTGCGCCACGGAGGAGGAGCGCCAGGAGCTGCTCAATGTCGTCATCGTAGGCGGTGGCGCCACGGGTGTGGAGATAGCGGGTGCCATCTCGGAGATGAAGCGTTATGTCATCCCCTACGACTATCCCGATATGGATGCCTCGCATATGCATATCTACTTGCTCGAAGCGGCCGACCGGCTCTTGGCCGGCATGTCGCCGCAGTCCTCAGCCAAGGCTTTGGAATTTCTCAAAGGCATGGGCGTGGACGTGCAGTTTGGCAAGATGGTGACTGACTATAAGGACTATCGCGTGATGATTAAGGACGGCACGAGCATCCCCACACGCACCTTCCTCTGGGTGTCGGGTATTCGGGCGCAGGGCATCACCGGTATCGAGGGCGATAGACTGGGCCGCGGATTCCGTATCAAGGTCGACGAATACAACCGCGTGCCGGGGCTCGACGGCATCTTCTCCATTGGCGACCAGTGCCTGATGACCACCGATGAGGCTTATCCCAAAGGCCATCCACAGCTGGCGCAGGTGGCTATCCAGCAGGCGAAAAATCTGGCTGTCAACCTCCGTAAGCTCAATGCCGGTGACAACAGCCTGAGGGCTTTCCACTACAACGACCTGGGATCCATGGCCACCATTGGCCGCAACAAAGCCGTGGCCGACATCGGTAAGATTCATTCTCAGGGATTCATGGCCTGGGTGCTGTGGCTCGTCGTCCACCTGCGCTCCATCCTCGGTGTGAAAAATAAGCTCTCGGTGATGCTCTCGTGGGCTTGGCAGTATTTCAGCTATGCCGGCTCCATCCGCAACATCGTCTATGCCACTAAGCCGAAGATTATCATCGAGCGTATCAAGCGTGAGGCCAGCACCCACCTGGGTACTGACCTCATGGAAGAAGAGAAAGAGTAATATCAGTCTCGGCCTCTGCAAGCGAGCGGAGGCCGAGATTGCTCTCATTCATCTGAAGTCGGTTCAGCAACGCTTGCAGCGTAATAGTTATCATCAAGAGACTGATAGCTTTGTAAGTTGGTGCTTATCTCCATCCTATTTTTCTTAAAGTTCTCCGCTTGCTCGAATATTTCCTTAAACACCTCATCCTTGGTATAGGGAGGGTATTTCTCCTTTGCCAAGGTAAGGATGATGCTGACCTTCATCTCTGCCTTGATGTCATCGCGCTTGTCCCAGTCGATAAACCGACTCTTATCATCGACGATACCCTTTATTTCGATGGCCATGCGGCGGAATTGTTCCTCTGTGAAGTTGTCGGCGAACTGATATTTCTCGGCCACAGACTTGAGAATATCATAGAATGCTTTCACCTCGATGTCGGGAATACCTTCGGGTAGTTTCGACTCGTCTTTGATTTTGTTGAGCAGTTCTGTAAGTTGGTTGGCTACGTCGCTGATGATCTCATCGGCAAAGACGAGGTCGTCGGTGCGGTCATTATAGCGTTCTTGTTCGAGAAAGAGCTGTATGATGCTCTCCTCCAGTTGTGCTTCGTTGAAGAGTGACATGGGCGGGTTGATATTAATCTTTTACCTTGTATTTCTGTTTCGGATGGTTTGGCGTACCAGGGTAGAGCATCTCGAGAACTTTTGATTGCAACAATTCTGGCAAGACCTTATTTCTAAGGTATACTTGTTTCCTTTTTGTTGCTATGGCTAAGTCTTCAAGAGACAACCAATCAGAGCACATATATTTAATAAGCTCATAGAGTTGGGATTTAGTCAAGCGCTTCTTCTTTAATAAACTTGCTATATAAGGATCCGAGGTTACCATATTAGAGCCCGAGGTTGCTATATTAGCTTTGGAGGTTGCAACCTTAGCTATGGAGGTTGCAACCTTAGCGTCGGAGGTTGCAACCTTAGCTTTGGAGGTTGCAACCTTAGCACCGAGAATATCGAAGCTTTCTTTGGGAAGGTGATAGCTTGTTCCACGACCATAACCTTTTGCCACCAACAAGTGGTTTCGTACCATCCGTCTAAGCAAATCGGCTATTTCGCCTTTATGCATATTCAAGGAATATCGCAGCCGTTCATTGGTGACGGAACCCTCATCGATAGCCAAGGCGAGAACCGACATCACGTTATGGTCAAAAGTATTAGCTGTGATGCCAAACTTAGCCATCAGTTCGTTTTTCGCATTTTCAGAGAGCAACGATTCCATGGGCATTTCGAGCACCACCTTGTCAGGTTGTTGCTTTTCCTCTATCTTTGGCGAACGCTAGTTCTGTTCTTGCCATCCTTTCAAGATTTTACTTGTTCCTCCGCCGGCTTTTTCTGCCACACCTAACATTGAGAACATCTTCTGCAATGATTTGTTGCGGCAGACGCTTTCGCCACCGGTATAATATTGGTCTTTAGATACAAGGAGGGTGCCAGGATTGGAGAAGACAAAGCCTTTCAGATTATGTCTGACCACGAGCGTGGCATTCACACTATAGTCGGCATGAATGCAGAGATTGATAAGGGCTTCCCTGATGGCAATATGGGCCGGTGTTTCTTCTTTTCGTATATTTCCTTCCAGCTTGAAGGGTTTGGGTAAAACTGACTGTAGGCGAGGCAGCACGCGCTGATAGAAATTGAACAGGTTGGCTTCCCATGTTCCGTCAGGGCAGATTCTGTTAGTCCAACGTATATCTTCGTCTTCCGTGAGATGTTCTTGATAATCTGGGAAATAGTGAGGACAACATTCCACATCGGTAATAGATTGCGTCTTGCCAAACATCAACAGTCCGGCGACAGTAAATCCTTCCTCTCCTGTCTGGCGGTCTTTACGATAGCCTCCCAACATCTTGAGTAAATCGAGGTCGGTTAACGACAGCCAGGGATGATCGGGCGAAGATGCCTTAAAGCGTTGTCTATAGCCATTGAGTGCCTCAAGGTCTATATCATCCATTGTATATCCTTTCAAGATGCGGCTGTCTGCAGGATGGTTCTCGTCGGCATCGGCAAACATTCGCCTCACTTCTGATTCGCTGCAACGATAATCGCCCTCGAAGTTGCGCTTGAAAGTTCCGTTGAAAGGCTGGGTGGTACGATAGACGGGCCGTTGTTCCCGACTGGCCCGGGGTATATAAAACAACATGATCTTGTGACCTTTATAGTCACCGACTTCTATATCTTTTTCCGTCAGCAGATTACAGCTAATGGTAGCCTTGTTGTTGGCATTGTTCCAGAAGTCCTTTCTGTATTTCAACAGCTGTTCCTCTGTAAGTCCATCAAGATAGAATTGGTTGTGCTTTTCCGCCACGCCTAACACGATTACACCGCCGTCGCTATTGGCAAAGGCAGAATAGGTGTCCCAGAAAGAACCGGGAAAGCCACCCGCAGCGCTCTTAAATTCCAAATCGTCGCTCTCGTAGTTGACCATGAGCGACTCGATGTATTCGTTGAAATCTATGTTGTCTCTGACTTCTATCATAGTTATGCATTCTTTTGGTATAGGTCAGCAAAAGTTTTGCCATCCTTATTCTTGAAGGCAGTCGTGCCCTGCATGGATGTACCAGTTATCACCGATGCTGGAGTTGACGGTTTTCCACTTTCCACGGGAATATTAGTATTTTGTAAAATCTTGATAACATTGCCTTCTCGCTTAGTATATTCAGGATTTTCTATGAGTAACTTACGAATCTCTTTTGCTCTCTTAGAACAACTCGATTCAATGGCAGAGATTGTACTTCCCTCCATTAATATATATTTATTACTTTGCGGGAAATATTGAATCCGGGCTTTAATATCCCGTTTCTTTACCTCCAATTGGAAAATTTCGAATACCCCCATGTCTTGAAGCGGATTTGTTTTCTTTACAAACACCTCGCATCCATAGAACTCGGTCAGGAACATTATATCTTCAAAAAACTGTTCCATGTCGGCATAGTCCTTACCATATTGGTCGATAATCTGTTGATGCTTTTGCTCAAAGTGGTCGCCGGCGTATTTCAGAAAGATGAGGCTCAGCACCACATGTTTATATTCCGAGGGCTCTATGGATCCGCGTAGTTTATTACATGAGTCCCATAGGGCGTCTTCTATTGACTTCTCCTTCTTCGGTTTTGTTGCTTTCCTTGCCATATCCCCCAAATATTTTTAGATTTGGTGTAAATTTAGTGAGTTTCCGTGGCATAAACAAGGAAAAGTCAAGAAATCTTCTTCACGGATAATATTTTCTTAGGTTTCTTACGATGTCGGAGAGCAAAAAAAGAGGGGTTACACCATGAGCGACCTGGGTTTATTCATAGTGTGATCCCTCTGAAAGTCTATTCCGGCACCTTGTCGTAGAGGCTCTTCCACCAGCTGTCATCGTCTTGCAGCCATTTGGCAAACCAGGCCATGATGGTGTTATGCCACTTGATGTGCTTCGTATAATCCAGTATCCAGTGGTTCTCGCCCTCTACCTCAACAAGGGCTACCGGACGGCCGAGGAGTTTCAGCGCTGTATAGAGCGCGATGCTGTTGCCGGTCGGCACATTGGTATCGGCCGTGCCATGCACGAGCAGCAGGGGCGTGTGTATCTTATCAGCATTGTAGAGTGGGCTATGGTCTACATACAGGCTGCGGTCCGACCAGGGATAGCGGTTGGCCATGCTCACCTCGCTGTAGGAATAGCCCCAGTAGCCACTGCCCCAGTAGGCTCCATGGTCGCTGATGCCGGCATGGGCCACAGCGGCGGCGAAGATGTCTGTCTTCGTCTGTAGATATTCTGTCATAAAGCCGCCATAGGACGCGCCCAAGCATCCCACCTTTCGAGGATTGACAAAGCTGTGCTCGGCACAGAACTTTTTTGTGCCCTCTATGATGTCGTCGGCGACGCCCTCACCAGCCGTGTCAACGTGGCGGGAGGCAAACTCCTGCCCAAAGCCAGCGGCTCCACTCGGCTGGATGACATAGACCACATACCCCATGGAGGCATAGAGCGGAAAAGGATAGCCGCTGCCGATATAGCGGCCGGTGGGGGAGCAGCCACCATAATAATAGACTATCATCGGGTATTTCTTAGCGGCATCGAAATGTGTGGGCAGGTAATAGCGACCGGAGATGGTGTCGCCCCTACTGCTGATAAAGTCCCAGGTCTTGCACGCTGCGATATCCACACCTTCCAACCGCTTCTGTTGGTCTTCGAGCAAGGTAGACCGGTGGTTGGCTGTTGACATCATGTAGAGGCGGTCTACATTGGTAGCGCTGCATCCATTGTAGCACAATATCGGTGCGTTGTCGGCCAGGCCTACACCACCCACATATTCCTCCGGCGTGGGCAGCAGTGTGATTTTTCCGCTCTTGGGGTCAGCACGATACAGGCGCCGGTAGTCCTTGTCGAGGGCATTGAAATAGATTTGTCCGTCGTAAGCACTCCATTCTACGGTCTCAATGCTGGGATTGAAGGTGCGTGTCAGCGGTGTTACCCTGCGGGTGGCGCAGTCGAGGGTGTAAAGCTGGTAGTCGTACATGCTTGGAGTGCGTCCCGCTGGCAAGTTCATGCCTACGCCGCCTCCTAAGCATTCCGGTGAACCTTTGACAGCTATAGCGTGTGCGTCAGGCGAGAAAATAGCGCTGGCCACGAAGCCGTCGCTGTCGATGAGGCACTCGGGCTGCATTGTGGTAAGGTCGAGACGGTAGACAGAGAAGAGGGTGGTAGGCCGCTTGCTGAGACGTGCGCGCGACACCATATATAATATATACCTCCCGTCGCGGGAGATGTCTGCCAACGAAACATCATGATAGCCGAAGGTCAGCGGCTGGACAATGCCGGTGGCAAGGTCGTATTTCACCAGCCTGTTGCGGGAGCGCCAGCCTGGCTGACGGTCATCGGGCTGGATAATCTGGTGGACCTGGCTGTCATCTTTCGGACCCTCTACGGCTTGCTGCAAAATGAGATATTTCCCTGTCGGAGCTATCGTCCATTCGCCTTCCGGCAGATCTTCGGTGAGCACCTTCTCGGCTCCCGTCACCACATTCTGTTCTACTAACTGACGACCATATGTCCCCTTGCGTACGAAAAGATAGCTGTCAGCGCCTGGCATCCAACGGATGTCATTGGCCGTCGTGCGCACAATCGTCTTTGTCTTCAAATCGTAGACAGTACGGAGCCAGTTCGTTGTGCCCGCAATGGTTTCATAAGAGGTTGTGATGGCATAGCGGCCGTCGCTGCTGAGTTGGGAGCCGCTGTAGTGCTTGCCATTGAGCACATCGTAGAGCGAGAGCTCGCGTTGTGCACCTGTTGAGAAGGAAAGCTGCGAGTCGGTGGGTGAGGATAACGTCACACTGAGGGAGTCGTGCTCTCCGGGGGCTGTGAGGTATTTCACCACCACCTCATGCGTGGCAGGTGCAAGCGTCAGGGTACCGTTGCTCGTCTTGCCATCCACATAGAGCTGATAGTGCTTCATCTTGCCCACCCTGACAGTGGCTGTGGTGTAGCGGTTGTTGGTCAAAGAAAATTGAAGCAGGTGCAGCGCCGGGCCCGCATCAGAGGCAGGAGCTGTCAACCCGCTGTATGCTCTGCCTTGAGCTGCACGGTGCAGGTCAACAGGGGTATCGAGCAGGCTGGCGTCGGTGTAAGCCCTTCTGTCTATACCGATGGTATCTATCATCACTGGCTTTTGTAATAGGATGGGACCAGTATAGCGGAAGTGCGACACTGTCTTGTCGGCTGCCTTTGCTGTAGTCAATCCTAAACAGCATGTTGTCAACATCAGGGTCAGACAGCCCGTCAGCTGCCAGCCGCTCTTCTTCATGTTTTTCATACGCATACGCAGTGAATAAAATGAATGTTTATAAGTTGTTATCCCTCGTCTAAGTCGTTATCTCTCCTTCGTCATCTCGATGTGTGGCATATGCCGGCGAATTCCGTGGCATTTGCCAGCGAATTCCGTGGCATTTGTCGGCGAATTCCGTGGCATATGTCAGCGAATTCCGTGGCATATGTCAGCGATGTCCGTGGCATACGCCATAGAATAGTTCAAGGGAAGTGCGTTATCTTCTGAATACGGCAATGATGTTGCCGTCGTAGACGCTTCTTTGATAGAGTAGGGCTGTAGCGGGCAGTCGTGGAGCTTCCACACCGCCCGTTACGGTCTTTAAGTTTGTCTCTACCCGAATCTCATCCCACAGGTCTCTGTTGAGGAACTGCTTCAGGACATTGGCGCCACCTTCCACGATGAGGCTCTGCTTCTTGTTGTCGTAGAGGAAGGCGAGGGCGTCGTCGATGCTGCTGAAGGCATGGAAGCCGTCGGGGATGGCGTCGGCGTGGTGGGTCAGTACAAGTCGCATGGCGTTGCTCCCCGACCACTCGCGCGTGGTGAGCTGGGGGTGGTCGGTCTCAAGGGTGTGGCGCCCGATGAGGATGGCGTCGCTCTCTGCCCGCAGCTTGTGGACGAGCATAGAGGTGAAAGGAGTGGAGATTTTTATCGGACTGCCGCCCTCGCCGCTGATGAAGCCATTGACGGTCTGGGCCCATTTCAGAATGATATAGGGCCGCTGCTTCTCGTTGAAAGTCATGAAGCGGCGGTTCATAGCCTTGCATTCTGCTTCTAAGACGCCGACGGTGACCGCTATGCCGGCCTCGCGCATGCGTGCGATGCCACGCCCCTGCACCTTGGCGAAGGGGTCTACACAGCCACAGACGCAGCGCCTGACCTTCTTGCTGATGATAAGGTCGCAGCAGGGAGGCGTATGGCCCCAGTGGCTGCACGGCTCTAAAGAGACATAGATGGTGGAGTGGGGGAGCAGGGCCTCGTCGGCAGCACTGACAGCGGCAAAGGCGTTGACCTCGGCGTGGGGGCCGCCTACGGGCGACGTGAAGCCCTCGCCGATGATGCGCCCCTCCTCGCTCACGATGACAGCGCCAACCATAGGGTTGGGCTTGGTGGTGAGCAGGCCGTTGGCGGCAAGCTGAAGGCAGCGCCGCATGAACATCTCGTCGGTTTGCTGTTGCGTCATATCGCTATAAATGTCTGTTGGCATGATTCTTTCGTTGTAAAGCGGTTGTGGGCAGGTTTACAGGTCTTCAGCATCCATATCGCTGTCGAGGTTGCCTTTCCATAGATATTTATGGGTCTCATTGACGAGGACACCGCTGAGGCAGATCAGCGAGATGAGGTTAGGGATGGCCATGAGGGCGTTCATGCAGTCGGCGATGTTCCACACCAAATCCAGACTGATGACGCATCCGATGAAGATGGAGACGATATAGAGCAGGCGGTAAGCCAACATCCAGCGGCGCCCTTTGAGGTATTCCACGCAGCGCTCGCCGTAGTAGCTCCAGCCCAAGGTGGTGCTGAAGGCAAAGGTGACGAGTCCGAAGGTGAGCAGTGGGGCACCGATATAGGGAATCTTGCCGAAAGCCGCCTTTGTCAGTGCGGCACCGTTGTGATAGTCAATGTCGGGATAGGCGATGATGCTCGACACGATGACGATACCGGTGAGGGCGCAGATGATGACGGTATCCCAGAAGGTGCCTGTCGACGATACCAAGGCCTGTCTGACGGGGTTGCGCGTCTTGGCCGCTGCTGCCACGATGGGCGCAGAGCCCAGACCCGACTCATTGGAGAAAAGGCCGCGGGCGATACCATAGCGGCACGCCATCATCACTGTGGTGCCCGCAAAGCCGCCGCCGGCAGCCTTGCCGGTGAATGCTGACTCGCAGATGAGCTTGATGGCCGGCCAGACGTAGGGATGGTTGACAAAGAGAATGTAGATGCAGCCTAAGACATAGAAGATGGCCATGAAAGGCACCAGGGCGCCACAGACCTTGGAGATGCTCTTCACACCACCGATGATGACGGCGGCAGCAAAGCCGCAGACAACGATGCCACTCACCCACAACGGCACACCATACTGGTCGTTGACCATTGTGGAGATGGCATTGGCCTGCACCGTGGAGCCGATGCCGAAGGAGGCCAGGGCGGCAAATAGGGCGAAGAGGATGCCGAGCCACTTGCTGTGGAGACCCCGCTCAAGGGCGTACATCGGTCCGCCGAGCATGCGGCCGTCGTCGGTCTTGACGCGGTATTTCACGGCTAAGAGACCTTCTGAATATTTTGTGGCGATGCCGAAGACGCCTGTCAGCCAACACCATAAGACAGCACCCGGACCACCTAAGGCGATGGCTGTGGCCACTCCGATGATGTTGCCCGTACCGATGGTGGCTGCCAAGGCTGTGGCCAGCGCACCAAACTGCGAGACGTCGCCGTCGGCGCCCTTGTCTTTCTTCACCGACAGTCGGATGGCTGTGAAAATCTTGCGCTGGGGAAAGCGCAGGCGGAGGGTGAGGAAGAAATGCGTGCCAAGGAGCATGATAATCATTGGCCAGCCCCAAAGGAAGCCGCTTACCGTGGAGAAGAATGTACTTATGGTGTCCATAGTGTGGTTGTTTATATCTTTTAAAAGACAAAATGACACTTTTTGCAGCGTTTCGTTTTCTAAAAGTCGTGTTTATGGCTGCAAAGATAATAATAATTTATATGACGGGAAGATTTTGTGAAACATTTTTTACCGTTATGGCATTTATTTTATTGCCTGCCTAAATATTTAAGTCCTAAATTATTGCTAACTTTGCAAAGATTTAGTAGTGAGAATCTAAAATAAACGAAATACAATGGGAAAAGTAATCCTTACAGGCGACCGGCCCACAGGGCGCCTGCATCTTGGACACTATGTGGGAAGTCTGCGCCGCCGCGTAGAGCTTCAGAACAAAGGTGACTACGACCGCATGTTTGTCTTCATGGCCGATGTCCAGGCCCTGACCGACAATGCCGATAACCCCGAGAAGATTCGCGAGAGCATCATCAATGTGGCCCTCGACTATCTCTCTGTAGGCCTCGACCCGGCCAAGTGCACACTCTATATCCAGAGCCGTATCCCTGAGCTCACTGAGTTGACGACCTATCTGATGAATATCGTCTCTGTGGCACGTGTGCAGCGCAACCCCACCGTGAAGTCGGAGGTGAAGATGCGTGGTTTTGAGAACAACTCCGTGCCCCTCGGCTTCTTCTGCTATCCTGTCTCTCAGGCTGCCGACATCGCCCTCTTCAAGGCCACTACGGTGCCTGCCGGTGAGGACCAGGAGCCGATGATAGAGCTCACACGCGAGCTCGTGGACCGCTTCAACCAAATCTATGCTCCTGTGCTCGTCAAGCCGGAGATTATGCTCCCGGAGAATGCCACAGCGCGCCGTCTGCCAGGTACCGACGGTAAGGAGAAGATGTCGAAGAGCTTAGGCAACTGCATCTATCTCTCCGATGATGCCGACACTGTGTGGAAGCAGGTCAAGGGCATGTATACCGACCCCACACACCTCAACGTCTCTGACCCGGGTCATGTGGAGGGCAATGCCGTCTTCACCTATCTCGACGCTTTTGCCACTGATCAGGACTTCGCCGACTTCTGGCCGGAGTTCAAGAACCTTGACGAGCTCAAGGCTGCCTATACCCACGGCGGTATCGGTGATATGAAATGCAAGAAGATGCTCAATAAGGTCATCAACCGCATCCTCGACCCTATCCGCGCAAGACGCCACGAGTTGGAGCAGGACATCCCCGAAATCTTTCATATATTGGAGAAAGGCTGCGAGCAGGCCCGCGAGGTGGGTGCACAGACCATGGACGAGGTGCGGAAGGCTATGCGCATTGACTACTTCGAGGACAGCGAAGCCATCATCAAGACTTATAAAGAGAACTTTCTGAAATAACGACGCATCGTTTTTATGAGTGAATACGAAGTAATGGCGCCGGTGGGCAGCCGCGACTCGCTGGCTGCTGCCATCCAGGCTGGCGCCGACTCCATCTACTTTGGTGTCGGACAGCTCAACATGCGGTCGCACAGCGCCAACCATTTCGACCTTGACGATCTCGACTATATCGTCGCCACCTGTCAGGAGCATGGCATCAAGACCTACCTCACCGTGAACACCATCATCTATGATGAGGACATGGAGGCCATGCATACCATCATCGACGCTGCTGTCAAGGCCGGCGTCACTGCCGTCATCGCCTCTGATGTGGCTGTTATGACCTATTGCCGCGAGAAGGGCATGGAGGTGCACCTCTCCACACAGCTGAACATTTCGAATGTCGAGGCGCTGAAGTTCTACAGCCAGTTTGCTGAAGTCAGTGTGCTGGCCCGTGAGCTGAATATGACGCAGGTAGGACATATCCACGACGAGATTCTCAGGCAACATATCTGTGGACCTAAGGGGGAGCCAGTTAGAATAGAGATGTTCTGTCATGGTGCCCTCTGCATGGCTGTCTCGGGCAAATGCTATATGAGTCTGCATGCTGCCAACCGGTCGGCCAACCGAGGCGAGTGCATCCAGGTGTGCCGCCGCAGCTATACCGCTACTGACAATGAGACGGGCTATCAGCTCGACATCGACAATAAATATATCATGAGCCCTAAGGACCTGAAAACCATCCGCTTCATCGACAAGATGATGCAGGCTGGCGTGAGGGTCTTCAAGATAGAGGGTCGCGCCCGCGGACCTGAGTATGTCTACACCGTAGTGTCGTGCTACAAGGAGGCTATCCAGTCGGTGCTCGACGGTACCTTCACCGAGGAGAAGAAAGCTGACTGGGACGAGCGCTTAGCCACCGTCTTCAACCGCGGATTCTGGGATGGCTACTACCAGGGCCAGACCATGGGCGAATGGAATAAGAAATACGGGTCGTTGGCCACGGAGAAGAAGGTGCTCATCGGTAAGGTGACGAAATTCTTCAGCCGCCTCTCCGTGGGCGAGATAGCCGTCCAGGCCAACACCTTCCACAAAGGCGACAAGCTTCTGATTACGGGACCGACGACAGGCGCCATGTATCTCCACGCCACGGAAATCCATGACGACAACGGCACGGTGGAAGAAGCCTTGCAGGGCACTAAAGTCAGTGTGCCCGTGCTGGGAAAGGTGAGACCCAACGACAAGGTGTTTAGAATAGACAAGACAAATGAAGACAATTAACGAATTACAAGACGAAGTCATCGAGGAGTTCTCCGGCTTTGACGACTGGATGGACAAATACCAGATGCTCATCGACTTGGGCAACGACCTTGAGCCCCTCGACGAGAAATACAAGACGGAGCAGAACCTTATAGACGGTTGCCAGAGCCGCGTGTGGCTGCAGTGCGACTTGAAGGACGGCAAGCTCGTCTTTACAGCCGACAGCGACGCGCTCATCGTCAAGGGTATCATTGCGCTGCTCATTGAGGTTATCAGCGGTCATACGCCGAAGGAGATTCTCGATGCTGACTTCTATTTCATCGACAAGATAGGTCTGCGCGAGCACCTCTCGCCCACGCGCAGCAATGGACTCTTGGCCATGGTCAAGCAGATAAAGGCTTATGCCTTAGCCTATGAGGCTAAGGAGGAGGGCGCTTCCCACTGCTGATATGCAACAGACCATGAACAGCAATCACGACTGGGGTCGCAAGCTGCGCACGGTGGAGATGCACCGGCTGACGGTGGACGAGTTTAAGGCTGCTGAGAAGCTGCCACTCGTCGTTGTCCTCGACAATGTGCGCTCTTTATATAATGTGGGCAGCGTCTTCCGCACTGCCGACGCTTTCCGTGTGGAGGCGGTCTATCTGTGTGGCGTCACGGGTTGCCCACCCAACGCAGAGATTCACAAGACGGCCCTTGGTGGTGAGGACAGTGTGGACTGGAAATACTTCCACGATACGGCCGACGCCGTGAAGGCGCTTCAGGCAAAGGGCTATTTTGTGTGGAGTGTGGAGCAGGTGGAAGGCAGCACTAAGTTGGGCATCGACTTTCCACCACAGACCCATGACGGCCGTCAGGACGAGAAGCCGCAGGGCTGTGCTGTCATCCTTGGCAACGAGGTCAAGGGCGTGCAGCAGTCAGTGGTGGACATGAGCGACGGTTGCTTGGAGATACCGCAGTTTGGCACCAAGCACAGTCTGAATGTCAGCATCACAGCTGGCATCGTCATCTGGGAGTTTGCCCGCCAACATCTCAATGCTGCTTCGTTGAGGAAGGAGCTTTGAATACAAATTAGGAAATAAGACAACAGATATGTATGATATTTGCAGCATAGGGCATATTACGCGTGACAAGATAGTGACGCCGGAGAAGACCGTTTATATGGCTGGCGGCACATCTTTCTATATGTCGCATGGCATCAGCCGGCTGCCGAAGAAGGTCAGCTATCAGCTCGTCACCAAGGTGGGACAGGGCCTGATGGCTGAGGTGGAGAAAATCAAGGCGTTGGGTATCGACACCGTCTGCTATCCCAGCCACCATACCGTTTATTTCGAGAACCGCTATGGTATGGACTCCAACAACCGCACGCAGCGTGTGCTGGCCAAGGCGGATGCTTTCACCATGGACGACGTGAAGCCTCTTCAGGCTAAGGTCTTCCATTTAGGCAGCCTCTTAGCCGATGACTTCCCGCCTGATGTCGTGGAATATCTCTCTACGAAGGGCATAGTGTCCATTGACGTACAGGGATATATGCGCGAGGTCGTAGGCCAGGAGGTGCATGCCATCGACTGGAAAAACAAAGAGCGCATCCTGGCATGTACGGGCATTCTGAAGCTCAACGAGCACGAGATGGAGGTCATCGCCGACAGTAAGAATCCGCGCACGGTGGCTTTGAAGTTGGCTGAATATGGTGTCAAGGAAGTGGTCATCACCTTGGGCAGCTATGGCTCGCTGATTTATGCTGACGACACCTTCTATGAGATTCCGGCGTATCAGCCTGCCCGCGTTGTCGACGCTACGGGTTGTGGCGACACCTACAGCACAGGCTATCTCTATTGTCGGGCTCAGGGCGCTGGCATAGAAGAAGCCGGAAAGTTTGCCGCTGCCATGTGCACACTCAAGCTGGAACATTCCGGACCTTTCGACAGAAGCATAGAAGACATCAGGAGAATTATCAGAAAGCGGTGAGGGTACCAGTTATTATTGCGCAAAGGCAGGCATAGGCTTGTGCAAAGATAGCTTCTATTGCGCAATGATAGTTTTCAACTCTTCCTGGCTGATGTCTCTGATGCCGTGGTCGATGGTCACTAAGCGGTCGGCATAGCGAGCAGCGATGTCGAGGTCGTGGGTGGAGACGAGGATGACCTTGTCATTGTCGCGAGCCATCTGTTGTAGTAACCGCAGCGTCTCCACCTTACTGCCATAGTCGAGGAAGGCAGTGGGCTCGTCGAGAATCATCACGGGCGTCTGCTGGGCCAGAGCGCGCGCTATCATCACTTTCTGTCGCTCGCCGTCGCTGAGCTCGCTGATGTCGCGATGGGCAAAGGCTGTGGTGCCGGTGGAGGTCATGGCTTGGGCAACAATCTCTCGGTCAGCAGCATGGAGCCCGCCGAAGAAGCCTGTGTAGGGCATGCGGCCCATGCCGACAACCTCTTCCACTGTGAGATGGTCGACATCGGGCTTGTCTGTCAGAACCACACTGACGAGGCGGGCCAATACGTTTTTGGAGGTGTGGGCTAAGTCATAGCTATGGCCGTCGACGTCGATGGACACCGCCCCCGACAAGGGTGGCAGAAAGCCGGTGAGAACTTTCAGCAAGGTGGACTTGCCCAGTCCATTTCTGCCGATGAGAGCCGTCAGCTTGCCGCCACGAAATTCTGCTGACAGATTTCCGGCTACTATCTTCTGCTCGTATCCAATAGATACTTTTGTGAGAACGATGCGGTTCATAATTACTGCAAAGTTAGCAATTTCTCCTACATTTTATTTTGCCTTCTGTGAGAAAATGGATAACTTTGTTGAGATTCATAGATAAGTATAGTCTTTTAGCGATGACAGAAAGCAACATTACCTACCGGCAGCTGTGGACATCTCTCCTCGACCTCTATGACCGTCCGGAAGCGCAGTCCATTGTCAGACTGGTTCTTGAAAGCCGATTCGGGCTTGATCTCACGGCAATCGTTTGCGGTGGGGTGGAGGCGCTCTCCGATGAACAGAAGCAGGAGCTTGCGGCTATAGCGTCCCGTCTCAAGTGTGGCGAGCCCGTACAGTATGTCCTTGGTGAAGCCTGGTTCTGTGGGCGTCGCTTCCATGTGGCTCCCGGCGTTCTTATCCCCCGCGCTGAAACAGAGGAGCTCTGTGCGGTTATCATAGCAGAGGAAACGTTGTCGGGAAGGAAAGTCCTCGATATTGGTACGGGCAGCGGTTGCATCGCCATCACCCTGGCTTTGGATCTGCCCGATGCTACGGTCTCGGCTATAGACGTCTCTGAGAAGGCTTTGGCGATAGCCCGTGAGAATGCGTCGGCGTTGGGCGCTTCTGTGGACTTCATCAAGCAGGACATTCTGGACAGAAGCCAGGATGGGGCGGCGGATGCCACTTACGACGTCATCGTCTCTAATCCTCCTTACGTCACCCTCAGCGAGAAGAAGGATATGCGCGTCAATGTCCTTGACCATGAGCCTTCGTTGGCACTCTTCGTCCCCGACGATGATGCGCTGCGCTTCTACCGTGCCATTGCCGACTATGCCCTCGCCAATCTCACTGAGGGAGGGCGATTGTATTTTGAGATAAACCCTTTGTTTGCCACTGAGCTCTGCCGCATGTTGGAGGATAAGGGCTTTACGCATGTCAGAATAGTGAATGACAGCTTCGGCAAATCTCGTTTTGCCATAGGGACGAAAGTATAGAAGCCCCTTATTCTCATTCATTACCCATTATTCATTACCCATTATCCATTACACATTACACATTACTCATTACACATTACACATTATCCATTACACATTATGCTGATTGATGCAGAAAAAGCACTTGCTAAACTTGCCGCACTCTGCGCGAAGGCGGAGTATTGCGCCGGAGACATGGACGAGAAGATGCGGCGATGGGGGCTCGGAGAAGAAGACAGAAAGCGCAATATCGAATATCTCATCGCACATAAATATATTGACGATGAGCGCTATTGCCGTGCGTTCGTAAGCGACAAAATCAATTATAACCACTGGGGTCGTCGAAAGATAGAGCAGGCATTATGGATGAAGCGTATTCCTGAGGCGGTGTCGGCGGCTGTGCTTGATGAGGTGCCCGACGACCGCTATGTCGAGATCCTGCGCCCGCTGCTTAAAGCCAAATGGCCGACGATAAAAGCCGCCACCGATTATGAGCGCTCCATGAAACTCATCAAGTTTGCCATGGGCCGCGGATTTGGCATCGACATCATCAAGCGGGCCATGGAAGGGATGGAATAGAACAAGCGTGGTGAAGGATTGCTATATTGTGATGATGATAGCGTCTCCATTTTTTCCGTTACCGGCAAGATTGGCAGACTCCTTTTCGTTTTCTTGCCGATAAATCTGCTGTGTTGATAGTTGGAAAATTCATTCTTCCCTTGTCATCACGGCTAACAAGCAAGCGCGATAATCCTTGCAGCGCAAAGCGTGCTCCAATGCTTTCAGACGTGGCTGCGAAGCTGAGAATCCGCTGAAATATTGATGGATTAACCGACAGTATGCCGAAAAGACATGATGGTTGACAGATGGGTTTTGCAAAGAGAATATCGTGAAGAAGGTGTTGGAGGCCTCATTCCTGAGGAAGTTATGGTAAGCCTGCATGTCGGGTTGCTGACCGCATGCCACATTATCCTCCATGAGCTGCAGGGTCACCAACAAACTTTCCACGGCCCTTGGCGTTCGACCGCAGGTGGCCGTCGTCCCTACTGGATTGAATCGGTAGACATAGATGTCGTCGGGAATGGTGACGATGCGGTGGCAGCGAGGATAGAGCACGAGGGTCATCAGACTGTCCTCAAAGAGATAGCCCTCTGGGAAACAGCTGTTGGCGAAGAGGTCGGCGCGGAAGACCTTACCACAAGCGTAGCCCTGCAGCTGACCGGTCCACTTATCAGAAACGTCGAACGGATGGCTGTAGCCAGGATAGAATTGGGTGCCATTATACAATCGGAAACAGCCTTCCACGATGTCGGCGTCGTATTTCATCGCCGTGTCCATCAGCTTTGAGATGGCACCGGGCAACAGCCAGTCGTCGGCGTCGACAAAGGTGACATACCGGCCACGGATATGCCTGAGAGCTACATTACGGGCTGTCGCTTGACCAGCGTTCTCCTGGTCGATGATTTCTATATTGGGATATTTCTCGTATTTCGTGAGTCGTTGCCGTGTGCCATCCGTAGAGCCGTCGTTGATGACGACAATGAGATACTTGTATTTTGACTGCTGGTCAAGAACCGATTGCAAGCATTGGTCTATATAATTCTCAACATTATAAGCGGGGATGATAATCTCCAAGTCGTAATCCTCCTTGTGGCTCAAATCATTCTCGCAGATGCTGGAGCCAAACTTTTTCTCTGTCGGCAGCATGGCAAAGAGCGGGGCTAAGTCGGAGTCTGTCGTGCCATCGGCGAGATGCAGGGGCTTGTCAGCTATATCATGACCGACTTGCGGCAGCAGCCACGCGAGGAGGCGTTGTGACAGCCACAGACGGAGGCTAAACTTCATGGCCACACGGCGGACAAAGAGCATCAGCCGGATGATGAAAGGTTCAAGGGAGCTTATCATGGTCAACATTTTTTTCGGATGATGCGCAGGCTGATGAGCGCGCTGACAGCGCATAGTGCGATGCCAGAAGGCCAATAGATGAACGGGCGGTCGAGGAAGGTGAGGGCGTAAGCCAACAGACCTATCGGCAGCTGAACGGCGACATAGCCGGTCACGCGGGGCGAGAGGTGAAAGCCATATCTGGTCTTCGAGAAGAGAAGGATGAAAGCAAGATAGACAACGGTGGTCAGTGTGATGCCGACACCGGTGCCGACAAGGCCGTAGCTGTGGTAGCCCAGTATGACGAAGCCGGTAAAAATTATGGCGTAGACGGCCTGGATGAGAAGATACGACAAGGAGTCGCCGCGGGCCAGCGTGATATACTCTACCGGAATCTCCAATGCACGGAAATACATCGCTAAGACCACGACCTGCGCCATAGCCAACACAGGCATGAACTTCCCACTGTAGAGAAGCGGAAGGATGATGGGCAGGAAGATGATGAAGGCCACCAACAAGGGGGAGATGACTAAGAATATCACTTCTATCTGGCGGTTGACGGTCGTGTTGAAGGTGACACCCAAGTCTTTGATGCCCGACAGCCTGGGAAAATAGTCGGTATCCATAGCCGTGAACACCATGCCCACATAGGTCAGCGTCATCATGGTGCCGGCATTGTACAGACCGACCATGTCAAGTCCGGCCACGTTGTTGAGATAGCTGCGTATCAGAAAGTTGGTGCCAGAGGTGAAGAGTCCGGCAGCAACAAAGGCTGTACCGAGCTTAATCATCCCGAAACCGTCATGGAAGAGCGTCTTGGAGAAGTTCAGGTGAAGGGGATAGAGACGGTAGGAGACGTGGATGGTGAGCAGAAACTGAACCATGGCCATGAGCACCAACGAGGGCACGATGCCTTTCATGCCCCAGAGATAATAGATGGGTACGGAGACGATGAGGGCTCCTACGATGTTATAGAAGGAGACTAAAGCCAGGCGACGGAGCTCGCGGACGGCTTTGATGATGGCCGTCTCACCCAACGTCAGAAGGCTCAGACCCACGATGGGTGAGAGGCAGATGAAGTGAACGGTGTGGCCATTCCAGGAGAAGGTGAACCAGCTGAGGAATGGGCTTAGGGCGATGCAGAGCGCGGTGCCCATCAAGGCCAATAGCGCGCACCAATAGCGCACGATGCGGACAGACTGAGCGATGCTCTCCACGTCGCCTTGGTCGTAAGCCTTGGATATCTTCTGGACGGCACTCAGGCCAATGCCAAAACTGGAGAGGTCGGTAACCATGCTGACCGTGGAGGTGAAGAGCGACACCAGGCCCATGCCGCCAGGACCGAGGATCAGTGCCACCAACTTGTTGCGCACCAAAGCCACGCCAATACTCATTGCCTGTACACCACCAAAGAGACCGATGTACTTTAGAATATGGGAATAACTGTTGATACGTTCTTTAGACATAGCCTTAATAAAACGCATCTGATAGGCTTTTATTTTGCAAATCGTGCCAATTTGTGCCAATATTATTGTAAGTTTGCATTCACAATCATATATAATGAGTCTACTATGAATTCAAAATTAAGAAAAACACTTCTGACGGTGGGATTATCCTCCGCCGTCATGGTGTCCATGGCGCAGACCCATGACACGTCAAACACTTCCAATCCGCTGCTCGTTGCCAGCACGCTGTCCTTTGGCGCGCCGGACTTCAGCCGTATCCAGGCCGCCGACTATCTGCCTGCCTTGGAGGCTGCCATCGCACAGCAGCGCCAGGCTGTCAACGCTATCGCCGAAAGCAAGCAGACGCCGACATTCGCTAATACCATCGTGGCTTTCGAGAATAGCGGAAAGCAGTTGGACCGTGTCTCCAGCATCTTCTTCTGCATTGATGAGGCGGATAAAACGCCGGAGATCGCAGCCACAGAGAAGGCGATCATGCCACAGCTCACGCAGTTGCAAAACGACATCTCGTTCAACGAGAAGCTCTTCAGACGTATCAAATATGTCTACGATAACGAGCGTACCAAGCTCAAGGGCGAGGACCTCCGTCTGTTGGAGGAGACCTACAAGGGCTTTGTACGTGATGGAGCCCTGCTCCCGAAGGAGAAGAAAGCGCGGCTCGAAGAAATCAACAAGCGCATCTCTGACTTGCAGCAGCAGTGGGGCACGCTCTTGCAGGAGGCTACCAACAATGCCGTCGTGTGGGTAGACAGCAAGGAGGAGCTGGCCGGACTCAGCGACGCTGACATCGCACAGTGCGAGAAAGATGCACAGAGCCGAGGCAGTAAGGCGCCCTACGCTATCGTCATCATCAACACTACACAGCAGCCTATCCTCACCAACCTCGACAACCGCGACCTGCGACGCCGTGTCTATGAGGCGTCCATTCACCGTGCTGACGGCACCGGGAAATACAACACGCTGCCCATCGTCGTGGAGATGGCAAAGCTCAGGGCTGAAAAGGGGGAAATCATGGGCTACAAGAACTATGCGGCTTACTCTTTGGAGAAGACCATGGCAAAGACGCCGGAGAATGTCTATAATTTCCTCAACAATCTCATCAAGGCCTACCGACCCAATGCCGACAAGGAGACGGCGGCTATCGAGGCTTACGCTCGCCAGACTATGGGGGCTGACTTCCAGCTCCAGCCTTACGACCGTTTCTACTACTCTGCCAAGATGAAGAAGGCGCAGCTCAACCTCTCAGAGGATGAGGTGAAGCCGTATTTCAACATCGACAGCGTACAGGTCAATGGCGTCTTCTATGCTGCCCACCGCGTCTACGGTCTGAACTTTAAGGAGCGGAAGGACCTGCCCGTCTACCACAAAGACATGAAGGTCTTCGAGGTCTCTGACTCCACGGGCAAGCCCATCGCCCTGTTCTACAGCGACTACTTCCGCCGCCCCACCAAGCGTGGTGGCGCCTGGATGAGCTCCTTTGCCAAGCAGAGCAAGGCCTGGAGCCAGCTGCCGATTATCTATAATGTCTGCAACTTTGCCAAGGCACCCGAGGGGCAGCCGTCTTACCTGACGTGGGATGAGGTGACCACGATGTTCCATGAGTTTGGTCATGCCCTGCATGGCATCCTCTCCAACTGCAAATACAACACACTCAGCGGCACTGCCGTGCCCCGCGACTTCGTGGAGATGCCCTCGCAGTTCAACGAGAGCTTTGCTTCTATCCCCGAGGTCTTCGACCACTACGCCATCAACAGCCGGGGCGGGCATATGCCTGAGGCGTTGAAAGCAAAGATGATGGAGTCTATCAATTTCCAGCCGTGCTATGCCTTGGGTGAGAACTTGGCCGCTACCTGCGCCGACATGGCTTGGGCCATGCTGCCTTCCAGCGCCATCCCTACGGCCGATAAAGCCACGGAGTTTGAGAAAGAGGCCCTCAACAAGGTGGGACTCCTCGACACGCAGATTCCACCACGCTATTTCACTTCCTATTTCAACCATGTCTGGGGTGGGGGCTATGCCGCCGGTTACTACAGCTATCTGTGGACCGAGGTGCTGGCTGACAACATCGCCATGACGTTCAAGCAGAAAGGTGCACTGCTGCCCGCGACCGGCAACGAGTTCCGCGATAAGATTCTCAGCCGGGGCTACACCGTTGACCTGATGAAGGCTTTCACAAGCTTCACAGGACTCCAACAGCCCGATGCCGAGGCGCTGCTGAAGGTGCGCGGATTAGAATAGTGATTGATAATAACGATTGATAAAAGGGCTCTACTGCTGGCAGGTAGAGCCCTTTTATGCGTAAAATCGCCTTAGATGTTAGTAAAATCGCCTTAGATGTTAGTAAAACCGCCTTAGTTGATGTTGCCATAAATAATTAGAGGCGCACTCATTTCGGCGTTTTTACATTGCTGTAAATTATTTGGGGGCATTATAAATCGCTTGTATTAGGTAGCGTGTTACATGTAATATGCCGTGTGGTGATGTTTGTACAAATGTAAGTTAGACTACATACAATGCTACTCAACAGTTGAATAAGCGATAGAATTCAACCAAAACCAATAAAACCGCTTTGTGTCAGCGCCAAGGGCTTAGGCCCTTTATCATTTTCGTTTTGAGGGCTTGTGA
>ERZ791623.288-NODE-288-length-33760-cov-7.835929_pt1 | contig 33760 bp, 24 predicted proteins | sample MGYA00510268_ERZ791623 | MGnify/ENA primary metagenome ERZ791623 (study PRJEB30046, sample SAMN00715216) | human gut metagenome | study: EMG produced TPA metagenomics assembly of the A metagenome-wide association study of gut microbiota in type 2...
TGAAAGTAAGATTCGTTTCTATACAAGAGACTTAACTTATCCCGAACTCAGGTTATGAGTTGCACAAGCGTTACGGGTTCAACAAATTTATTATTGCCGTGCCGTCGCTTGCCATAAAGGCAGGTGTTGCTGAGTTCATAAACGACAGTTATGTACAATCCCATTTTAGAGATGCGGGTCGTTATGATGCAGACTTGGAAGTTGGAATTCTTGAAGCGGCTAAACGAAAGCAAGGAAAGACCTTCTTTCCTTCGGTTGTGTCGGAATTTGTTAAGGGGTCTTCCCAAGTTCCCAACAAAATTTATGTTCTGCTAGTGAATATGCAACTGCTGAAAATTTCAGACAGCAATATGCTCAGCCGCAAAGACTATGATTTTGGTGCGGAGGGGTTTTATCGCCCGTTTGATGCTCTCAAAGCAACTCGGCCTATAGTAATAATCGATGAACCACACAGATTTGCTCGTAATCAAAAGGCATACAAGATTATACTTTCCGAATTAGAACCGCAATGCATTATTCGGTTTGGCGCGACTTTCCCTATTGCTATCGGCAGGGGGGTGAAGGGGAAAATGTTCGACTATGAAAATCTTCTCTATGATCTTAATGCCTGCAAATCGTTTAATCAAGGGCTGATAAAAGGTGTAGCCAAGGAACATTTTGAGCCTATTTCGAAAAAGGAAGAGAAGGTAAAAATTGGCATCATTAACAGCAAGGAGAAGACCGTCCGCATGCAGTATATAAGGAGGGACGGTGCCAAGTCGTTCCTTTTGCATCAGGGCGAACCATTGTCGGTCATAACTCCAGATTTCAATGGCATCAGCCTTAGCAAGGTCGACAAGAGTTGTGTGGCTTTTTCTAATGGGATAGAGAAAACGCAAGGTGAGGAAATGGATGTTGACATTTATATGGAGTCGTATCAGGAACAGATGATACGGCTTGCGCTGCAACGACATTTTGAGACAGAAAGAGCAAATTTCTGCAGGCATTTCCGAATAAAGACGTTAGCTCTTTTCTTCATTGATGACATATCGTCGTACCGAAAAAGTGATGGTAAGAAAGCTTACTTGCTTGAGTCGTTCGAGCGTATCCTTAAGGAGATGTTGCAAAAGATTATAGGGCAACTTTCATCGGAGGAAGAAAAATATAAGTCATATCTGGAGGCAAGTCTTGCTGATGTAAGTGCTTGTCATGCTGGCTATTTTGCCAAGGATAATAGCAGTAATGACGAGGATATAGAGATTGAGGTTAAAACTATCCTTCATGGAAAGAAGCATTTGTTGTCATTTACTAATGAAGATGGTAGTCCAAACACTCTGAGATTCTTGTTTTCAAAATGGACTTTGAAGGAGGGTTGGGATAATCCTAATGTGTTCACTATTGCAAAATTGCGGTCAAGTGGCAGTGAAAGCAGCAAACTACAAGAGGTGGGGCGAGGATTACGCCTGCCTGTTGATGAATTTGGAAACAGAATTTCTAATGAGGATTTCAAACTAAATTATATCGTCGACTTCACTGAGGCAGATTTCGCCCAGAAACTTGTTGACCAGATTAATGGTGAGGAACCGTCAACACTCAAGATTGACCGTGATGTCTTAGAAAAGATTGCTGAGCAAATAGGAATGTCTGCTGATGACTTGTTCTTCGAACTTGGCAGTAAGCATTATATAGACAGACAGTGTAATATTATTCCAGCTAACAGAGACAAGTTTTTTGCCGAATACCCTATGTTCAGGCAGGGCTTAACCAGTGGCAAGGTTATAGATAAGAACAAAAAAAAGAGTGTAAAGATTCATATTCGTCCTCAAGAGTATAACAAGTTGAAGAATCTTTGGCTGACGATAAACCAACGGTATATCCTTTGCTTTGACAAAGACGTTGATGAACAGTTGGAAGATGTAGTAAATGACATTTTTGAAGATCCAGAGGTGTTTACACCACAGACTATTCTAAGCAAAAGATCCATTGTTACTAGCGATGGAGCAAGGCTGTCTGCTGTAACGGCAACAGGTGTTGAATATGTCATAGAAAAAGAATCACTACCTTATGGTATGTTTTTGAAACGACTGTCTGACAATACTAATATCAATGTGCACACATTGCATTTGGCATTGTGCAGGTATGCCAAGAATCATGGCAATCCTGATGCAAAGTATTTTAATGAGCACAGTCTGATGGCCTTTACACAGAAATTCAACGAGTGGAAAGCTGATAATTTGCAAGGTCGGTTTCATTTTGCGAAGAGCAAGGCAGCAGTAGGTGAAACGGCACTGTCATATGCTAATGGTAAGCCGAAGGAAGAAGTCGTACAAGGGAGAATCGGAATAAAGATTGATGAAGGTACGCCTTGTGACAAATATCTTTATGATGTCATTGCCTACGATTCACCATTAGAGAAGACAAATATTGAGACTAACATACAGAGTGTGGTCGTGTATGGCAAGATACCACGGTCTAGCATTTGTATCCCGACATTAATGGGTGGAACTTACAGCCCTGACTTTATGTATATTGTAGAGAAAACAAATGGGGCGAAGGAACTCAATATTGTAGTTGAGACTAAGGATGTTGAAAATAAATCAGACTTGCGAGGCGAGGAGAAAGTAAAGATTAAATGTGCCAAAGTTTTCTTTGATAATCTTTCAAAGGAGGGCTACGAGGTACACTTTAAAACTCAGGTAAATAACAAGAGTATGTCACAGATTATTGAAGAGATTTTAAAGGAAAACTGAATTTTCATATGGGACAATCTAATCCCGACCATTGAAATCATGGAAGAATCAAAAAGGTTTAATATTCCATTTGATAAGAACTTAAGCGTAGGGCTGACTTGAAAGAAAAGACAGGTCTGCGGTTCTCATTATATTATACATGGTATAGAGGAATGTTATCTGTTTTACTGGCTTGAATGCGATGATAGAGCAAATAAAGTTGCATTCTGAGCATCTAATTTCACAAAAATGTTTTCCCATTGTTTTCCCGATTTGGATTTCCGGCTGTTTTCCGACTTCCTTGATGCGGAACGATACTTAGTGATTTTGAGGAAAGAAGTGAAGTTGGCGTGATATTTCGTGGCGTATCATGCTGTTTTCAAACGAGTTGTGTTTTCCCATTGTTTTCCCGGCAAAAATAAAAGGAGTCACGAAATCTTCGTAACTCCTTGATTTTCAGTGTAGCGGGGGTGGGCCACGATCCCACGACCTCCGGATTATGAATCCGACGCTCTAACCAGCTGAGCTATCCCGCCATCATTTTTTTGCCTTCATTTCTGAATTGCGAGTGCAAAGGTATACAAAGATTTTTAAATGAACAAATTTTTTGAAGAAAATTTTTCGACAAAGGCGTTTTTACGGCTAAATGAGGTAACTTTGCACAATAACACGTGCGTGAAAGAGGCTGTTAACGCCTTTACCATGCCTAAAACTATAAATATGAAGATATTTAGAAACACAATTATTTCACTATTTCTTGCCTCATCCATGACGGCATCAGCAGGTGAATATATCATCAAACAGTACAGGCTGTCCGGTCCCTATTCCGTATGCCAGCCATTCATGTTAGACTCTGTTGATGTCAAGGGCCATCCGTTTTCTTTCGATGCCTTGCTCACTATGCCATTAAACGGCAGTCCGTCAGTGACCGTACAGAATGGCAACAGCCTCAGATCCAATTCCGACTATGGGATAGCCCAGCTCTCCTTTGATGTAAACGTCTCTGCTTATACAAAGGTAACACTGAGCGTCAGTGGTTTATCAATAAAGAAGTGTTTCTTAGATGACAAAGAATGCGATTGTCAGAATGTGGCATTAACGCCAGGAAGCCACACCTTCACTATAACAACACTCCTCCAGAAAGGCAAGACTGTCAAGCCGCGCCTGTCGCTCTCCTATGATAGCGGCAATAAAGGAGAGCAGATTCTATCCATCCCCGACCCTGGGACAAAACGTCTGTATAATATAAAAGATGTGTTGAATGGTCGTAGATATTCCAGCATAGAATTGTCGGCAAGCGGACGCTACGCCCTGGTTAACTACTATGACACACACACCGGAGGCAGTGTCGTACGTTCTTCTGAGGTCCGTGACCTGAGCAACAACACCATCATACGCCCAAGTAGCAATACCTTGAAATTCTATCCCAACTCCGACGATCTGATTTTTTCTCGCACGAATGACGAGGGTAAGAAACAACTCGTGAAGATGTCGATTTCTGACGGGCAAGAGACTCTTCTTGCTGACAACCTTCCCGACGACACATGGAATATCACTCCCGATTGCAACTATCTGATCGTCTCTCATGTCAACGAAGGACCAAAAGAGGACAAAGACATCTACCAGATTGTAGAACCTGACGACCGCCAGCCTGGATGGCGCGATCGAATAACACTATCATTGTATAATATTGCTGACGGCACTTATCAGCCTTTAACTTACGGCTATCATAATGTTTCACTTCTTGACATTTCCCGCGACAGTCGTTATATTCTCTTCATAACCTCTCGAAGTCGTCTGACCTCCCGTCCGACCACGCTTTTTTCTCTATGGCGAATGGATCTCCAGACGATGCAGGCAGAATGTCTCGTCAAAGACGATGGTTTTCTGTCCAGCGCCAAGTTTTCTCCCGATGGAAAGCAACTTGCCATCGTCGGATCCCCAGAGTGTCTCGGAGGTATTGGGAAAAACGTGCCTGAAGGGCGTATTCCCAGTATGTACGACTACCAACTTTATACATTTGATATAGCTACCAAACGAATCAAGGCTATAACGAAATATTTCAATCCTGGCATCAACGACTTTGCATGGTCAGCCAAAGACAACAATATTTGGTTTACGGCCCTCGACAAAGACTATTGCCATTTATATTTCTACAACCCTGCAACTGATACTATCTCGCAGATTAAAGAACCAGAAGACCTTGTCACCCATTTTTCTCTTGCCGACAATGCCAATAGAATGCTATGGTTTGGTGAAAGCGTCAGCAACAGTGATCGGCTTTATACACTTGACACGACGACGGGCAAGTCCACACTTGTAGAAGATCTGAGTGCAAAACTATTGAAAGATGTGGAACTCGGCCCATGCAACGCCTGGTCTTTTGTCAACAGCCGGGGCGACACCATTTCCTGCCGATACTATCTCCCACCTTACTTTGACAAGACTAAGCACTATCCCATGATTGTCAACTACTACGGTGGTTGTTCTCCTACAAGCCGCAATTTTGAGTCACGCTATCCCCAACATGTCTACGCAGCGGCAGGTTATATCGTTCTCGTTGTCAATCCGAGTGGCGCCGTAGGATGGGGTCAGGAATTTTCCTCTCGCCATGTCAATACAGCAGGAAAAGGTGTTGCTGAAGATATCATCGACGCCACAAGACTTTTCTGCCAACAGCATACATGGGTTGACAGCCTGCACGTTGGCTGTATCGGTGCCAGCTATGGAGGTTTTATGACACAATATTTGCAGACCCAGACCAATATTTTTGCTGCCGCCATCTCCCATGCCGGTATCAGCGACCACACCAGCTACTGGGGCGAAGGCTACTGGGGATACAGCTATAGCGAGGTATCCATGGCAGGCAGTTATCCTTGGACACGTAAGGACCTATATGTAGGCCAAAGCCCACTCTTCAACGCTGAAAAGATACACACTCCCCTACTCTTTCTTCATGGCAACAGCGACCACAATGTGCCTATCGGCGAAAGTATTCAAATGTTTACAGCACTAAAACTTCTCGGCAGACCAACTGCGTTCGTCGTAGTAGATGGTCAGGATCATCACATCACCGACTACAATAAGCGCATCAAATGGCACAATACCATTATGGCATGGTTTCAGCGCTACCTTAAAGGTGACGGATCCTGGTGGAGTGCACTCTATGACAAGATGAAAGACTAATGATTATGGACAACAACATTTTATTGATAATTACAGCTATCCTTGCGCTCATCCTGACCGCCGTTTTCTTCAATGCTTATGCCTTACTCGCCCTTCTCATCTTCTTGCCATTTCTCTTCTGGCGTATTCTAACCAAAAAGGATGAAAAAGCAAGGTGTAAAGAGCACAAGCCTCTGACTCTTGAAGATGCTATCAAGTTGTATGGAGAGCCTGATGAGAGTATTCTCGTTGATGCCACCCGAGCCAACGAAGCTACGGGCTGCATCCTCGTCTACCACAAGCTACGTGTCTTCATCGTAGCCGGCAAGCCTGTCAACTTCGATGATATCACCGACGTGTCAAGCTACAATTCAGCTACGCCCTATACCATAGGGCAGTATCAGATACTGCTAACGACAAAGCATAAAGACCATCAATACATTCGTCTTGACGCCGGACTCGACGCAGAATGGGCTAAAAATGTCGCAATGGAGATTATGGACGCAATGAAATAGTAGTCAAGAAAGGCTGACGGTGAAGCAATGGAGGTTGTTTATATAATCATAGCGAACGGTCCAGCCATGATAGTCACAGACCGCCTTCACAATGGCAAGCCCAAGGCCATAACCGTTGCCTTTCTTCTTTGCACGATAAAAGCGATCAAAGATATGCTTACCATCAAGAGGGCCGCCATCTGATGTATTAGAGATGGAGAGTTCACCAGACCTGATTTTTACAACAATCTTTCCATCATGTTTATTATGTCTTACGGCATTAACGAAGAGATTGCTAACCAGACTCTCCAAAAGAGATCGGTTAGCTCTAACCTTCCATGATTTTACCTGATACTGAGCCTCTATAATCAGTCCGCCCGCCAAACTCCTGAGATAGGGCATGAGCTCATCAACTAACTTGATGACATCCACCTGCTCCGTCAATGTAAACTGCTTATTGTCCATCTTCGAGAGCAACAAAAGATTGCGACTTAGGCGCGAGAGGCGGCTGTTCATCTGATAAAGTTCCTGAATGATAGCAGCCTGCCGCTCTGTGATATCCGATGACTGCATCAGTATATCGAGTTTACTTTGAAAAACGGCCAACGGTGTCTGTAACTCATGCGAAGCATTCTCTGTAAACTCTTTCTGCAGTTGATAACTTCTGACACTGTTCTGCATCATCTTCTCCAAAGTCAAATTGAGCCGGTGGAGTTCACTGATGTCAGTATTTCCTAACTTTGGACAAACGCCGCTCTCTATCTTAAATGTCTCTATAGCATCAAGTGTCCTATAAAAAGGACGCCACAGCCGATGAGACAACACCTGTGCCACAATGACGATGGTAACACCAATAATAGCGGCTATAATACCATATTGTATCATCACGCCTTCCATAACATCTTCCTCAAGATCGAGTGGTGGTACCCCCCTACCTTTCTCTACAGAAGCTACGATGTCTATCATGTCCTGAGCATAGTAGTTTTTAGTAAGAAGGTAGAAGAAAGGTGTTGCCAACAACAGCAGGATGACAATACAGACCGTAAACTGCGTTAGGTATTTTCTCGTCAGACTTTTATATCGCATATGTGATATATTAGCACCATTTATAGCCTATGCCATAGACATTGCGTATGCAGTCTTTCACACCGGCTTTGGCAAGTTTTGATTTTAGGTTCTTAATATGGGTATATACAAAGTCAAAGTTGTCCAGCATGTCTGCCATCTCACCGCTCAAATGTTCCGCCAAAGCACTTTTTGACACTACCTTGTTCTTATTACTGATGAAGAAGAGCAATAATTCATATTCCGACTTTGTGAGAACTACTTCCTGACCATTAACATAAGTCATCTCCTTCAACAGATCTACTTTAATGCCATTATCCTCCACAACATTACTCGATGAAAACTCTCTCCGCCGAATCACAGCATAGATGCGCATGCTGAGCTCGGCAAGATGAAAAGGTTTTGCAATATAGTCATCGGCTCCGATTTCAAGCCCTTTCACTGTATCGTCAAGAGAATCTTTGGCCGAGACGATGATCACGCCCGCAGAATTATGACGCGCACGTATGGCGCGCAGAATATCAAGGCCATCACCTCCAGGCAACATGAGGTCGAGAAGAATACAGTCATAGGTATAGACATTGGCTTTCATCATAGCATCCTGAAACGTAAAAGCCTGCTCACAGAGATATTTTTCCCCACTGAGATAAGTGACAATACTGTCAGAAAGCTTCTTCTCGTCTTCGACAATCAACAACTTCATATCAATATTTTGTGCAAAGTTACTGTTTTACGATGAGATAACACCGACTGATACACACTAAATAACCATTTTTATCTTGTACCCATAACCTCGCTCTTTAATAATGGTTTCTTGACAACAACAAAAGGGAGATGTATAACAATCAGACTCATAGAACTGCCAATAAACGATCCTAACACTGCGCCACAGAGCACATCACCGAAATAATGCACACCAAGATAAATCCGAGAATAGCTCACCACAGCGGCAAAAAGAAACGACAGGACAGTAAACCTCCACCTTCTAATTATAATGCAGCAATAGGCCACCCCACCAAAGGCATTAGCAGCATGAGAAGACACAAAACCATAATGACCACCATGATAGCCATTGACATAATGGAGCAGCCAGCATATTTCCGGACAGTGCGAAGGCCTGGGCCGCATCACGAGAGGTTTAATGATGCTTGCCGAAATTTGGTCACATAATGTTACCGTTACAATAAGTCCAAAAAGAATTGCCACCATACGCCGCCAGTTATCACCATGCTTCTTATAAAGCAGGAAACAAAATAATAAGCCTAATGGCAACCAAGAGAGAGAGTTCGAGACAGAGTAGAAAAAAGTGTCAGCGAAACTTCCACCATTGAAATTCATCGCTAATGTGACCACTTTATCCGCCTCATCAAGACCTCTTAAGAAATATTCCATACCCATGCATTTAGTTCTGGCTACAAAATTAATATTCAATTTTGAGGAAACTTTGTCTTTTTCTACCAATTTATTATTATTAACACTTATATTCATGTTTTCGTAACAACAAACTGCTCAATCTTATCGACAGAGCATGATTTTTTGCTTCTTATTAGCCTATTTTCAAAAAAAAAGTTCTATCTGTGGAATAACATTGATGTCTCTACGACGTTATTTAAATAATGAGAAAATTATATCGACATATCATCCTCTTCACAGCAACACTCATCTCACTTGCAGGCCTCCTTGCGTCATGCGGTGCCGACCTCTACCTGAAGCGTGGTGAAGCCCACCTCGCTTTGGGCGAATACTACGATGCAGCCAACGATTTCCGTCAGGCTTATCAGAAAACTTCTCCCAAGGAACGGGCACGCCGTGGGCAGATAGCGCGGAAGATGGCTTACTGCTATGATAAGAGCTTGCAGACAGGCCGCGCTATTGCTGCCTATCGCAATGTCGTAAGATACCACCAAGATGCGGGAGCAGATCGGCTCGCTTTGGCACGCCAACTAATGAAAGAGGGCAGCTACAAGGAGGCTGCAAATGAGTTCGCAGTGGCTGCAGACTCACTGCCACAAGATACCTTGGCAAAGACAGGCCTCCAAGCAGCCCTGACAGCGCAGAAGATTAAGGAGACGGGCAGCAGGTATACTGTCAAGCGTATGGACGTACTAAACTCCCGCCGTGCTGACTATTCTCCCATGCTCTATGGTGATCGCTTTGAGGAGATATACTTCACCTCCACACGCAACGAAGCCCAGGGCGACGAGCTGAGCGGCATCACGGGGACTAAGCCTGGCGATATCTTCTATTCCAAAAAAGATGAAAAGGGACAATGGAGCAAGCCAATAGCTGTTGACGGAGGCGTCAATACCGCCTACGACGAGGGTGCCTGCTGCTTTTCTACAGATGGTCGAGAAATGTTTCTCACCCAATGTGTCACCGATCCTTCATCGCCACGCTACGCACAGATTGTAAAGTCTTCGCGCAGCGACGCTGTCTGGGGAAAAGCCTCCACCGTAGAACTTACACGCGACACACTATCCAGCTACGCTCATCCAGCCATTTCCCCAGATGGCCTATGGCTCTATTTCACATCTGATATGCCTGGTGGTATTGGGGGGCTCGACATTTGGAGGGTGCGCATAACGCCAGCGGGCTTCGGAGGCGTTGAGAACTTAGGACGCCCAATCAATACTGAAGGCGACGAGGCCTTTCCTACCTTTCGCCCAAATGGTGACCTCTATTTCTCCAGCAACGGGCATCCCGGTCTGGGAGGATACGACATTTTTATAGCACACATAGGAAAAAACGGGAAAGTGCAACTCTCCCACCCTGGTTTTCCGCTCAACTCACAAGGTGACGACTTCGGTATGACTTTCGAAGGCGAGTACAACCGCGGATTCTTTTCCTCCAACCGCGGTGACGCGCGAGGATGGGACCATATCTATTCTTTCGACAACCCGGAAATTATACAGACTGTCAAAGGATGGGTTTATGAGATGGACGGTTATGAACTGCCTACCGCACAGGTCTACTGTGTCGGCGATGATGGTACCAATGAGAAAATTACAATCAAAAGTGATGGATCATTCACCAAAACATTATCACCTGGAGTAAGCTATCTCTTTATGGCTTCCTGCAAAGGCTATCTCAACCACAAGGAGGAGCTGAAGGCTCTCAACAATCCCACAGAGTCGCGTGATACCACGTTGCAGTTTGCCTTGGCAAATATTTCAGCCCCCACTCTCATTGACAATATTTTCTACGACTTCGACAAAGCCACTTTACGTGACAGCAGTAAGACAGCCCTCAATAATCTCGTCACCATCCTCCATGAGAATCCGAATATCACCATAGAACTTGCTGCCCATTGCGACTACAAGGGTTCTGCGGAATATAACAAGCAGCTATCACAGCGCCGGGCCGAGTCTGTTGTTGCCTACCTCATTGCTCATGGTATCTCAGCCGACCGGTTGACACCCAAAGGCTATGGTAAGGAAAGACCAAGAACGGTCAAGCGCAAGCTCACAGAGAAATACCAATGGCTCAAAGAGGGTGATGTATTGTCAGAGGACTTTATTAAAAGAATAAAAGATCCCAAACGGCAGGAAATCTGCTACCAACTCAACCGACGAACGGAATTCACGGTTCTGCGAACAACTTACGGTATGTTTGACAAAGAAGGACGACTGATTAAGGAGCCCAAACCGAAGCCGAAAACAAAAGGTAATAATGACGACTACATCATCGTAGACTAAAAATAGACACATGACTCTACCCAACGAATTCACAACCTACACCCGTCAACTCATGGGTGAGGAATTATTTCATCTTTTACAAGAAGGTCTCTCCGGTGAGGCTCCTACAAGTATAAGAGTCAACCCTTTTAAGGCTACATTGCCCGAGGATGCCGACAGTGTGCCATGGTGTCAGGAGGGGCTCTACCTCACCAGCCGGCCAGCCTTTACCTTTGATCCTGCCCTTCATGCTGGCCTTTACTATGTTCAGGAAGCCGCTTCGATGTTTGTCTGTGAGGTAGTCCGTCAACTCATTGACAAACCTATAACGATGCTCGATCTCTGTGCAGCCCCTGGTGGTAAATCTACAGCTCTTCGTTCCGTTCTCCCCAAGGGATCACTGCTCTTCACCAATGAACCCGTTAAGAACAGAGCTAGTATCCTAAAAGAGAACATCATTAAGTTTGGACACCCTGATGTCATAGTTACCAACAATTTTCCCCGCGATTATCGGAAAGCCGGCTTGATGTTCGACGCCATCCTTGCCGATGTTCCCTGCTCTGGTGAAGGGATGTTCCGCAAAGACCCTGGGAGCATAGAAGAATGGAGCATCCAGAATGTTGAGAAGTGCCGTGTACTACAACGATCTATCGTTGAAGACATTTGGCCTTGCCTACAACCCGGAGGCATCCTCATCTACTCCACTTGCACATTCAATGCCCACGAGGATGAGGAGAATGCATCATGGATAGCAGAGCAACTCGGTGCTGAGTTCATCACACTCGACATTCCAGAAGAATGGCACATTACAGGAAGTCTCGTCAGTGGTATCCCTGCTTGCAGGTTCATCCCGGGTAAGACCCGTGGCGAAGGACTTTTCCTCACTGTATTAAGAAAGAAAGGCACACAAGAGAATAACAGAAAGGCTGCCAAAAACGCTCAGAAAGAACACTACAACAATAATGTTCATGACTTGACAACACAATGGCTCAATGGGTCCTTTTCATGTATAACAGAAAAGGACTTTCTGCGTGCAATACCAACCACATGGACCTCTCTATATAATAATGTAAAAAGTAAACTCCATATTCTTCATGCAGGGGTAGGCCTGGGCGCAATAAAAGGCAAAGCCATAGTTCCTGACGCCTCACTTGCTTTGAGCACATCTCTCAGGGCGGATGCTTTCCCTACGGCAGAGCTTTCCTACCTTGACGCTATCCGATTCCTAAGGCGAGAGCCTGTTGAATTGCCACAAGAATGTCCGCGTGGTTTTGTCGTCGTCACTTACATGGGACATCCCTTAGGCTTCGAGAAAAATTTAGGAACAAGGGCTAACAATCTCTACCCGCAAGAATGGAAGATTAAAAGCAGTTACATACCGGACAAGGTGACACACGTCATATAAGATAATCCCCTATGCACAAAAGTCAAACCATCTCCATCATCGCAGCAATGTCTCCCAATCATGCCATCGGTTACCGAGGCACGATTCCATGGTCACTACCCGAAGACATGCACCATTTCCGCAAGATTACCATCGGCCATACCATCATCATGGGGCGGAGAACCTTTCTTTCACTACCCCACGGTGCCCTACCCCATCGTCGTAACATCGTTCTGACCAAATCCGGGCAGACTTTCGAAGGCTGTGAGACGTTCCGCTCTCTCCAGACTGCTTTGAAAACATGCCAAGGAGAAGTCTTCATCATCGGTGGTGCCTCGGTTTATCAAGAGGCTATCGCTCTGGCTGATAAAATGTATATCACGCTCGTAGAGACCAATCCAGTTAATGCTGACACATTCTTTCCTAACATTGATATGTCTGTATGGCAAGAAACAAAGAAGGAGAAGCATGACGGCTTCTCCTTCTTAGAACTTACGCGACGCCAGCATAGCATCATGTGACACCGCAAAAACATTTTTACACTTATTCAACATCCTCTTCAGCGTCATCCACAGCCTCTTCACTGTCTGGTGCAATATTGTCAACAGGCAGCTGGCGGTCGATTACAGCATTGAAGCTGACGATAGTCTCACTGCGCGACAAGCCTAAAGGCTGCAACTTGTCATGGATGATGTTGAGAAGGTGATGATTGTTACGGGCATAAATCTTGATAAACATATCATAGCCTCCCGTAGTATAGTGACATTCCGTCACCTCCGGAATCTGCCGCAACTTGTCAACGACGGCATCAAAGTTCTCAGGATCCTTCAGGTAGAGACCGACATACGCACAAGTCTCATATCCAATCTTCTCCGGATCTATGATGAACTGAGAGCCTTTAAGGATACCCAACTGAGTGAGTTTCTGTATGCGCTGATGAATAGCTGCACCACTCACGTTGCAGGCTCTCGCAACTTCCAGAAAAGGAATACGTGCATCCTTCTGAATAAGTTGTAAAATCTTTCTGTCTAAAGCATCTGTTGTTTGACGTGCCATATTAGTTAATTGTAATTCGGTGCAAAGTTACGAACTTTTATTTTAAATTACAACTATCCTGTCGCCTTTTTATTAGAATTTATAATAATGTAAAGTTTTGTTGGTAATTTAACTATTCTCCCGGAGCCTTTCGCGCAACTTTCCACTACGGCGCATGTATGCCATGAGGAGGAGAACTGAGAAGAAGGCCACGCACAGCGATACGACATAGACGTTTCCGGCAAAGGAGTCATAGAGACCATGAAGAACAGCAGGAATGACAAGTGCTAAGAACCACAAACCTTTTCTATAACGTGGATAAAGCCCTGCCATTCCGATGAAATAACCCGCGATACCACACCATGTAGCATGAAGGAAAGGTAAGGAGGTCAATCGCGCAATATTAAGCAGGAAAGCGGTTGTATAGTCGGCATGGATATTTATGGTGGTCTGATATTGGACACCCTCGAAAACACCAAAAGCGATTCCTGCCATTAGGCCGTAATAGACCATCGTCTGAGGAAGCATAGGCTCCTTCGAGCGATGTTGCAGGATGAAAAGAGGTATCATCTTCGTAAACTCTTCTGTGAGACCAACACCGAGAATATACCCAACGATGCTTAGGGGAAAAGCCATCTGGGTAAATATATAGAAGAAATTGAGGCTATGTAAAAGTCCGAATATCAAAAACACACCAGCTTGTGTAAGAAAGAAAGTCCATATAGTTGTGCGGGCGTTAACCTGACGCGTGGAGAAGAGGTAGTAGAAGAACAACCCCCATATCACTGCAAAATACAATGACACAACATAAAAGACAAGGTAGCCACCGATAGGCAGAAGCATGATGACAGAAAGAGAAAGACCTACAATGGCAAGACTCAGCAAGCGTTTGTCTTCCATAAGATTGTGGCGCCGCATGTCATCACGTGGCAGCACGATATCTTTGCCCACATGGCGAAGTTGGTTGAAAAGCGTACCATTATTCTTCACCCTCGGACAAATACCCCTTTGCAAAAGCATCGTCTTCACCGTATCTTCCTGACCAGTTGCGATATCCCGTGCACGGTCATTCATCAGGAGTTTACCTTCTTCTACAAAGCCAGCAACATCACGCTCGTCATATGGACCATACTCGTGGTCGTTTCTAATGATAATAAGCATCGTTCTATTTTTCTTATGTGTGGGTAAAGCTTCCTACTACTTTTTATGAAAATGCTTGTACCGAACTACTCTGAAATTATTTCTTCATTCTATGATTTTGCAAAGATACGGAGATATATCAAGTAGAGGTAATACTTGATTAGTTAAAGAACATTAAAGATATGCATAATTATTTCTACTTCTCAAAATGCTGCCAGTCTTTAACACTTTTCCATGCACCACCCCAACGGAATCCATGCACGGTGAAAAGTCGGTAGGCAAGATCGGAACGCGTGATTTTACAAGGGAAATCAGCAGACCGGTCTACAAACCGTGCAGCTGTTGCGGGCTGAATGGTGACACGACCCGATCGTGACCGGCGGTAACAAGGGTTGTAGAGTGTGTTGAGGTCCACAGCCATACCACGAGCATGGGGTGAGAGACGACGACTGCCTTTGACGACGCGATAGCAGAAAGCACTGGTATTATTGGCGCGCATGGATTGTTCATCACTGGCCCCAAAGTCATCAATGAGCCGTACGCTCTCGATAGGATAAGCGTGAAGGTAGAGCTCTCGAAAAATATTAAGAACGTCGACAGCAATGGCCTTGTTACAAACCATCTCGCCAAGCCGGATATGCCCCTTGAGGTCTTTATGCAGCAAGCGGAGATAGCGAAGATCAGAGCGGTGAATGGGGCAGCCCTGTGGGTAGCTTTTGCCCTGCATACGAGCGAAGACGGCATCAGGTATAGGAGTAGAGGTGAAGCAGCGCGACAGCCCATAGGCCTCCACAGCCTTGACGGAGACAATAGTACCGGCTCTCCATGGGGTAAAAGGGGTAGCGGCCGTTGCTGTGATAGTGAAGAGAAAAAGAAGGAGGGTGAGGAATAATTTTGTCATGATCTAATTTCATTGGTATGAGAGGTAACGATAGTCCATCGCTATCGAACTACAAAATTACGCATTTTTTTTGTTATATCTGTCTTTTCACCTATCTTTGCAGAGAGATTTCTTGAATATCTATGATAGACAGACAAACAGTAGAAAAGATAAAGAATGCGGCTAATATCGTCGACGTAGTCTCTGAGTTTGTTACACTGCGCAAAAGTGGAGCGAATTATAAGGGATTGTGCCCGTTTCATAACGAGAAGACGCCATCCTTCTATGTATCACCAGCCCGTGGTACCTGCCACTGCTTCGGATGCGGCAAGGGAGGCAACGCTATCACCTTCATCATGGAGCATGAGCAGCTAACCTATCCTGAAGCTCTACGCTGGCTGGCAAGAAAATACCATATCGAAATTAAGGAGCGCGAGCTCAGCAATGAGGAGAAAGAGGAGCAGTCAAAACGTGAGTCAATGTTTATCGTTAACGAATGGGCAGCTAAATATTTCGAGGAACTTCTGCACAACAACCCAGACGGTATCGCTGTGGGCATGCAGTACTTTCGCGCCCGTGGTTTCCGCGACGACGTCATCAGGAAGTTCAATCTGGGATTTGACATCACCGACCGCTATGCCTTAGGACGCGAGGCTATGAAGAAGGGCTACAAGGCAGAGTTTCTCACCGCCACTGGACTATGCTGGCAGAACGACCACGGGGAGCTCGTCGACCGCTATGCAGGACGTGTAGTTTTTCCATGGACAGGCGTCAGTGGTAAGGTCGTAGGATTCACAGCTCGTGTCTTAGATAAACGCACAAAAGGCGTAAACCAAAAGTACGTGAACTCACCTGACTCAGAGATTTACCACAAGGACCATGAGCTCTATGGTATCTGGCAGGCAAAACGTGCTATCGCCAAAGAGGACCGCGTGTATATGGTGGAAGGCCAGGCTGATGTCATCTCGATGTACCAGTGTGGCATAGAGAATGTGGTGGCTAACAGCGGGACGGCGCTGAGCATCCACCAGATTCACATGCTCCACCGATTTACATCAAATATCACACTCATCTACGATGGTGACGCAGCGGGTATTCATGCGGCACTCAGGGGTACTGACATGCTCCTCTCCGAGGGTATGTCGCTCCGCGTCCTTCTCCTGCCTGAAGGCCAGGACCCAGACGAGTTTTCTAAGACACATAGCGCTGATGAATTCAAAAAGTTCATTGAGGACAACCAAGTCGATTTCATACAGTTTAAAACAAACCTGCTGCTCAAGGGGGAGCAAGATCCTAAAAAACGTGCCGATGCCATCAACTCCATTGTGGAGAGTATCAGCGTAATACAAAACCAGATCTTACGCGACACCTATATCCATGACTGTGCGCAGCGCATCGGCATCAGCGAATCGACGCTCATCAATCAAATGAATGTCTTCATCCGTGCACGTCGTAACGGTTCTGGAGCTACACCATCAGCTAATTCCACTCCGCCCACAACTTCCGCTTCTTCTGCACCTTCCGTGACTACTTCTGCTGTCTCTTCTGCGCCTTCATCCCCCATCCGACCGGTTGAACGCATGCTCATGCAGCTTATTGTCAGACATGGCGAGCGTGTTATATACAAAGATGTAGAAGATGATGAGGGCAACAAGCATGCGCTGACCATCGCGCAAACGGTGGCTTACAGTTTGGGATCCGACGGTCTTTCTTTCCACTATGCGCTCTTCAACAGGATGTTGCAGGAGGCCGCGGAGAAGAGCACAGAGCCTGGATTCAAGGCCGACATGTATTTTCTGCACCATGAAGACATTGAAGTTAGCAGAATGGCGACAGCACTGGTCAGCGAGGAATATCATGTCACACAACCTAAGGATGAAGGACCGCAAAATGAGGAGGCACGCCTACAGAGGGAGAATAACCTCACTGATGCCTTACGTAACCAAACGGAGCATATGCTCCTGGACTTCCATATGGACTATGTAGAATCGCACATGAGGGAACTTCAAACCGAGATAAGTCGCATCAAAGGTGATGTAACGCGTCTCAAAGCTGTCATGGAAGAATACCGCGACATGCAGGTATTACGAAATGCATTAGCCAAACAATTAGGAAATAGCATTGTGAGATAACATTTACATGTAACATGCAGCACATGATTTATGTAATGTTAGAGGTATAGATGATGAAGAAGCAGATGCTTATCTTCAAGAGTATCTATTTCATGAAATGCTCTGTAAGGTAGATGATTATGTTGCAGCTCAGAAGAAAAGAAACCACACTGTGCAACATTAGATTGGTAATACCTTTTTAAACAAGAGAGTAATGTTTTTATAATACTTTTGCTCTGTCAGCAGGCGTACTGATGTGTCAGCAGTTATCAGGGAGATATGAGTAAATAGCTGATGTACAGTATATTTATGAAAAAAGCTGTCAGAGATTCTGACAGCCTATTTCAATGTTGTGGACCTGCGGGGAGTCGAACCCCGGTCCGAACAAGGAAGCCATACGCTTTCTACACGCTTATCCCAGCCTTCATTTTCGTACGTCAGCAAGACCTGGGCCACCAACTGACGTCTTATCTTCTAAAGCATTTCATCATGTGTGCGAAGCCGCACATGACTATTTCCGATTTGATCTGCACCGCTGAATCTCCGGATTCGGAACAACATCCTCGGAGCGATGTCTCGTCCTGCTACCTTGTAGCGGGATTAAGCCAGTAATCTACTGTACTTCGATTAGGCAGCGAGAGCGTAGTTGTTTTCGCCAATTAAATTTTTGTTCACTCAGATTAAGGAGCTAGCCAACGAGGCTCCGCGTGCTTACATACGATTTCATCTTGCCGTCAAATCCATACAAGCCCCTATCGTATACATTGGATTGCAAAGTTAGTACTAATTCTATTAATCTCCAAATTTTTACCTCATTTTTTTCAATAAAAAATGGCCAAGGACATTATGCCCTGGCCATTTTATTTGTCGAGACCTATATTACTTATCAGATGACGTTGGTGTTGTAGAGGAAGACGGGAAAGAAGAGAAATCATCGAAGACGCTCCGCTTGGCACCAATATCATTGATAACCTCATCTCCTCTTTTTGCCCCGCTACTCTGCTCAGCCGATGTAGCAATCATAACTGCTTCATTACTAATATTCACCACCTTGATTTGTGGCTTCTGATATATCTTTCTCATAATGATTTATTTCTTGATAATTTTCTTGTTGTTATGAATGAACACGCCATGCTGTGGGTTGCTAACCTCCACACCATTGAGGTCATACCATTTGCCATCATCACCATTCTTATGTACACTCACGGCATCAATGGTCGTCGTCGAACTGTTATCATCGAAGACCAGACGGACCGCAGCTTTAGCATTAGAAGAGGTCGGCAACTTCATATAGGCACGGTGAACAGGGAAGTTAACAATATCAGGTGATGGTATTCAATTTATTGTCGAGACCAAAAGCGCGCGCACCGATTTTTGTCACCTTTTGCGGAATGACGACATTGGTCAGGTTGGTGCAGTCATAAAAAGCATGGTCACCAATAGCTATGATGGAAAGATGAATGACCGTAGCCTCCTCATTGGCCAGTCCTGCGGGGAAGAGCTTTTACGTGGTCTTTGACTTATCACAGAGCATGCCATGTGTAGCAGAGAAATAAGGATTACTCTCGTCAACAGTGTATGAAGTTATACCCGCACACCATTTAAACGCCGTGGGATTAATAGCCCTCAGCGTAGCCGAGAGATGCACGGTCTTCAACTGCGTACAATTACGGAATGCCTCTGCCCCGATGCTATCGATCTGGTTAGGAAGGGCAAGGGAGTCAAATCCACACTCTGCAAAGCAACCATCGCCCAAAGTCTTGATTTGCGAGCCGGAGGCGAAAGTCAGCTTCTTCAGATTGCTGAGTGCACCTGCCGCCGTAGAGACGGTCTTATTGAGGTTTACAGTAGAGATACTGTCGTTATAAGCGATACTATTATCAATAAAGAATGTGAACTAAAAAAGCCAAGCAACTGATGAACAATTGCTTGGCTTTATATGAAAGTGTCGACACTTGGATTCGAACCAAGGACCCCCACCATGTCAAGGTGATACTCTAACCAACTGAGCTATGCCGACAGAAAGTAAAGAACTCTAAGGATGTGTTCCTTGTAAGCGGGTGCAAAGGTAGGGAGTTTTTATCATGTCACCAAATTTTAATAAAAACATTAAGTTTCATTAACAAAGTATTGGTACACTTTTTGCAAGAAGAAGCGTTGTAGATATAAGAAATATCGCAAAGAACAAGAAAACATCAATTAGAAAGGATTACTATCATGAGACAACTTAAGATTTCACGTAGCATCACCAACCGCCAGGGCGAGGCTTTAGACCGCTACCTCGGCGAGATTTCGAGAATTCCTATGGTGGGGCTCGACGAGGAAGAGAAGCTTGCCTACGAGATACGCCAGGGCGGCCGACGTGGAGAACGTGCCAAAGACCGGCTCGTGGCCGCCAACCTGAGATTCGTGGTTTCTGTTGCCAAGCAATACCAGCATAAGGGTCTATCCCTCACCGACCTTATTGATGAGGGCAACATCGGCCTTGTCAAAGCCGCCGAGAAGTTTGATGAGACCCGCGGCTTCAAATTCATCAGCTATGCCGTCTGGTGGATTCGCCAGAGCATTCTCCAAGCCATCGCCGAGCAGAGCCGGATGGTGCGCCTGCCCCTCAATCAGGTCAGCGCCCTGTCACGCATCAATAACGAAATACAGAAGTTTGAGCAGGAGAACCACCGCAAGCCTTCCGCCGAAGAGCTCTCGGACATCACAAATATTGAGACCGACAAGATTGAGAGCACGATGAATGCCGACGTGCGCCATCTGAGCATAGATGCACCTTTTGCCGATGACGAGGATAGCAACTCTCTTGCCGACGTCTTACCCTCCAGCGATAAGACCCTCAACAACATGGTGGAGAAAGAGTCTATGGACTCCGACCTGAAACAGATCTTCGCCAAGGTTCTCAAGCCCCGTGAGGAGACTATCCTACGTAAAAGTTTCGGTATAGGATGCCAGGAAGAGGGTCCCGAAGAGATAGGTGCTCAGATGGGGCTCACACGCGAGCGCGTCAGACAGATTAAGGAGAAAAGTATAGAAAAGATTCGGGAGAGCGGCTACAAGCACGTTCTCGCCAAATATTTAGGTTAAGGAAAAAGCAGGATCTATCCGGGTCCTGCTTTTTTTTATCTCAAGCATTCATGCCTCACTTTTTTGGCTCCATGTGTATGCTGATGAACGTATCGTTACCAAACCGCTTGCGCAGCCGGCGCTCCGCCTCCGTAGCGTGAGCGTGGGCCACAGTCAGCGACAGGTCACCCGGCATACGCACATGCATCTCAATGGCGATGTGCGTACCTACCCGGCGCGTGCGCAGCTCATGAATATCGGAGAGCTCATGGTCTTCCATGACAATCTTCTCAATTTCGTTTTCTACAGAAGTCGGGAGACTCTTCTCTAACAACTCGCCGAGGGCGTTACTCACGAGCTTCCAGGCTGTACCAATGATGAGCACACTCACGATGACAGCCGCTATCGGGTCAAGAACAGCCCATGAGGAACCAAAAAGAATAGCGCCCCCGATACCTATCGATGTGCCCACCGACGAGAGCGCATCGCTGCGATGGTGCCATGCGTTGGCCATCACCGACTCACTCTTTATCTCACGCCCCGTGCGCATCGTGAACTGATAACACCACTCCTTCAGCGCAATGCTCAGCAAGGCTGCTATCAAAGCTATCCATCCAGGCTGAGCAAGCTGATGGCCTTGCAGCGCCTGCCATATCTTGCAGACACCGCCATAGCAGATGCCCAAGCCCACGACAAAAAGGGCCATGCCTATGAGTGCTGTGGCGAGCGTTTCATATTTGCCGTGACCATAGTCGTGATCCTCGTCTTGTGGACGGGCACTGAGACGCATAAAGATTATCACGACGGCATCGGTCAGCAGGTCGCTCAGCGAATGGATGCCATCGGCTATCATGGCGGCCGAGTGCCCAATAAAGCCAGCCAACAGTTTAAAGATAACCAACGCGATATTGATGATGGCACCATATACCGTCACCCGTGTGGCCTTTTTCTCCCTTCCTGAATTTTCCATAACATCACTTGTTTGAACGATGCAAAAATATGCTTTTAGCACTACATAGCCAAATTAGTAACACTATTTAACCTGATCCCGAACAGCATCGATATCCATCACCCTGCGCCAAGCGGATGACTGTTTGCCGTCTTAAAACCTATCATCTTCACCTTATTTTCGAAATCGTCTTTGTTGCCGAGCGCTCCCTTCTTCACGCGTGCACGATAGTTGTAGATGGTGTTCACACTATAATGCAAGAACTCGGCTATCTTTGAGCTGTCGTTGATACCCAACCTTATCAGTGCAAAGATACGTATCGACGTACTCAGCTGTCCGTCCTTTTCTGCACTGAGTTGGGCTTCCGGTCGAAGGAGTCGGTTGAGGTCGTCGACGAAGTGTGGGAAGAGGTGGATAAAGGCCGAGTCAAAGATCTTGTACAATTCCACAGCGTCCTCGTCGTTGTCACCCTTACCATGTATCAGCCGCTCGAGCTCCGCATACTGCCTGCTCTTCAAGTATCTCGCCGATCGCTTCTTAAACAGGTCCATGCGGTTAACATAGAGACTGCACATCTCTAAGAACCTTCCTATATACTCCTCTTTCACCCTGTTGCTGTCCGCCAACTGCTCTATGCTCTCCGCCAGCCGTTCATTACTGTCCTTCAGTCGGGCATTGCTCTCATAGAGCAGGTTTCGCGTCTGCTTCACATGGTTGCGCTGCCTGATAGCAATGAAAAGCAGGACGAGGGCAATGATAAAGAAGATGCTCAGAGCCAGGATGGACAGAAGGAGCCGTGCATGGCTCTGCTCACTTGCCGCCTTGTATTTATCAGCGAGATACGCCATCAGCGGTGCCACCTGCCATTTGCGCTGGCGGGCCCCAAAGGTGTTGGCACACTGACTGGCAAAACTGATATAGCGGTAGGCCCGCTCCACATCTCCCCTCAGCATCAGTTGGTTAGCCAACTCCCAGATTGACCCTTGGTCGGCGACGCCATGCTCAATGTCACTGATGACAGACTTTGTCACCCAATACATCATCGTCGTCGTGTCGCCCACAGCCATATATGCTAAGTATCGGTAGAGCGTCACCATAGCATAGTCGTGGGAGTCGACGGGCGTCATCTTGAGCCATCGGGTGTTAAGCTTCAGTGCAGCAGCCCCCTGCTTAGCTGTCGTCAGCTGGTTCTGACGCGTCATCAGATAGGTGGGGGAATCTTTTGGCAACAGTTTCATCATGGCATTCTCGTAGTATCCTGTCAAAGAGTCATACTTCTCCTTCAAGTCAGGCATCGTCGTATAGTAGGCCAGTTCACCATAGAGGGCACGCGCCGCCACATCATAGAGCATCAGCGGTTCTCCGGTCAACCTACTTGGATTCATCTGAGCCAGATATTCACGCGCCTCATCATAGAAGCCTGCACCGACCAAGAGCTTTGCCAGACGGGCACGGCAGCAGTCGGCATCGGCCTTCCGGCCCAAACGCTCTGCAAGGGTGATACACCGCGAGAGATAGAGGCAGGCATCATGATGGATATAGGGATAATACAGTTCATAGAGCCGATAGCAAAGGGTATATTGCTTTTGCGCATCCTTTGTAGCGGCAAGTTGCTTCTTCACCTTATCAATCTGTTGCTGTCGTTTGGCAATATATTGCGGAGCCTTGGCAAGGACCTGGTCCAGTTTCGTGTACACAGCCTCCAAACTGTCAGCATTCATCGCCGGGGCTGGTATGGATAGGAATACAAAGACGAGTAATATATATATGTGTCTCATCATACAGAATTTAGGTTCTCAATGCAAAGATAATAAAACAAAATAAAATGCAAACATTAGAGAGAAAAAAAATGAGAAAAGAGAAAGAGATTGCGGGGGAAAAAGGCCGTAAGCAATCTAAGAAGCTACGTAACCGTCTTATTATGTCCACTCTTTAAACATTTCTTAATTTCCGTAACTTATTTTCCAACAGCAAGATACATTTTACAGTCCACCTACATCATCCACTTTTTTCACTTACACTGTTTTGAGATTGCGGAAAGTCACCTAACTTTGCGTTGCGAAAACTTGAGGGGCATAGCCTCTCGGGGAGGAAGAACTAATAACATTAAATATAAAACCATCAAAACCAAAGGAACATGAAAAAACACAGAATCATGTTGATGACGGCAGCGCTGTTGGCTTCCCAGGCTATGTGGGCACAACAGAAGAATCTGTCCGGTACAGTGGTAGACAGTCAAGGTGAGCCTATCATCGGCGCCACTGTCAAGGTACCCGGCTCGGCCACAGGAGCCATCACCGACCTCGATGGTCATTTCTCCATCACCGTCAATCCCGGCACCAAGTTAGAGGTGTCATATGTAGGTATGCAGACCGTAAGTCTGACCGCGGGTGACAACATGCATGTCATCCTCTAAGACGATTCCAAGACCCTCAACGACGTCGTCGTCATCGGTTATGGTGTACAGAAGAAGAGTGTCGTGACCGCTTCTATTGCCAAGGTCGATGCCGAGGACCTGCAAGGCAAGACCCAGCTGCGCGCCGAGGATGCCCTGAAGGGTCTCGCCGCCGGTGTCAATGTCACCAGCGCCTCCGGACAGCCGGGTTCCAAGTCCATGATACGTGTGCGTGGTATCGGTACCATCAACAACTCCGACCCGCTCTACATCATTGATGGCATGGCCACCGACCAGAACGGCATGGAGCTCGTCAACCCCGAGGACATCGAGAGCATCGAAGTCCTCAAGGATGCCGCCTCCGGTGCCATCTACGGTTCACGTGCTGCCAACGGCGTCATCCTCGTCACCACAAAGAAAGGTGTCAAGGGCAATGCCAAGATTAACTACAACTTCTCCTATGGCTGGCAGAATGCCTGGCGCAAGCGCGACGTCACCGGTGCCACCGACTACGCCATCCTTCAGAATGAGAAATATGTCAATGGTGGTCAGGCACCCCTCTATGCCGATCCGTATAACCTTACCGACGTCAACGGCAATGCTGTCACTGGCTTCGGAACCAACTGGCAAAAGGAGCTCTTCAACGACAATGCGCCTATCGTGCAGCACGACCTCTCTATCAGCGGTGCCAGCGACAAGGTCAACTACTACCTCTCCATGGGATACATGAAGCAGGAAGGTATCGTCGGTGGTAACTACGGCCAGTCCAACTACGACCGTCTGACCCTCCGCTCCAATACCAACTACACCCTCTTCGACGCCTCCAAGGACCGTAAGTATCTCAACAAGCTCGACCTCGGTGTCAACGTCGGTTACATGCGTGTTCACAACACTGGTATTGACGCTAACTCCACTTGGGGCTCACCCCTCGGCTCAGCCCTCTACCTCTCCCCTATCCTCCCTGTCACCATCACCAAACCAGATGTGGCAACAGCCATGGAGAAGCAGTATAGCGCTTACGAACTCTACAAAGACGGCAACGGCAATCCTTATACCATTCCCGGATACTTCGGTTCCTACAACGAGCAGAACAACCCCATCGCCATGATGCAGGGCCATGCCACCCGTAACTGGTCGCATAAGATCATGCCGAAGTTCTCACTCGACCTTCAGCTCTTCGACAACCTGAAGTACCACTTCTCCTACAGTGCCGAGCTCTCCTTCTGGGGCTACGATGGTGCTACGACGCAGAAGTTCTACCTCTCGGGCAACAACAACGCCGACCACACCTCTGCCACCTCTTACAAAGGGGACAATAACACCTGGCAGGTTGACAACACGCTGTCCTATGACAAGACTATCGGCAAGCACTCCTTCGGCATTGTCTTCGGACAGTCGGCCAGCAAATACAAAGGCAGTGAGCTCGGTGGCGGTGCTTGGGATCTTATCAATGCCAACAAACCATCCATCAGCTACACCAATGGTAATGGTCAGGTTGTCTACAGTACTGATAAAGATGGCAAAATCACGGGTGCCACAGCCCACTTCAACGTCTGGGGCGCTCCTTACACTGAGCACCGTCTGTCGTCGCTCTTCGCCCGTATGAGCTATAACTACGACGAGCGCTATATGGCACAGTTCACCGTGCGCCGCGACGGTTCCAGCCGCTTCGGTTCCGATAACCTCTACGGCACCTTCCCATCCTTCTCACTCGGATGGAATATCATGAATGAGAAATTCATGGAGCCCACACACAACTGGCTCAGCAACGCCAAGCTGCGCTTCAGCTGGGGTAAGAACGGTAACGAGAACATCGGCGACTTCGCCTACACCACGCTGACCTCTATGGGCTATGACTATTACTTCGGTACCAACAGCGTGAAGACTCACGGCTCCAAGGCCAACCGCCTCCCCAACCCCAACCTGAAATGGGAGGAGAGCGAGCAGACGGACATCGGTCTCGACCTCGGCTTCTTCAACAGCGCACTGACCTTCACCGTCGACTACTTCGTCAAGAAGACCAACGGTATGATTATCGCCATGCCTATCCCGAGCTATGTCGGTGAGAACTCACCCTTAGCCAACGTCGGCGATATGAAGAACTCCGGTTGGGAGTTTGAGCTTGGCTATAAAGGTCATATCGGAGACTTCCGCTATAGTGTCCGCGGCAACGCCTCCTACCTCCACAACGAGCTCACCAACCTTGGTAACGCTACCGGTTTCCTCGACTGGGGCATCTCACAGTTCTCGGATGGTGGCACACGTGCACAGAACGGACAGCCCTTCCCGTTCTTCTACGGCTACAAGACGGCCGGCGTCTTCCAGACTGTTGACGAGGTCAATGCCTACAAGAATGCCGACGGCACCCTCATCCAGCCTAACGCTGTACCCGGTGATCTGCGTTTCGTAGATGTCAATGGTGACGGCAAGATTACCTCCGACGACCGTACCAACATCGGTAACGGCACACCGAAATGGACCTTTGGTCTGAACCTCAACGCCGAGTACAAGGGCTTCGACCTCAACGTCTTCTTCCAGGGTGTCAGCGGTGTCGACGTCTTCGATGCCACCTACCGTCAGGATATCGCCTCCGGTAACTATCCCACCTGGATGCTGAGCCGCTGGACGGGTCCCGGCACCTCCAACCGCGTGCCACGTCTGGCCCTTGGTGACACCAAGAACTGGGTCGTCAGCGACCTCTATGTCCGCGATGGCAGCTATCTGCGCCTGAAGACCTTCCAACTTGGCTATACACTCCCGCGTGTTCTCACCAAGCGCGTCGGTGTAGACCGTTTCCGCCTCTTCGTTATGGCTGAGAACCTCATCACATGGACCAAATACTGGGGCTTCGACCCGGAGATTGGGTCCAGCACCACATCCTTGGGTGTCGACTACGGTGTCTATCCGCAGGCTCGCACATGGTCGGTAGGTTTCAACATCACTCTCTAAACTATAAAGAAAATCTGTTATGAAAAGAATGAAATATATTTATGTGGGAGTTTTGGCATCTGCCTTTCTCTTGGGCTCCTGCAGCGATGACTTCCTCAAGGTCGAGAACCCTACGGGTGAGCCCTTGGAGGAATATTACACCACCGACGCACATCTTCAGGAGTCGGTGACAGCCGCCTACGACCCTCTGCACTGGCCCGACTGGGACGGCACAGCATACAACGCACTGAACATCGACGCCGAGATTATGGGCGACGACTTCTATCCCGGCGGTGCCAGCATCTCCGACAACCAGCACTGGCATAAGCTCTTCAACTTCGAAGGCGACGGCAACAACACATTGGCTACCCTTTGGGGCGACTTCTACTCCGGTATCAAGCTCTGCAACGACGTGATGACCTATTGCGCCTACCCCGCCAACGCTGGCAACACCAACCTGCCGACCTATATCGAGCAGGCCCGACTACTCAGAGCTTACTACTACAACATCCTCTGGCACTACTATGGCGACATTCCCTTCTATCTCACCAACCTCGACAGTCCCTACCAGGCCGACCAGATTTCTGCCGACAAGGTCTATGAGAACCTTATCGCCGAGATGGAGGACATCATCAAGGGCAACGTCCTGCCCATGCGCTGGGACGATGCCAACGCTGGGCGTGTCTCGCTGGCCTTTGCCTACATGCTCTACACCGAGATGGTGATGTATCAGAACGATACAGCCCGCTATCCCCAGGCCTTGGCTTACATGAAGGAGATCATCAACAGTGGCAGCTACCGACTCATGGACAACTTCGCCGACATCTGGAAAGAGAGCGGTGAGTGGGGCTCCGAGTCCATCTTCGAGGTCAACTATCAGGACGACCAGGCAGGTCGCGACTGGGGATCTGCTGCCAAGAATGCCGGTGGCACCGTGCTGCCTACCCTCATCGCGCCTAACAGCTGGAAGGGTGGTGACGGATGGTCGGCCGGTCAGGACGGCTGGGGCTTCCTGCCCATGCGCGTGGAGACCTACAATATGTTTGACGCTGCCGACCAGCGCCGCGAAGCTACCTGCTGGGACCTTCGCAGCCTCCAGGGCACCGACAAAGACTACAATGCCCGTTACCAGGACACTCACCTATGGCTGGCTAAATACCGTCCTATGGACGAGAACAACAAGGACTGCCCGTCATCAAAGAACCTCAACTACAACAACAACCTCCGTATCTACCGCTATGCTGAGACGCTCCTCAATGCTGCTGAGCTGACATTGGCTACCGGTGGCAGCAACGCCGAAGCCACAGGCTACTTCAACATCGTGCACCGCCGCGCCGGACTGCCGGCCTTGGAGAGCATCACGGAGGACGACATCCTCACAGAGCGTCACCTCGAGTTCGTTGGTGAGGGCAAGCGCTACTTCGACCTCGTGCGCACTGGAAAGGCTGCCACAACGCTCGTGGCCATACCAGGCACGGACCGCACCAACAGTTGGACACCGAACAAGAAGCACGTGCCTCTGTCGCAGTCTGAGCTCGACAACGATCCTAAACTCCATCAGAACGACTACACAAAATAAAAGCTGAAAAACTATGAAACAGATATTTAAGCTTATAGCCGGAGCTCTCTTCGTGGGACTGACGTTCTCAGCCTGCTCCCCTGAGGACTTCAAGGGTGCCGACCAGAATGGGATTCCCTCCATGGAGGGTGTCGATTTCAACGTCACCGTCGACCAAACCACCAACACCATGACGGCTACGGCTCCCGATATTGCCGGGGAGTATCCCGTCTGGCTCATCGATGGAAAGAAATACTCCACCCTGCCTTCCGTCACCTACTCCAACAAGGTTAAGGGCACTTACAGCATCGAGCTGCACATGGCCAACAAGAACGGCTTAAGCCAGGCCGGCCTCAAGAAGGAGTTCACCTTCAATGAGACAAAGGTCGACTTCGCGCCTTACGCTGAAAAGCTCAAAGGCAAGAGCTGGCGTATCGACAACACGGCAGCCGGACACATGGCTTGCGGACCCTCTGGCACCTCCGGCACCGAATGGTGGTCGGCAGCCAAGGACGATAAGAAAGACTTTGGCGTCTATGACGACCGCCTGACCTTCACGCCCACTGACGGCGACCCTACCCGAGGCACCTATGTCTACAGCTCCGGTGAGGACGGCAAGACGTTTGTCAACACGGGTACGACAATCTGGGGCAGCAGCAATCCCGACTGGGACGCTACCATCACGGCCTCGCAGACGGCAGGCTATCGTCTGGAGTCCGGCACATGGACCGATGCCGAGGGCAAGGCGCAGGAGGCCATCTTCCTCGTCCTCGACGACAACACCCTCTTCCCTTACATCTCCAGCGACGGACAGTATGAGCATCCCCGCTTCCGGATTGAAGGGCTGACCTCCACCGCCATGGACCTCGTCTATGACAATGGCGATATCGCCTGGCACTTCAAGCTCACCAGCAAGGAGCCTACATCGGGTGACGTACCTCTGAACCCAGATGACGACCCGGAGAAGATCGACTGGTGCAGTGTCAATAGCGACCTCAACCTCGGAAAGGCCTTCAACTCCTTCGGGCAAATGACCTTCTGGTGGGCTGATGGCAACTGGGCACAGCTCGCCAATCCGGAGTTTGCCTTCAAGGATGGTGTCTACACCATCTCGTTCGCCGGACAACCGGGTGGCTTGGAGTGGCAGGCTCAGTGCATGATACATACCGCCGACGAGGGCGTACCCTTCACCTATGAGAGCGGCCAGACTTACGACATCAGCTTCAAGCTGAAGTCGAACGTCGACATCCCACGCTACACGCTGAAGATTGCCGACCAGAAGGATGACAAAAACTACATGTACAACAACAGCGGCATGTCGGCTGAGATGGGCACGACAACGGTACGGGTGCCTAATGTCAAGTCCACGACATCTTCGTCATCCACTAAGTTCATCCTCGACTTCGGTGGTATCGGCGCTGACCCGACAATATCCATCAGCGACATCATCATTCAGAAACACGCGCTGAAGAAATAACGTTATCCTTTTATTCTCATCCCCCAGAGGAATCTGCTACCGCTCGGCAGCGGGTTCCTCTGTTTGCCTTTAGTTTTAAGACATGAAACACACAAACTTTTTCCTTCTTCTTACGCTGTGTCTGGCCGTCCTCGTCCTTAGTTGCAGTTCTTCCGACAGCGACGACGGCAACGCACCCACGCCCACCCTCACCCTCACCCTCGACAAAGAAGCCCTCACCTTCACGTCAGAAGCGGGAAGCCAAACCATCTCTGTGACGGCAAGCCACGAATGGGGGCTCGTCAGCACTTCTGACAACTGGCTGAAAGTATCACCGACATCCGGGCTCGGCACCGCTAAGGAAACCAAGATTACGGTCACCGTAGATGCCAACCCCAACACGACGGACCGCACCGCCACCCTAACCTTTGCAGCAGGCTCTCTTCGTAAGACCGTCTCCGTGACACAGGAAGGTGCCACCTCTGCGAAATATGATGCACCGGAAGGCTACAGTCTCGTCTGGCACGACGAGTTCGACGGCACCTCTCTCAGTGACGATTGGACGGAGGAACAGAAGCCTGCCGGATGGGTCAACAACGAGTTACAGACCTATATCAAGGGCTCCTCCGTCAACGAGGTCAAAGACGGCCATCTCCTCATCCACTGCTACAAAGGTGATGATGGCAAGATCTATTCCGGACGTGTCTATGCCAAACCCGACAAAGGCTGGACCTACGGTTATTTTGAGGCACGCATCAAACTGCCGTCAGGCAAGGGCACATGGCCGGCATTCTGGATGATGCCTGCTAACAACAACTCCTCTACCAACCCCTGGCCGGGGTGCGGTGAGATAGACATCATGGAGGAGGTCGGTGTAGATGCCAATATCGTCTCTTCAACCATCCACTGCAACAAGTACAACAACGGCAACACGAGCATCGAACATGGAGTTCTCAACGTGCCAACAGCGGAATCCGACTACCATATCTACGCCTGCGAGTGGACAGCCGACAAGCTCGAGTTCTTCGTCGACGGCAAGAGCATCCTCACCTATGCGCCTGCCGACAAGACCAAGGACTTCTGGCCGTTCAACGTGCCCTTCTACCCCATCCTCAACCTGGCATGGGGCGGTGTCTGGGGCGGTTACAAGGGTGTCGACGAGAGTGCCCTGCCCGTGACGATGAGTGTCGACTATGTCAGAATATTCCAAAAGACGAAATGACCATGCACAAGAAACTTTTTGCTCTTTTCGCCCTCTGTCTCGTCACCGCTGTCATGCGCGCTGCCGACGACATGGACGCTTTCATCTCTCGGCTGATGAGCCGCATGACCTTCGAGGAGAAGGTAGGACAACTCAACCTGTTGCCCGGTGGCGACATCACCACGGGTGCGGTGATGCACTCTCCTGTGGCGGCGCTGATAGAGAAAGGGCAGCTTGGCGCTGTCCTGAATATCAAAGGCGCCGACAAGATAAAAGCCTTGCAGGAGGTCGCCATCAAGCACAGCCGCTTAGGCATTCCCCTGCTCATTGGCCTCGACGTCATCCACGGCTATGAGACCGTGCTCCCTGTACCCTTGGCCCAAGCCTGTTCCTGGGACCCGGCGGCTATCGAGGCCGGTGCCCGCATGGCGGCTGTAGAGGCTTCGGCAGCCGGCATCAACTGGGTGTACAGCCCGATGGTCGATGTCGCCCACGACCCGCGCTGGGGCAGAGTCGTGGAAGGCTACGGTGAAGACCCCTACCTCTCTTCCGTCATGGGAGTGGCCGCAGTGAAAGGCTATCAGGGCGACCTCACACCGGAAGGAGGCAAGAAAACGCCACAGGTCTTGGCTTGTCTGAAACACTATGCCCTCTATGGAGCCACAGAAGCCGGTAAGGACTACAGCAATGTGGACATGAGCCGGTTGAGGATGTACAACCAATATTTTCCGCCTTATAAGGCTGCTGTCGAGGCCGGTGTGGGCAGTGTGATGTCATCGTTCAACTTTGTCGACGGCATCCCCGCCACTGCCAACCGCTGGCTCCTCAACGATGTGCTGCGCCGCCAGTGGAAGTTCAATGGTTTCGTCGTCACCGACTACGGATCCATCGGCGAGATGAAGACCATGGGCTATGGTGAGATGAAGACAAACACCATCGCGGCTATGAAAGCAGGCACGGACATGGACATGTGCTCCAATGCCTACTCCCAATATCTCAAAGCCGCTGTCGACAACGGTGATTTGACCATGACGGATATCGACACAGCGGTGAGACGTGTCTTGGAGGCAAAATACCGTCTCGGCCTCTTCGCTGATCCCTACCGCTACTGCAACACGAAGCGCGCGAAGACGGACATCTATACTCCAGCCCACCGCAAGCTCGCCCGCGACATCGCCGCCGAGACCTTTGTACTGTTGAAGAACAACGGCGTGCTGCCATTGAAGAAGCAGGGAACCATCGCGCTCATCGGTCCGCTCGCCGACACACGCAACAACCTCCCGGGACCCTGGTCCACCGGTGACGACCCGTCGAAATATTCCACTATCAAGGAAAGCATGATGAACTATCTCGGCTCTCAGGCCCAAGTTGTCTATGCCCAGGGCTGCAACATCTATGCCGATTCCCTCCGGCAGAAAGCCGTAGAGTTCGGCAGGCCCATCCGGCGTGGCGACGACAAGGCACTCTTCGACGAGGCGATGCAGACAGCGGAAAAGGCCGACGTCATCGTGGCCTGCCTCGGGGAGATGGCTGAGATGTCAGGAGAAAGCTCCACACGTACCGACCTCAACCTCCCCGACGTGCAGATGCAGCTGCTCAAGGCGTTGGTAGCCACCGGGAAGCCAGTGGTATTACTCAACTTCTCCGGACGACCCACCATCCTCTCATGGGAGAACGACCATGTCAGTGCGCTGATGAACGTGTGGTTTGCAGGCAGTGAGACAGGAGATGCCCTCTGCGATGTCCTCTTCGGCGACAAGGTGCCATCCGGAAAACTCGTAAACACCTTCCCGCGGAGCATGGGACAGATTCCTGTCTTCTACAACCACATCAGCAGCAGCCGTCCCGTTCCGGATGGCGAGAAGGTATTCCACAAATACGCCAGCAACTATATCGACGAGGTCAACGGTCCGCTATTTCCCTTCGGCTATGGACTCAGCTATACGACCTTCAAATACAGCGACGTACAGCTGTCGGCAGACACAATGAATAAGAACGGTAAGGTGACCGCCTCTGTCACCGTGACGAACACCGGAGCCTTCGATGCTGACGAGATTGTGCAGCTCTACATCCATGCCCACTACTCCACTCTACTGCGTCCAGTGAAGGAGCTGAAGGGCTTCAAGCGCGTGCATATCGCCAAGGGCAGTAGCGTGACGGTCTCCTTCGACATCGACACCACCACCCTGCAGTACCTCGATGCCACCGGTCATCCTTTCCTTGAGCCCGGCGCCTTCGACATCATGATAGGTCCCAATAGTAAGGAAGTGAAGGGAAAGGTGTTAGATGTTAGGTGTTAGGTGGTAGGTGATAGGTGTTAGGTGTTAGGTGATAGGTGTTAGGTGTTAGGTGATAGGTGTTAATGATGTGGCAGTGCTGTAAATCAGATTCATAGCCATGTTAAGCTATCCCCTGGCATATGCCGTGGAATACCCCGCTAATCACAAAGAGGCTCCTATAGAATGGGTATTGCCGTAGGGGCGGCCCACCGTGGAGGCTGCTGAAAAAGTCTGGGAGGGGTTATATTTATACATTGGGTGTTAATCTT
>ERZ791623.290-NODE-290-length-33714-cov-24.041237_pt1 | contig 33714 bp, 27 predicted proteins | sample MGYA00510268_ERZ791623 | MGnify/ENA primary metagenome ERZ791623 (study PRJEB30046, sample SAMN00715216) | human gut metagenome | study: EMG produced TPA metagenomics assembly of the A metagenome-wide association study of gut microbiota in type 2...
AACGAAGACCGCGTGTCGAAGCTGCTCGAGGTGTATATTGATAATAAGAACTACTAGTTTAAGTTAAATCATTTGGAGTTAAAGTAGTTAAAGTAGTTATCGCCAACGGAGTTGGCTAGTAGTTAAAGCCAAATGCCTTGTTGATTCTATTCGATGTAATACAATTGACAATAATCGACGAAGCGCACGCACTACGTTGCTATTGTGCCGGCGGATCTGCAATTGTCGTGCAAGTGAGAGCAGAAGCAAATTTCATTTGGTTATGCCGAGCGCAGCCGACAATCAATAGAATTAATCTGCCGGAATTGAATATAAGGATTTATTTAATCCGCTAACTTCCTATTTCACATTATATCACAATTTTATGCTAACATTGGCTATTGGATTTTTCACTTTTCATTCTTCACTTAAATTAGCGGTATTTTAAGCGGATCAGGAGATTAGCTGCGCTGAACTTCGTTTCTTATATTCAATTCCGGCAGATTGCAAATCAGCCAGAACAATAGCAACGTAGTGCGTGTTTAAGTGAAGAATGAAAAGTGAATAGTGAAAAATTCAAATGCATTGTTGGGTATTGTAATTAGTAATTAAAGTAGTTAGAGAAGTTATCGCTCACTAAGGTGAGCTAGTAGTTAAAGTCAAATGATTTGTTGATTCTATTCGATGTAATACAATTGATAATAATCGACGAAGCGCACGCACTACGTTGCTGTTGTGCCGGCGGATCTGCGCTCCGCCGGAATTGAGTATAAGGATTTATTTAATCCGCTAAAAATACCCTTATGACATGGATTGTATGACGAACGGGGACGGGATGCAAATTGTTATGTTATTATATGATGTTGACGGCTTTTCGGATGAAGAGCCGTTTATTTTTGTGTGATTATGGGGTGAGGAATGAGAAATGTGTCAGATGTGAGGGCGTGATGACGGGACATGATGCGCTGAAAAAAGACTAAAAATGTGAGGACTGATGGCGTCTGGCGGCATAAATGTATGATGAAAGATGAAATGGCGTATTGTAAGTAATCGTGGCTGTAAACTGCAATGTTTAAAGCTGTTTCTGTGAATGAGTGGGGATAGTGTTTTGATATCGCCGTCTTTTGTTTTAAATTGATATTTTAAGACGACGTAAGGCGGCGGCCGGCCTTAAAATTTAATGAAATAATCTTTGTATTTTTAACCCATATTTTTTGCGACTTTTATTCTAAAATCCTATCTTTGTAAAGGCAGAGAGAAGGTTTGCGGCATGTTGTGGCGTCTTTGAGGCGACGGCCGGCAGCAACATTCTGCCATGCATCTAATAAGAAAAACATAAAGAAACTATACAATATTTTAATAATACTATGGCAAAGATAAAACAGATTGTGGAGTGCGTGCCCAACTTCAGCGAAGGACGCGACAAGAATGTTATAAAACAGATTACCGATGTGATTGAGGAAGCCGGCGGCGTAAAACTGCTCGATGTTGACCCGGGTGAGGCTACTAACCGCACGGTGGTTACTTTTGTTGGTGAGCCCGAGGCTGTTGTCGAGGCTGCTTTCAAGGCTGTTAAGAAGGCCGGTGAACTTATAGACATGCGCAAACATCATGGTGCTCATCCGCGTATGGGCGCTACAGACGTGCTGCCGCTGGTGCCGGTAAGCGGAATAACTCTTGAAGAGTGTGCCGAGCTGGCAAGAAAACTGGCAAAGCGCATTGCCGACGAGCTGCAGATACCATGCTACTGCTATGAAGAGGCCGCTCTGAAACCTGAAAGACGCAATCTGGCCGTGTGCAGAGCCGGTGAGTATGAGGCGCTGCCGGAGAAGATGGGCGACGCCGACAAGGCTCCCGACTTCGGTGCAAGACCCTTTGATGAGGGCGTGGCACGCACGGGATGTACGGCTGTAGGAGCACGCGACTTCCTGATTGCCGTAAACTTTAACCTTAACACCACATCTACACGCAGGGCAAACGCAGTGGCCTTTGACGTGAGAGAGAAGGGAAGACCGGTGCGCGAAGGCAACCCGATAACAGGCAAGGTGAAGAAAGACGCAGACGGAAAGACGATAATGCAGCCCGGTACGCTGAAGTCGACAAAGGCCATAGGATGGTTTATCGAGGAATACGGCATCGCACAGGTGTCAATGAACATAACTAACATCAACGTTACGCCGCTGCACGTGGCATTCGACGAGGTGTGCCGCTGCGCTCAGAACAGAGGACTGAGAGTAACGGGAACAGAGATCGTTGGTCTTGTGCCAAAACGCTCTATTGTAGACGCCGGCAAGTATTTCCTTGAGAAACAGCACAGATCGACAGGTATTCCCGAAGAAGACATAATGAATATAGCCGTGAAGTCGATGGGACTCGACGACCTGCGTCCGTTTGTACCCGAGGAGAAGGTTGTGGAGATGCTGCTCGAGGCCGACCAGAAGAAGGCTAAGAGACTGACGGCGCTGACAGTGAAGGGATTTGCTGACGAGACAGCAAGAGAATCTCCTGCACCCGGCGGCGGATCAGTGGCTGCATACATGGGAGCACTGGGTGCTGCACTGGCAACGATGGTGGCTAACCTGTCGGCACATAAACCCGGATGGGACGACCGCTGGAACGAGTTCAGCCAGTGGGCAGACAAGGGCATGGTGCTCGAGACAGAGCTGCTGCGCCTCGTTGACGACGACACAGAGGCCTTTAACCGCATAATGGCAGCCTTCGGAATGCCGAAAGGAACTGACGAAGAGAAGCAGCTGCGCTCAGAGGCCATACAGAAGGCAACACTGTTTGCAGCACAGGTGCCGCTGGAGACAATGAAGACATCGGCACAGGTGTTCGAACTGTGCAGGGCGATGGTAGAGACCGGCAACCCGAACAGCGTGTCTGACGCAGGCGTTGGCGCACTGGCAGCAAGAGCAGCCGTGATGGGTGCCGGACTGAACGTCAAGATAAACGCTTCGTCGCTGAAAGACCAGGATGCAGCCAAGGCTCTGATAGGTGAGGCTGAGGCGCTGATGGCTGAGGCTACAAAGCAGGAGGCTGAGATAATGCAGATGGTTGGGCGAGTAATCAGCGGAAACTGATTGAGGCAAGACCGGGAGAAACATAACGAATAAACAACAGAAAAATCCTAAATATTATGACAAACGAGGAATTTAAGGCGGCGATACGTGCCGGCATACCAGACGTGCTGCCGGAGCCGCGTGAGTATGACAAAGAAGTGAACCATGCGCCAAAGCGTAAGGAGATACTTACAGAAGACGAAAAGAAGCTTGCACTGCGCAATGCCCTGAGATATTTCCCTAAGAAATTCCACAAGACACTTGCACCGGAGTTTGCTGCCGAGCTGCGCGACTACGGACGCATATATATGTACAGATTCAGACCTACATACGACATGTATGCACGCAGCATTGACGAGTATCCGCACAAGTCGGAACAGGCTGCTGCCATCATGCTCATGATACAAAACAACCTGAACCCGGCAGTGGCTCAGCATCCTCATGAGCTTATCGTATATGGAGGCAACGGTGCCGCATTCCAGAACTGGGCACAGTATCTGCTGACTATGAAGTATCTGAGCGAGATGACAGACGAGCAGACACTCGTGATGTATTCAGGCCATCCGCTGGGACTCTTCCCGTCGCACAAGAATGCCCCGAGAGTGGTTGTTACAAACGGTATGGTGATACCTAACTACTCAAAGCCTGACGACTGGGAGCGCATGAACGCACTGGGCGTCAGCCAGTATGGACAGATGACAGCCGGATCGTATATGTATATCGGTCCGCAGGGCATCGTTCACGGCACAACGATAACCGTGCTCAACGCTGCACGCATGCAGATGAAGAAAGAACCGGGCCGCAAGGACATACACGGCATGCTGTTCGTATCGTCAGGTCTTGGCGGTATGTCAGGTGCACAGCCTAAGGCAGGAAACATTGCCGGAGTGGTCAGCGTTGTTGCCGAGATTAACCCCAAGGCTGCACAGAAACGCTATGACCAGGGCTGGGTGGACGAACTGCACTCTGACCTGAACGAACTGATACCGGCAATAAGAAAGGCCGTAGAGGAGCGCAAGACTGTGTCTATGGCATACGTGGGCAACGTGGTTGACCTGTGGGAGCGCCTGGCAGAAGAAAACATAAAGGTAGACCTTGGCAGCGACCAGACATCACTGCACAACCCGTGGGCAGGAGGATATTATCCTGTTGACATGACATTTGAGGAGTCGAAGCAGATGATGGCAGAGAATCCTGAACTGTTCCGTGAGCGTGTGCAGGCATCTCTGCGCAGACAGGTTGCAGCAATCAACAAGCTGACAGAGCGCGGCATGTACTTCTTCGACTACGGCAACGCATTCCTGCTGCAGTCAGAGCGTGCTGGAGCTGACATCATGGCTGCCGACGGCAAGTTCAGATATCCTTCATACGTTCAGGACATCATGGGTCCGATGTTCTTCGACTACGGCTTCGGTCCGTTCAGATGGGTATGTACATCAGGCAAGCCCGAAGACCTGGCTGTAACCGACCGTCTGGCTGTAGAAGTGCTCGAGGAGATATGCAAGACAGCACCGGAGGAGATACAGCACCAGATGGAAGACAACATCCACTGGATAAAGGAGGCCGGCCGCAACCATCTCGTAGTAGGCTCACAGGCACGTATATTGTATGCCGACGCCGAAGGTCGCGCAAAGATAGCTCTGGCATTCAACGAGGCAATAAAGAAGGGCGAGATAACACGTCCGGTAGTGCTTGGCCGCGATCATCACGACGTATCAGGCACAGATTCTCCGTTCCGTGAGACAAGTAACATATACGACGGTTCGCAGTTCTGTGCCGACATGGCTGTTCAGAACGTTATAGGCGACTCGTTCAGAGGTGCCACATGGGTATCTATCCATAATGGTGGCGGAGTAGGCTGGGGCGAAGTTATCAACGGCGGCTTCGGCATGATGATAGACGGAGGCGAAGACAGCGCACGCCACATACGCGAAATGCTGTTCTGGGACGTAAACAACGGTATCGCACGCCGCAGCTGGGCACGCAACGAAGGCTCTATACACAGCATTGAGCGCGAAATGGAACGCACCCCGAACCTGAAGGTTACGATGCCTAACTTCGTGGATGATGAGATAATAGATAACGCAGTGAAGTAAATTCAGTAGTTAAAGTAGTTAGGAGAAGTTAAAGTAGTTAAAGTCAAATGCCTTGAAGTAATTAAGTAAATAATTAAGGACTAAGAAACAATGTCCTGATTATGAAACAAGATTAGGCGTTAGTCAATTATGAATTATAATTTATAATTGTGTGTCCACAAGACATATGACTTTAACTCCTTTAACTACTCTAACTCCTTTAACTCCTAAACACACACATAACTTTAAATTTAAATACACAATGATTCACCAAATATCAGCAGAACATCTCACGATTGAACGTATCGGTGAGATAATAGAAAAAGGTTATAAACTCGAACTTAGTGAAGACGCACGCAAGCGCATCGTACGCTGCCGTGAATATCTCGACAAGAAGATAGAAGAGACAGAGAAGCCTATCTATGGCGTAACAACAGGATTCGGCTCTCTCTGCAACGTGTCTATCGGCAACGACCAGCTTTCGCAGTTGCAGATAAACCTGATGATGTCGCATGCATGCGGCACAGGCGACCGCGTGCCTAACGATATAGTAAAGATAATGCTGCTGCTGAAGATACAGTCGCTGAGCTACGGATACTCAGGCTGCAAGCTCGATACCGTAGAGAGACTTGTCGACTTCTTCAACAACGATGTTTATCCTATTGTCTACATGCAAGGCTCACTTGGCGCATCCGGCGACCTTGTGCCTCTGGCACACCTCTGTCTGCCGCTCGTAGGACTCGGTGACGTAGAGTATAAGGGTAAGGTGATGACAGGAGCCGAGATGCTGAAAGAAAACGGATGGGAGCCGATACAGCTCGGATCTAAAGAAGGTCTGGCTCTGCTCAACGGAACACAGAACATGAGTTCGTTTGCCGTATGGGCATTGCTGCAGGGCGAACGCCTGAGCAAATGGGCTGACAAGATTGCTGCCATGTCGCTCGACGCATATTATGGACTGGTGTCTCCTTTCACAGACGCCGTACATCAGGTAAGACCTCACAAGGGTCAGATACAGACAGCCGCAAACATGAGGCAACTGCTTGAGGGCAGCGAGATAATAGAGAAGCCCAAATCGTATGTTCAGGACCCGTATTCGTTCCGCTGCATTCCGCAGGTTCATGGTGCAGCCAAGGACTCAATGGCATACGTTAAGTCAGTGATCGACACTGAAATCAACTCAGCAACAGACAACCCGACAGTATGTCCAGACGAAGACCTGATAATCTCAGCCGGAAACTTCCACGGAGAGCCTATCGCACTGCCTATGGATTTCCTTGCAATGGCACTAAGCGAACTGGCTAATATCTCAGAAAGACGAATCTACAAGCTCGTGTCGGGTACAAGAGACCTGCCCAGCTTCCTCGTTGCAACTCCTGGCGTAAACAGCGGATTTATGATTACACAATACACAGCTGCGTCAATAGTAAGCCTTAACAAGAATCTTTGCTCGCCTGCATCAGTAGACAGCATACCTTCGAGCCAGGGTCAGGAAGACCATGTCAGCATGGGTGCCAACGCTGCAATAAAGCTCTATAAGGTGGTGCTCAACACTGAGCGTGTGCTGGCAATAGAGCTGTTTAATGCTGCTCAGGCTCTTGAGTTCAGACGTCCGCTGAAGTCGTCGCCTGTAATCGAGAAGCTGCATGATGAATACCGCAAGGTAGTGCCGTTCATCGTGAACGACGAAGTGATGTATCCTCACATAAAGAACTCTATTGACTTCCTGAGAGAGCATGCCGAATAAGCATGACACTAAGGAAAACGTAAAATAATCAAGCCGATGAGACTGCTTGTAAAGAATATAAAGACACTGGCCGGAATAGACCGGCACGGCAAGCTGAGGCTGCAGGGCAGCGAGATGCAGACGCTGGAGCAGATAAACGACGCCTATCTGACAGCCGAAGACGGACTGATAACCGGATTCGGCACGATGGACAGTCTGACGGATGCTGAAGCTGCTGCAGACACCGTTGTCGACGCCGAAGGCGGAACGCTGATGCCGTCATGGTGCGACCCGCATACCCACATAGTGTATGCGGGAAGTCGCGAGGGCGAGTTTGTCGACAAGATAAGAGGTCTGAGCTATGCCGAGATAGCCAAACGCGGCGGAGGCATACTCAACTCAGCCGACCTGCTGCACACCATGACAGAGGACCAGCTCTATGAGCAGGCCATGAGGCGTGTGCGCGAGGTGGTGATGAAGGGTACGGGCTGCGTTGAGATAAAGAGCGGCTACGGCCTTAACACCGAAGACGAGCTGAAGATGCTGCGCGTGATAAAGCGCATAAAGGAGACGGCACCTATAAAGGTGGTGTCTACCTTCCTTGGTGCGCATGCAGTAGGACGCCAGTACACCCAGGACGAATATGTACGTCTTGTTGTAGAGGAGATGATACCAGAGGTAGGGCGCGAGCATCTTGCCGACTATGTAGACGTGTTCTGCGACGAAGGCTTCTTTACCCCAGAAGAGACCGACCGCATACTTGAGGCCGGAGCAAAATGGGGAATGCTGCCCAAGATACATGCCGACGAACTGGCATCGTCGGGCGGTGTAGAGGTAGGCGTGAAGCGCAATGCCTTGTCTGTAGACCATCTGGAGAGCATGACCGAAGAGGAGATAGAGCTGCTGCGCGGCAGCGGCACTATGCCTACGGTGCTGCCCGGCACGTCGTTCTTCCTTAATCTGCCTTATGCACTGGCACGTAAGATGGTTGACGCCGGACTTGGCGTAGCCGTTGCCAGCGACTATAATCCCGGATCAACTCCGTCGGGCGACATGAAGTTTATTGTGTCTCTGGCATGCATCAAGCTGAGACTGCTGCCTGCAGAGGCCATCAATGCCGCCACGATAAACTCGGCTTATGCTATGGGGCTCAGCCGCGACTACGGTTCGATAGCCGTGGGCAAGGTGGCTAACTTCTTTATAACAGAGCCGATACCTTCGATTGACTACATCCCTTATGCCTACACGTCGCCTGTGATACGCCGCGTGTTTGCCCGAGGGCAGGAAATAGGCTTCTGACCACAGGCCGGCAAACAGCCTGCGGAAAGTATTAGATGTTAGTAATAAATATAGCTTTTGCGCAATCGCGGCATAAGGTGTTATGCCGCATTGCGCACTTTTTGTCTTATATGCAGCCATTGTTCGTGGCTGCTTTTATTTTGTCTAATATTTAGCTTGTGCCGTTTGTGTCGTGTCGGTATATTGCATTTTGTAATGCGCGTGAGCAGAATGTGTCCCGATTATGTTAAGTTGAGTGTGCAAAATGCAAGCATACAAGTGCGTATATTTTAAAAATATTACTATGTTTTTAACAAAAATATTTTTATCTGTCAGGTTTTTTATTGTAATTTTGCGCCCTGAAAATCAAATGTAACTAGATTATTGGTGTCCTTCAAACCATTCCTGCATATCTTGACTTATTGTAACAATAGGACAACTGTGCCATGTCTGGTAAGAACGGGCATGTTAATTGCCTTAATACTTGCGTAAAGAAGGCTCATGGATGTTTGCAGGACAACGGTATAACTAGATTTATAATATGTAGCATGCCTTTTAGATAAAGAGCATCAAGGTGTTTAGTTAAGGTGAAAGATTAATTCTGATGAAATCGCTTAAACTGTTATTATTGCTGAGTATGTTGCCTCTTGCCGCGGCATTTGCCGGAGGCGACACGCTGAGATATAAGCTGGAGACGTCGGCCAATGTGTCTACGGGCGACTATGCCCCTATGTGGTTTACGGCCAACCGCTATGGCCTGTCTGGTGTAGAGCCGTGCAGCGGATATCTCAGAGCGGGTGTAGACTATGCCGGAAAGTTTGGTGTCGACTGGCGTCTGGAGGCAGGACTCGACTTGGCCGGAGCCGTTAATCAGACTTCAGACTTTGTTGTTCAGCAGGCTTTTGTCGATGTGTCATGGCGCAATATAACGCTGAGCATAGGTAGCAAGGAGCGCGAAGCCTTTCCGCTGGACAAGAACATGAGGTTAAGCAGCGGCATGATGGTTGAAGGTCCCGGGGCACGTCCTGTGCCGCAGGTGCGTCTTGAGGTGAAGGAATATCAGAATCTGCCTTACACCAAAGGATGGGTGGCTGCCAAGTTTCATTTCGGCTACGGATGGCTGACAGACGGCGACTGGCGGTCGGACTTTGTAAAGCCAGGCGAGACGTTCACCAGAGGCGTGATATATCACAGCAAGTCGGCCATGCTTAGAGTGGGAAATCCAAAGAAGATACCAGTTACGATGGAAATCGGAATGATCGAGGCGGCGCAGTTTGGCGGAAGCAAGTGGCGCAAGAATGACGACGGAACCGCAACGTGTGTGGCAAAGATGCCCGGCGGGATAAAAGAATATCTGAAGGCCATCATACCGATACAGGAGAGCACGCTGCAGAACGTGGAGGGCAACCATGTGGGAAGCTGGAACTTTGCGCTCAACTATACGGCGCCGACATGGAAGCTGAGATGCTATTACGAGCATTATTTTGACGACCACTCGCAGCTAACGTGGCAGTATGGACGCTGGAAAGACGGGCATATAGGCGTGGAACTAACGTTGCCGGAGAATCCCTTTGTGTCCACTCTGCTGTGGGAAGGGCTGTGCACAACCGATCAGACCGGACCGCTGCTTTATGACGGTGTTGGCGGTTCGTTTCATGAGATACAGATGAGCGGCGGCGACAACTACTATAACCACGACTACAACTGGCAGCACTGGGGTATGGGAATGGGCCATCCGTTTCTGCCCGGACCAATATATAATGCCGACGGAACCAATATGTTTAGGAGCAACCGCGTAAAGGCTCACCATATAGGCATTGGCGGCAATCCGTCTGACGAGTGGTCGTATCGTCTGCTGCTGTCGTACATGCGCCATTGGGGAACATACAAAGTGCCGCTCGACCGCATGATGCGTCAGGGAAGCACGCTGGCAGAAGTGGCATACAGTCCGCGTAAGGCTGCGGGATGGAACTTCAGACTGGCCTGCGGATACGACAAGGGCAGCTATATAGGCGACAGCATGGGCTGCATGATAACAATAACCAAAATAGGAGTTTTATGGTCAAGATAATAGGATGGCTCGTTGCTGCCGTCATGGCTCTGGCTATGGCCGGCTGCGATTTTAAGGAGCCTGTAAACAGCGATATAGAAGGATTCTGGAAACTGGAACGCTTTGAGACGAGGGCCGACGGACGCATGCACGAGTGTACGCGCCTTTATTACAGCATAACGAGATACGTGGTTGAGGTGTCCGAGAAGCAGGGTCCCAACGGTTACGGCACATACATAGGCCGCTTCGGCTATGAGGACGGAGAGACAAAGGTGGTGATGAAAGACTTTAAGCAGAGGGCTGCTACGAGCGACAACGGTGTTGACGCTACCGTGGAAGACCTGCTGCCGTTCGGAATCAACTCTACTGAGACAACCTTTGATGTGGTGGTTGCAGACGGCGACAATCTTGTATTGCGCTCTGATTATGCCACGCTGCAGCTCACGCGCTTCTGATTTGTCTTGAAACAGACGTCACGGTTCAGATGCATTGTTGATTTATATCTGATGCGTTGTCGTCAGTATTCCCCTTTATGTCAGCCTTTTTATGGCATTATTTAGTGTATAGCGGCCCATGTCCGTCTTTCCGTTTACCGTATTTATTGTTGCCGCTGAAGATTGCCGTGCGATGTAAATACGCGCTTTTGCTTTCAAATAAACTTAAAATACGGCCGTATGCCGCAGCATTGTGTCATTGACAGACGTATATGCCGGTTCAAAATGACACCACGTGATACATTTGTTTATTACAATTTAACCCAAATCGGTCATTAGACAGCATATTATTTTATCAATTTTGTGCATTGATGCTTTCAGCCGGTCTTTTTGTTTCTATTGGCGTCTTTTAGTCAGATTTTTCTTGACATAGCCCGCTATGACTGCGAAAAATCTAACGAAAATCCGCTCAATATAAAGCAAAAATCCCGACCGAATCCTAATGACTGATTTGGGTTAAAAGACCTTTATTATTTTGTTATATTCCCAACTTGCATTATCTTTGCACAAAAATATGCAGCGTTACGGCGGCTAAAGCCCGTTTATATGTCGTGTGTACTGTTGCCGTTGCGTAACGAAACCGTGTAAATTTAATGAGCAGACGTTTATATCCTATTCTGAATTTTATAAGTCACAACAAATATTGGATTGTGATAATTTTCGGTGTCCTCATTGTCGGGTTCCTCGATGAGAACAGCTTGCTGAAGCATGTGCGCAACAGAATACTCGTGAGCGAGCTGAAGGAGCAGATTGATGCCTACAACATGCAGTATGAGCAGGACGAACAGAAGATAAAGGAACTGAAGCGCAACCCCAAGGCCATCACAAAGATAGCTCGCGAGAACTACTTTATGAAAGCCGACGATGAGGATATATTCGTGCTTAGTGATGACCAAAAACCAGTAACAGATAACGATGAAACAGCTAAATAAACTGCAGACTATTGTTCTGCTTTCGGGTGCGGTGCTCATGGTGGCCGGTGCCGGACTTTATGTCTTTGGCACGATGCTCATGGCTTCGTGGATATTTCTTGTGGGTGCCTTGTGCTTTGCTTCTATGCAGATGATGCAGACCTACAGCGGCAACAACTTCACCATCAGGCGTCTGCGCCGTATCATGGTTACGGGCGACGTGCTGTTTATTCTTTCGGCACTGCTGATGGTCGAAAACTCTTATGGCCTGCTGCTGCCCTTGTTTCTCAAGCTTTCGCCCGACGGATACTTCAATTATGTCACTTATGTTCACAACAACTGGGTGCTCCTGCTCCTCGTTGCTGCCATGCTTGAGATTTATACAACTCACAGAATATCAGGCGAGCTGGCTAAAGAGGCAAAAAAACTCTAAAAGTCAGTGTATTTATTTTAAATTGCATGAAAAATTTTTCTTACATCGATAATACGTTGTAATTTTGTGCTAATATTACAAAACAAGGTTATGGTTAAGACTCTTTTAACTCTTCTGGGGGCTTTTGCCGTGTTTACGTCGTGTGTAAACTCTTACAACATTCAAGGTTCATCTAATGTTCCTACGTTAGACGGACGCATGCTGTTTCTTAAGGTTTATGAAGGCGACGACCTGAAGAATATCGACTCTTGCGACATAGTTCACGGACAGTTTCATTTTTCGGGGGCGCTCGATTCTACGCGTATAGCAACTCTCTTCATGGATGATGAGAGCCTTATGCCGGTGGTGCTCGAGAGCGGCGAAATACAGATAAAGATAGACAACACGCAGCAGAAGGTGAGCGGAACGCCGCTTAACGACAAGCTGTTTAAGTTTATCGAGAAGTACAACCAGCTGGAGAGCGAGGTAGGCGAACTGGGCCATCTGCAGAGTCAGGCCATAATGGACGGACACGACATCAACGAGGTGAACGCAAAACTGTCGCAGAAGGCTGCACAGATTGTTGAGAAGGAAGACAAGCTCGTAACGTCGTTCATCGTTGAGAATTTCGACAACGTGCTGGGTCCGGGCGTGTTCTTCATGATTACAGCCGGCCACAGATATCCCGAGCTTTCACCCTGGATTGAGGATATAATGAGCAAGGCAACTGACAACTTCAAGAACGATCCTTACGTGCGCGACTATTACCGCAAGGCACAGCAGAACCAGGCCATAATGAACGGTACGGCAATGCCCGACGGAACAGACGACCCGACGCTGGCGCCTCCTACGCCCAACGAACTGGCACAGCCGGGATCAGAAGACTCTCTGAGCGAGGCTGTTGAGGGAGCAGAGTGACAAGGGCGTCAGGCTTAACCGCAAAAAAGGAACATATACAGGGGCTTTAAAAGATATTATGAGATTATTGATAAAAGACGCCACGCTGGTCAACGAGGGAAAGTCGTTCCGTGGCTCGGTTGTCTTGGAGAATGGTTTGATATCAGACATTCTCCAAGACAATTTTATTTCTGGCAGTGAACATTTTGATAAGGTGGTTGATGCCTCGGGATGCTACGTGCTTCCGGGCGTTATCGACGACCATGTGCATTTTCGTGAGCCTGGCCTTACGGCAAAGGCCGACATAAGTTCTGAGAGCCGTGCTGCGGCCTATGGCGGTGTTACGTCTTATTTCGACATGCCCAACACCGTGCCGCAGACCACTACGCTCGAGGCTCTCGAAGAGAAACGCACATTGGCGGCGGCAAAGAGCCACGTCAACTATTCGTTCTTCTTCGGTGCAACCAACGACAATGTTGACCTGTTCAGCCGGCTCGACGTTCATCGTGTGCCCGGCATAAAGCTGTTTATGGGCTCGTCAACGGGCAACATGCTCGTGGATCGCCGTGAGGCTCTCGAACGCATATTCAGCGAAGCCCCTGTCCCCGTCATGACACATTGTGAGGACACCGGCATAATCAACGCCAACATGGCTGCTGCAAAGGCCGCTCACGGCGACGATCCCGACGTGGCCCTGCATCCGCAGATACGCAGCGAGGAGGCTTGCTATAAGTCTACAGAACTTGCCGTAAGCATGGCGCGCAAGCATGGCGCGCGTCTTCATGTGGCTCATCTTACAACGGCTCGCGAGCTGCAGCTGTTTGAGCCGTGGCATGATGCCATGCCTGATATAACGGCTGAGGCTGTGGTTGCCCATCTGTTTTTCTCTGATGCCGACTATGCCACGCTTGGCACAAGGATAAAGTGCAACCCGGCTGTAAAGACACTTGCCGACCGCGACGCTCTGAGGCGTGCACTCTCCGACGGCCGCATATCAGTAATAGGCACCGACCATGCCCCCCATCAGTGGGCCGACAAACAGGGCGGATGCGCCCGTGCGGCCTCAGGCATGCCCATGATACAGTTTTCGCTTGTGTCCATGCTCGAGCTTGTAGATAATAAAGTTATGCCTATAGAACGGCTCGTAGAGCTTATGTGCCACAATCCAGCACGCCTTTTTGATGTGCGCGGGCGCGGTTTTCTCCGCAAGGGCTATAAGGCCGATGTCGTTGTTGTGCGCCCCGGCAGTCCGTGGACGGTTACGAAAGACGTCATACAGAGCAAGTGCGGATGGAGCCCTATGGAGGGACATACGTTCAACTGGCGCGTGGTTCACACGTTCTGCAACGGCGTGCATGTCTACGACGACGGACGTTTCCTCGACTCTTGCCGTGGTGAGGAGATAGCCTTCAGATAATGGGCTGTAGTTGATGTTTAGTTAAAAATTAATCTTCTGAAAAAATGATTGCAAGGATATTCGTGCTTTTGGTGTTGATGATAATCCTGTCTGACATCTACATCGACAGAAGACTGCTGCGCCGTAAGACCAGGTATTTGTGGTGGCAGCGCCTGTTGTGGTGGACTCCGGGTATCATTCTCTTTGTCTATACGCTGGTGCTTACGTTCTCGCGCGATTTTGCGCCCGAGCGCATCGAGTTGCTCAACGTTTATCTGTTTCTTTTTGGTGTGCTGGCCATCCCCAAGTTTATCTTCGCCGTATGCTCGTTGCTCGGCTGGGGACATTGCCGCTATCATCACACAAAGAACAACTGGGGCAACCTTGTCGGACTGCTGCTGGCCATAGGTCAGATATATATCGTGGTCTACGGCAGCACCATAGGCTTCCGAAAGCTCGACATACGCCATGAAGACTTTTATTCTGCCGACCTGCCTCAGGCCTTCGACGGCTATCGCATAGTGCAGTTTAGCGATGCCCATCTCGGCACTTACCGCGGAAAGGACAAGAAGGTGTTTGAGCGTATTGTCGACAGCATCAACGCTCAGAAGGCCGACATGATAGTGTTTACGGGCGATTTGCAGAACATGTCGCCCGAGGAACTTTACGAGTTTATTCCGCTTCTGAGCAGCCTTAGCGCCAAGGACGGCGTATATTCTGTTCTCGGCAATCACGACTATTCTGACTATATCAAGGTCGACGACGTTGTTAAGGTGGCCAATGAGCGTGAGATTATCAGTCGTGAGCGTGAATTTGGCTGGACGCTATTGCTCAATGAGAACAAGACCGTTAAGCGCGGCAACGACTCGATAATTGTTGCAGGCGTTGAGAACGACGGCCGTGGCGGTGAGCCTAAGCGCACAGACCTTAAGAAGGCGATGGCCGGAGTAGACAGTTCAAGCTTTGTGCTTATGCTTGCTCACGACCCGCGTCTGTGGCGCAAGGAAATCCTGCCAGGCAGCAAGGCGCAGCTTACTTTGAGCGGTCACACTCACGCCATGCAGTTCAGCGTCTTCGGCATGTCGCCGGCCAGACTGATGTATAGAGAGTGGGGCGGTCTGTATCATGAAGGCAACCGTGCCATCAACGTGTCTGTAGGCACCGGCGGCTTCATCCCCTTCCGCTTCGGAGCAAGCCACGAGATATCGGTTATTACGCTGCACAGGAAGGGGGCTTAAGTGAAGAGCAGGCGCAAAAGCGCAAATAAAAATGAAAAATTAAAAGTGAAAAACGCCTGACGGAAGTGAAGAGTTAAGAGTGAAGAGTGAAAAATCCAAATGCTAACGTAGTGCGTGCGAAAAGAACCAAGAAGGCTAATGTGCCGGCTGATCTGCAATCGGCCGGAATCTAATATAAGGAGAGTGAAGAGTGAAAAATCCAAAAGCTAACGTAGTGCGTGCGATAAGAACCAACAAGGCTAATGTGCCGGCTGATTTGCAATCGGTCGGAAATGAATATCAGGATTTATTTAATCCGATTACTTCCTATTTAGCATCACCTCATACTTTTAATGCAAACATAGCATTAAATTTTTCATTACTCACTTCATAAGGCAGCGGTATTTTTAGCGGATCTCAGATCCTTATATTATATTCCGGCGGATTAATTCTATTGATTGTCGGCTGCGCTCGGCATAACCAAATGAGATTTGCTTCTGCTCTCACTTGCACGACAATTGCAGATCCGCCGGCACATTACCAAACGTAGTGATTATGAAGTTATGATAAGAATCAACAAGGCATTTGACTCTAACTACCAGCTCACCTAAGTGAGCGATAACTACTTTAACTCCCGCCTCGAAAGCACAGATCAGCCGGCACAATAGCAACGTAGTGCGTCTTACGAAAGTGAAAAGTTAAAAGTGAAAAACGAAAAATCCAAATGTTATTGTGGTTTCTACTTGTAAGCAATACGTTTGCATTTGGATTTTTCATTCTTCACTCTTCGTTCTTCACTTAAACACGCACTACGTTAGCATATGACTTTAACTTCTCTAACTACTTTAACTTCCGACTCGAATCCACAAGACTATTGTCTTTTTTCGCTATGCTCAAGGAACTTCTCCTTAACTTCTTAACTCCTTAACTACTTAAAACGAATCTACTGATTCGGATTCTTCACATACCCCTGATATTTCGGAGTCAGGCCGGCCATAATCTCCTTATAGCTTATGTCCATGCGCTTGCTTATGTCTTCGGCTCCCTGTCCTTCTGGGTATATCGGTTTATGGATAGTCAGTGTCAGCGGATGCCATTTCACCCAGAACCATTTGTTTGTCCTTGGCAGCACGTCGAAAGAACCGTTGATGGTCAGCGGCACTACGGGCAGCTGAAGCTCGTCGGCAAGCATGAAGGCGCCACGCTTAAACGTACCCATATGCCCTGTAAACGTGCGCGAGCCTTCGGGGAACACCACCACGCTCATTCCGTCTTTCAGCGTGTGGCGTGCCTTGTCGTATGTCTCCTTTACCTTGCTCGGGCCGCGCTTGTCTACAAATATCTGGTGAGACATCTCGCAGGCAAAGCCAACGAGAGGAATCTTGCGCAGCTGGTGCTTCATCATCCATTTGAAGTTGCGTCCCAGATGACCGAATATCAGAAATATGTCGAACGAGCCCTGATGGTTGCTCACAAACACATACGACTCGTTGTGCTTCAGGTTCTCGCGTCCCACAACCTTTACCGGCAGAAACAGCACCTTAAGTATGGCTGCTGCCCACAGCTTAGGCGGATAGTAACCCCAGAAGTGGCCGTTGCCAAGCACGCAGCCCACGCTCGTGGTGAGCGACGTAAGTATGGTGAGCACGAGTATTATCGGCAGCGCGATGCATATTTGATATATTCGGTAGATGTATCTCATTGTAAGTTGTTTTTATCGTTTTTTCGTTAGAATAATATTTGCGGTTAACCTATCTGTGATGCCTGCTGCATCTGTGGCAGCCTTGTCTGCCTCGGTGAGCGTTGTCGTGTCTGATAAGCCGGGGCGCTCTTTCTCCTCGCTTGTCTTCTGATACTGCGCGGCTTGCGCTTTATGTCTGTATCGCCTTGCGTCCTTGCTGACCGTTCGGCGCAGCAGCGTTGTTGCGGTTATGGTGTTGCAGCAGGGCAGCGGCCCTGCTGCATGTCCCTTCCTGCTGTCAGTCTTTAATCTTAGGATACTTGCGTGTCCATCCGTCCCAGCGCAGACGCATCACACCGAAGAATGCCTCGCCGAATATGCCGCCGCTCATCTTCGACACGCCTTCACGTCTGTTGACGAATATCACGGGCACTTCCTTAATCTTGAAGCCTATCTTGTATGCCGTAAACTTCATCTCTATCTGGAAGCCGTAGCCCTTGAAGCGTATCTTGTCCAGCTCTATGGTCTCGAGCACGCGGCGCTTGTAGCACTTAAATCCCGCAGTGGTGTCGTGCACCTTGAAGCCCGTCACCATGCGCACATACTTAGATGCAAAGTAGCTCATCAGCACGCGTCCTATAGGCCAGTTCACCACGTTCACTCCGCTCACGTAGCGCGAGCCTATGGCAACGTCGTAGCCCTCGTCGTGGCATGCCGAATAGAGGCGCGGCAGGTCGTTGGGGTCGTGACTGAAGTCGGCGTCCATCTCGAATATATAGTCATATCCGTGTTCCAGGGCCCATTTAAAGCCCGTTATGTATGCCGTGCCGAGGCCCAGCTTGCCGCTGCGCTCAATGATAAACAGACGGTCGGCAAACTCGCTCTCCATCAGTCGGTGAACTATAGCCGCGGTGCCGTCGGGCGAGCCGTCGTCTATCACGAGAATATTAAAACATTTTTCAAGCGAGAACACCGCCCTTATAATCTTCTCGATGTTCTCTTTCTCGTTATACGTAGGTATAATGACTATGCTGTCGCTTTTGTTCATGTCCTGAATGTCTTTTGTTTATGCGTGCTATATATGTCTTGTCTCCCTCCGGCTGGCGTCGTCATGGAGCCTTCAACGTTGTTGTATTCTTCTTCAGATAAAGCAACTCTCAGTAGTGCCCGTGCGTCCTGTCTCCCCGGTCAGTCCTGTCTGTCGCTTATCTTATGCAAAGATAATGCAAACCGCGAGCAGAATCATCAAGTCTTGCTTGAATGTTATGCCTAGATGCCGCTTATCTTATGCAAAGATAATGCAAACCGCGAGCAGAATCATCAAGCTTGCTTGTATGTAATGCCTAGATGCCGCTTATCTTATGCAAAGATAATGCAAACCGCGAGCAGAATCATCAAGCTTGCTTGTATGTTATGCCTAGATGCCGCTTATCTTATGTGCAAAGATAATGCAAATTGGCATAACTACAAAATAAAAATTTGCCAACGGAGCCATTATTTTTCGTCCTTGCCTTTTAAAATGACGTTTTTCAGTCAATTTGCTTTATTACATCACGTTTTGCGTAACATTATTTATGACTTTTTTATTAATCGCAATACCATAAACCATAGCCGCCCCGTAGTCCGCAACATTGACATGAGCGTCACTTCTTATTCCCAATAGCCCGATTAATATTTGTCAGCTCCCCAGTCCGGTCGCCTTTTCATGTCCATACATTCGCATCATAAAAATAGTCTCGAAAAATCGTAAGCATTTATATTGTTTTATGTTTTAAATTGAAAGATTGCGCCTTTGTGTATGTTTTTTTTGTTAAGCAAATCCAATGTATTTACTTCTAAACTGTTAATGACCGAGTTTTGCTTCGTAACTCGGCCACTTTTGCATCAAAAGTCATAGGTTTTTTATGCGTAAGTCATAGGTTTGTTTTGGGGATATAATAAGGTGGATATAAGACACAGGAAAGTATTTGTTGTTATTGTTGTTTTAGATAAGTTTTGTCATGAAACGGTATAATCCCCAATCGGCCTTCAGACCGCACATAGCTTTATCAATTTTGTTTATTCATGCTTTCTGCCCGCCTTTTGGTTCTATTGGCGCAGGCTAATTATGAAACGTAGTTCGGTCTAACCCAATTATGAATTATGAAACGAAGTTCGGCGTAGCCAATTATAAATTATAAAAGTGCCTGTAAATAATCCAATAAAAAGCCGCTCAATATAAAGCAAAATACATACCGAATCTTAATAACAGATTTTGTATTATGGCATTTTTGATTCAAAAATTTTTTTTGAACGATGTGGTATTTACAAAATATTTTTATATCTTTGTTCTTCGTGTGCGCCGCTTGTAATCCGGCTGATGTTACTTCTGATAGTGCAGCTGATGGTGGCGTTATTAATGAATTTAATATTGATAATATTTAATAAAAAATATCATGGCAAAGAAACAGACTAAACAGAAAAGTATAGAAGAAAACCTTTGGGAATCGGCTAATAAATTGCGTGGCTCGGTGGAGCCGTCTGAATACAAGCATGTTGTTCTGAGCTTGATATTCTTGAAGTATGCTTACGACCGTTTCATGCAACGCAAGAACGAACTTATTGCCGACGGCAAGGGCGCGTTTGTCGACCAGCCTGTTTTTTATAATGCCAAGAACGTTTTTTATTTGAACGAGATAAGCCGCTGGAGCTACATCATGGAGAATGCCAAGCAAAACGACATTGCCATAAAGATAGACAAGGCGCTGGCTACCGTGGAGAAAGACAACCCCACACTGCGCGGTGCGCTGCCAAGCAATTATTATTCAGGGTTGGGACTCGACCGCAACAAGCTGGCTGCGCTGCTCGACGTGATAAATGACATTGACACTCTGAAAGACCCTGAAAACGACCTGATAGGCCGTGTATATGAATATTTCCTTGCCAAGTTTGCAATTGCCGAAGGTAAGGGTAAGGGCGAGTATTATACGCCGAAGACCATTGTAAACCTTATTGCCGAAATGATAGAGCCTTATCGCGGTAAGATTTACGACCCCTGCTGCGGTTCGGGCGGCATGTTTGTGCAGAGCATGAAGTTTATCGAGGCTCACCACGGCAACAAAAAGGATATTTCTGTCTACGGTCAGGAATATACCAACACCACATACAAGCTGGCAAAGATGAATCTTGCCATACGTGGCATAGCCAACAATCTTGGCGAGCAGGCTGCTGATACGTTCCATAACGACCAGCACAAAGACCTGAAAGCTGATTTCATTATGGCAAATCCCCCTTTCAACCAGAAGTCGTGGCGTGCCGAAAACGAGCTTGTTGACGACCCGCGCTGGAAAGGATATGAAGTTCCGCCCACCGGCAATGCCAACTATGGATGGATACTCAACATCGTTTCAAAGATGTCTGCAAACGGTATGGCCGGCTTCCTGCTGGCTAACGGTGCGTTGAGCGGCGACGGTACTGAGCTTGACATACGCCGGCAGCTGTTGAAGAATCATCTGGTAGAAGCCATCGTTATTCTTCCGCGCAATATGTTTTATTCTACCGACATAAGCGTAACTCTTTGGATATTGGCAGGCAACCGTAAGGCACGCACTGTGGAGCAGAACGGCAAGACGGTGAAATACCGTAATCGCGAGAATGAAGTGCTGTTTATAGACCTGCGCCAGTGGGGCGAGCCGTTCGAGAAGAAATACATACAGTTCTCAAAAGAACAGATAGCACAGATAGCCGAAAACTTCCATAACTGGCAACGCGAAGGTTACGAGCAGGCTTATAAGAATGTGCCTGAATATTGCTATTCGGCTACTCTTGAAGAAATAGAGGCTAAAGGTTGGTCGCTTGTACCGAGCAAATACATTGAGTTCAAGAGCCGTGACGAAGGCGTAGACTTCGACACAAAGATGAAAGAGCTGCAAACTGAAATGAAAGATTTGCTGAAACAGGAAGAGGAAAGTAGAAAGGAGTTGTTGAACCTGTTTAAAGAGTTAGGCTATGGACTTGAATGATAAGATTGTAATCTACCAAACGGCTGATGGACAAATGTCCATTGACGTGAAATTGGAAAACGATACTGTATGGCTTTCAGCTAACCAGATGGCCATTCTGTTTGACAGGGATGAAAAGACCATAAGAAAACATATCAATAATGTCTTTTCCGAAGGTGAACTTGAAAAAGAGAACAACACGCATTTTTTGCGTGTTGATGGGGTGAAACAGCCTGTTGCCTTTTATTCTTTGGATGTCATCATTTCCGTGGGCTATCGTGTAAAAAGCCAGCGTGGCACGCAGTTTCGTATATGGGCAAACAAGGTGCTGAAAGAGTATTTAATAAAAGGCTATGCCGTCAATAAAACCCTGACAGAACAACACTATACGGAGCTGAAGCAGCTTGTTAATGTATTGGGCAGAACGGTCAAGGCACAAGAGGCGCTGACTTCTGATGATGCGCTCAATCTGGTGGAAGTGGTTGCCGATTATGCTTATGCCCTTGATACTTTGGACAAGTACGATTACCAGCAACTGGCTGTGGAGCAGACCACTAACGAAGCCAAGTTTCGTGCCACCTACGAAGGAGCCATGAAGGCAATAGAAGAATTGAAGGAGAAATTCGGCGGCAGCCAGTGGTTTGCCAATGAGAAAGACGATTCGTTCAAGAGTTCCATCGGGCAGATATATCAGACTTTCGGCGGGCAAGACCTTTATCCGTCAGTAGAAGAAAAGGCTGCCATGTTGCTTTACCTCGTTACAAAGAATCATTCGTTCAGCGACGGCAACAAGCGCATTGCTGCAACCCTCTTCTTATGGTTTATGGCAGGTAACGGCATTCTCTATAATCCTGACGGTACGAAGCGCATTGCCGACAACACTCTTGTTGCTCTTACGCTGATGATAGCCGAGAGCCGCACGGAAGAAAAAGACGTAATGGTGAAAGTAGTTGTAAACCTGATAAACAAGAACAATTATGAGTAAGACAAACTATAAACGCTTGGGCGATTATATCCGCGAAGTGGATGTGAGGAATCGAGACTTGAAGGTAACGAAGCTATTAGGTGTCAGTATCTCCAAAGAGTTTATGCCATCCATAGCAAATACCATAGGAACGGATATGTCTTCTTATAAGATTGTAGAGCCTCGGCAATTTGCATACGGTCCGGTTACATCACGTAACGGAGATAAGGTTTCTATTGCATTATATAAGGACGGTGAAAAAGCGATAGTTTCACAAGCCTATACAATATTTGAGGTTACGAATAAGCTGGAACTTCTCCCTGAATATCTGATGATGTGGTTCCGTCGTCCTGAGTTTGACCGCTATGCACGTTTCAAGTCACATGGCAGTGCGCGTGAGATTTTCAGCTGGGAAGAAATGTGCGATGTTGAATTACCAATTCCGCCGATTGACCAACAACAAAAAATAGTTGCAGAATACAATGCTATTCAGCAACGTATAAAGCTCAATGAACAGCTAATAGTAAAATTGGAAGAAACAGCACAAGCCATTTACCGCAAAATGTTTGTTGACGGAATAGACAAAAATAATTTGCCTGAAGGATGGAGAATGGGAACACTTGAAGAAATTGCAGAAGTTAATAGTGGTAAAACATGTAAGAATAAATCTGTACAGCAAACAGAAACTTATCTATGGCCAATTGCTGGTGCATCAGGAATAATTGGTTATTCGCAAATTTATAATCAAGACATGAGTTTCATAACCATTGGCCGCGTTGGTACATTAGGAGTCGTTAATCGTTATAACGGTAAGGTGTTTTGTGCCGATAATGTTCTTATAATCAAATCCCAATATTATGAATATTGCTATCAAATTTTGCGGTCAATTGATTACAATGAAATAGTTAAGGGTGGAGTGCAAAGTTTGATTACTCAAACGGATTTGAAAGGAATGGATGTACTGATACCCAATGAATATACTTTGAGCTTGTTTGAACAGCAATCATCCCATATCTTTCATCAGTGTAAACTTAAGAAAACGGGAAACCTATATTTACATAAATTACAGTCTTTGCTTTTAGTGAAGATGGGGAAATCTAAACAATAAAATTATGTCATTTAGTTTAGTAAAAGCAATATTTATTAATCGTGCACCATTTGAGCATTTGGTGCTAGATTTCAAAGAAAAGGGCATAAATGTTTTGTCCGCAATTAATGGGAATGGGAAAACTACAATCCTTTCCCACATAACAGATGCCTTTTATGAGTTGGCGAGAGATGTATTTCATAATGAATTTGAAGGCCGAGAAAATAAATATTATCGAATATCTTCTTCATTGTATAATCTTAATCCTGAAAATCCTTCCTATGTGTATTTGCGGTTTGAATACAATGGTGAGTATATAGATTATGTTGATATTCGCAATAAATGTACGGAGGAGCAATACAATTCAGTCATTATTCTGGATTCTAAAATTGAGTTTGCTAAAATTCGTAATACACTTTCTGAATTAAATAATATCAAGTATTGGTCATTGAATGATGAGAAGAAAATAAAGGATATCTTTTCTAATTCTGTATTAACATATTTCCCTTCATATAGATACGAAACACCAAGTTATCTTAATGAACCTTATAATATCAAATTGGATTATGCAATAAAGAATAAGTTCAATGGCTATCTTGAAAATCAGATAGAAGTAATCTCAGATTTACCAACATTAGTTAATTGGTTTTTGGATGTATTGCTTGATATGAAATTAAATGAAGAAACACGATTTATTAAGAAGGACAACAAATTGTTTCCAATAGCTATCCATTCTGCAGAAAAAACATGTGTATGGGATAATCTTAATAAAATTGTATCAAGCGCATTATCTTCGAAACATTATGAAGGAATAGTAGGATTAGGCATAGGTAGAAGAAATAGTGGTTCAACTAGAATTGCTATTATGAATGATATAACAGAAAACAATTCAAGATGCATATGCCCATCGATATTTAATTTATCAGCAGGTGAATTATCGTTGATTTCTATATTTGGTGAGATTTTACACCAAGCTGATAACAACCATAATAATATACAATTAAATAATATAAATGGGATAGTTTTAATAGATGAAGTTGATAAGCATCTTCATATTACGTTACAAAAAGATATTTTGCCAAAGCTATTTGAACTATTCCCTAATATTCAGTTTATAGTAAGTTCTCACTCTCCATTCTTAAACATGGGGCTTGCTGATACAATGGTAGAACGTTCCCAAATAATAGATTTGGACAATAATGGTATTACTTGTTCTCCAACCAATAACGACTTATATAAAGAAGTTTATTATATGATGGTTGGTGAAAATCAACGATATGCTGATAAATATAATGATTTAGTCTCTAAGATTGAAAGTAATAGTAAACCAATAATTATTACAGAGGGTAAAACAGATTATCGACATATTAGAAATGCAATTAATAAACTGGGAAGGAAAGATATAGACGTTGATTTTTATGAAGTTCCGGATGACTGGGGTGATTCCAAACTACAATCTATGCTTGATAATTTGTCAAAGATAAGACAAAGGAAAATCGTTATAGGAATTTTTGATCGAGATTCAAAAACATATTTGGAATATCTTGATGTAGAACATCAACAATATAAAACATTTGGGAACAGTAATGTTTATGCTTTTGCTATTCCATTGGTGAACGAGAACATTTATGGAAGGTCAATATCAATAGAACATTATTATCAAAAAGGAGATTTATTAAAAGAAGATATAAATCGTCGTAGATTGTTTTTAGGACAAGAATTCTATCCTAGCGGGAATAGCATTGATGGTAAATACCAAACTAAAATATCCCAAATTCAACACAAAGTAGAAATTAATGGAATTATAGACAATAAGGTATTTCTCTCGGCAGATTTGCAACAGAGGACAAATGTGGCATTAACAAAAAAATCATTTGTGGATTTAATAGAGTCAGATGCCGAATATGCTAAAGATTTTGATTTTAATGAATTCAATCAGATTATTGATATAATCCAAGACATTATTAAAAAGCCATTAAATTAAATAGTTATGTCACACTTCAACGAACACGCCCTTGAAATGTCCATTATGGAGTTGTTTCAGCAAGAGGGCTACATATATACCAACGGCGAAGAAATAAACAAAGAAGCGAGCGATGTAATTCTTCGTGAAGACCTGTGCGCATATCTGCGGAGTCGCTATGCGAAAGACGGGATAACGGAGCTTGAGGTGGAAAGCGTGATAGCAAAGCTTACGGCAGCAAACGGATTTTTGCTGTACGACAAGAATGTGAACACCTACCGCCTTATGACAGAGGGCTTTTCGTTGAAGCGTGAAGACAAGACGCAGCCGGACTTGTTTATCGAGCCAATAGACTTTGAGAACGAGAGCAACAACACGTTCCGCATAGTGAACCAGCTCGAAATACAAGGCGACGTAAAGCGTATTCCAGACGGCATAGTCTATGTAAACGGTCTGCCGGTAGTAGTGTTAGAATTTAAAAGTGCCGTTAAGGAAGACACAACTATAATGGACGCTTACAGACAGCTGACCGTAAGATACCGCCGCGACATACCCGAACTGTTTAAATATAACGCCTTAATAGTAATAAGCGACGGCGTGAACAACAAATATGGCTCGCTGTTTACGCCTTACGAGTTCTTTTATTCATGGCGTAAGGTGAACAGCGAGGACAAGCCCGACGACGGCATAAACTCGCTGATAACAATGGTGAAAGGCATGTTCGGCAAGAAACGCCTGCTGAGCATACTGAAAGACTTTGTTTACATGCCCGACTCGTCGAAGACGGAGAGCAAGATTATATGCCGTTATCCGCAGTTTTTTGCCACGCATAAGCTGTTTGGCAATATCCTTAAACACTCGCGCCTGCATGAAGGCGGCGACGGAAAGGGCGGTACATACTTCGGCGCGACAGGCTGCGGAAAGAGCTTTACGATGCTCTTTCTTACCCGTATGCTTATGCGCAGCAAGGCTTTTGCCAGTCCAACCATAGTGCTTATTACCGACCGCACCGACCTTGACGTACAACTATCAGAACAGTTTGCCAAGGCAAAGACATTCATCGGCGACGACTGTGTGGTTGAAGTGGAGAGCCGCGCCAAGTTGCGTGAGTATCTTGCAGGACGGACAAGCGGCGGAGTGTTTCTTACAACAATTCATAAGTTTACCGAAGACACCAAGCTGCTGTCAGACAGGGCAAACATTATTTGCATATCCGATGAAGCGCACCGTTCGCAGACAAATCTGCAACAGAACATAAAACAGACCGAACGCGGCCTGAAGAGAAGCTACGGCTTTGCAAAATATCTGCACGACTCGCTGCCAAACGCCACATACGTAGGCTTTACAGGTACGCCGATAGACGCTACTATCGACGTGTTCGGAAAAGTTGTTGATGCCTATACCATGACAGAATCGGTGGCAGACGACATAACAAGACGAATCGTATATGAAGGACGCGCAGCAAAAGTATTGCTCGACAATGCAAAGCTGAATGAGATAGAAGAATACTACAAGCAATGTGCAGAAGAAGGCAGCAACGAGCATCAGATAGAGGAAAGCAAGAAAGCCGTAACCAAGATGGAAAGCATACTTGGCGATTCTGACCGCTTGCAGGCGGTTGCAGAAGACTTCATCGCGCACTATGAGAAACGCGTTGAAGAAGGCAGCACCGTAGTTGGTAAGGCAATGTTTGTATGCTCTAACCGTACAATAGCGTATAATCTTTATAAGAAAATCGCAGCCCTAAGACCTGAATGGGTGAAGCTGCCGGAAGAAGAAAAGAAAGACTATGCCATGGCAGCCGAACCTGTAGCCCTATACGGCAATAAGGAACGGCCGATAGAGCGGATGAAGCTTATAATGACACGCACAAAAGACGATGAGCCCGACTTGTATAATCTGTTGGGAACGGACGACGACAGAAGAAGTTTTGCGGAAGCATTTAAGAATCCGAAATCTAACTTCAAGATAGCCATTGTGGTAGATATGTGGATTACGGGTTTCGACGTACCTTGTCTTGACACAATGTATATTGACAAACCGCTGCAACAGCATACGCTAATACAGACCATTTCACGCGTAAACAGAGTATATCCGGGAAAGGACAAGGGACTGATTGTTGACTATATCGGAATAAAGAACAATATGAATACAGCTTTGAAGCATTACGCACAAGGCGAAACAGACTCTGATTCGGTTGAAAGTCTTGAAAAGTCAATCGTCATGGTAAAAGACGAGCTTGACATAATAAGACGTATGTTCAACGGCTTTGACTATTCGAAATTCACAAGCGGAAGCCCGTTGGAACAGTTGGAATGTCTTAACCGTGGAGCTGAATTCATGCAACGCACCAAAGAACAGGAAAATCTGTTTATGGGGCATACAAAGAAACTGAAATCCGCCTTCAACTTATGCAGCAACAGCGAGGAAATAACTTTCTCGGACAGGGAAGACATACATTATTTTACCGGCGTGCGTGCTGTAATATACAAACTGACAAAGGGCGAGGCTCCTGATGCCTCACAAATGAACAGAAGGGTCAGGGCAATGATAGAAGACGCAATACAGTCGGAAGGCGTGGAAGAAATAATCCGCATAGGCAACGATAAGGAAAATCTTGATGTGCTAAGCGAGGAATATATGGAAAGGCTGGCAAAGATGCAAATGCCCAACACAAAAGTGAAACTTATGGAAAGGCTGTTGCGCATGGTTATTACCGAATTTAAGAAAGTAAACAAGATGCAGGGCGTAGACTTTTCAAAAAGGCTTAACGATCTTGTTGATAAATATAATGACAGACGCGACAGTGCTGTATTTGCCGATGAAGTGGTGACGGAAGTTGCCAACCAGATGGCTATGCTCTTGAAAGAGATTAACAAGGAAAAATCTTCGTATAAAGGTCTCGGCATAAGTTATGAAGAAAAGGCCTTTTATGACATACTGAAAGCAATAGCCAAACAGTTCGGATTTGAGTATCCTGAAGATAAATTGCTGGTGCTTGCTGCCGAAATAAAAAAGATTGTGGATGATAAGTCTAAATATACAGACTGGGCAACTCGTGACGACATCAAGGCCGAACTGAAAATGGATCTTATCGTAGTGTTGGCGGAACACGGTTATCCGCCGGTAACAAACGATGAAGTATTCAAAGAAATTCTTGAACAGGCCGAGAATTTCAAGAAGAATAATTGATTATTGGAATAGAACTCATATCAGTTTCAGAAATAAAGGAATATTAGATTAAGAATAGTCATTAGCAGTATATGACAATAAATAATTTGCTGAACGTCAAGTCTCGTGATGAACTGCGCGAATGGTTGATGCAGAATCATGATAATGAGCCGGAATGTTGGGTTGTGGTGAAGCGTGGAAGACTTGTTGACGACGGCACATTCTGGTATGTAGATGTAGGTAGACATCATATAGATGTAAAGTCTAAAGGTCCTTATAATTCTATATACAAGGTATATATACAATATTGCAATAAGTACGGAGCTAATTCGACGATAAATCTATTAGATGTATTATATGATCACAATATTTTGATTAAAGATAAATTTTAAAATTAAGAAATATGGCAGCGCCAAGAGTTTTTGTAAGTTCTACATATTACGATTTGCAACATGTAAGAAATGATATACGAGTTTTTCTTCAAGGGTTAGGATATGAACCTGTAATGCATGATAAAGGGAATATACCATATACTCAAGAAGTTAGTTTGGAAGAATCATGCTATAATGAGCTTGAATCATGTGACATAGTCATTTGCATAATAGGGAATAAATTTGGAACTAAGTCTTCTAATGGCAATTATTCTATTACAATGACTGAATTACAAAAAGCTATAAAAAGTAGAAAGAAAATATATATTTATATACTTAAAGATGTATATATAGAGAATTTCACATATAAAGCTAATAAGGATAATGGATTTGTTCCATATCATGTAGATGATATTAGAATTCATGAATTTATTTCAGAATTAAAAGATATAATAAAAAATCATCCTATAACCTCCTTTGAAACAGTAACAGATATTACACTGAATCTAAGGCAGCAATTTGCAGGACTTTTTCAACATTTACTATCACAAGAAGCAACGATTACAGAGTCTAAGACATACGAGGATTTAAAAGATACCGCAGAATCAATTGAAGGTCTTATTGATAGTTTGTCAAAAGAGCAAAAATCTTTTTTCAATAAATTTAATGGAAGTATTTTTGCTATACAACCTAGTATAAGAAAAATATTAAATGTATTGGGAGGAAAACAATATGATTTATTTATACCCAACAAAGAGGCATTAAAGCAGTATTTAATAGATTTAGGTTTTACTTTTTCTGAGAAAGGGTTTCCTCTTGAGGATTTAGTGTTTTCTAAATGTATAGGCGGGTATAAATATACATTAAAAATAGATAGTAATGTTTTTTCTTCTAACGGAGAAATTAATGATATTAGGGATCGAAAAGATTTAGAACAATATATTACATATACCAGTGAATTAATACCAGAAGATGAGGATGAGTTGCCTTTTTAGAAAACCACAATCTAAATATTGCCTATACATTTTCTCGGCTCTGGTGAAATTGAAGTCTTGGGACGTGGTATTGAGTGTATAATCATTGCTTGCAAAAATACTTATTCTATGCTTAGGAATTTCGCTATGCAGCTTCGGTCATATGTACAATATTCAAATTCGAGTATCTAAAAAGAGTAACAATCCAAAAGATTATGCAAAACTTGATGGAATAAAAGAAGGCTATCCCATCTTTCGTAAAAGAAAATATGATTAGGTAGAATATCAAATAAGAAGTAAACAACTATTAAATATATTAAGAAATGGGAAATAAAACTACTATACCTCAACGACCTAAGTATGCACATTTATTCTTAATAGTATTAAGCATATACACTGTCATATTTATGGGTTATCAAATATTTGCAATATGTAGTCTTAATTCATCACAGGATAAAATTAAAAATTATTATCTTAGTCATATAGAAAAAGTGGATAGTTTATATTGTAATTTAGGCAATAATAATAAAGCCATATTATCAACTTATATGCGAGATTCTATATATAATGGGAATATGGAACTGTTGTATATGGAATATGAAAAAGTATTAAAAGAAGACTCTTTGCGTTTACAGAATGAAAGAGTACTTCTTGAAAATCAAATAAAATCTATGATTGATTTACATTTGAATAAGGTAGAACATGAATATAGTAATTTAACTATGTGGGCTGCTGTCCTGACCATATTATTTCTTGTTTTTAGCTTTTATTCCATTTTCAAAATGGATGAGTTGATACAACAAGGAAATGAGGGAGTAAAAGATATTCGTAGTCTCAAGAAAGACGGTGAAAATTTAATTGAAAATTTAGAAGCAACAAGTAAATCTGAGATTGAAAAGACCCAAAATCAAATAGATGACTTTATCAAAGAACAACAAAATAGAATGATACAAACACTTGGGTATTTTGAGAAAGAAAATACAAAAAAACTTAATGAAATTAATCAGTATGTTGTTGATGCTTACAACATTGTAGGGCAAATAAAGAATATGAAAGATACTATTGAAAATAATCAATCAAAAAAGTAAGCTATGGATTCAACTGTGGTAAAGATTTTATATACAAACGCTTTTAATGATATTGAATCCGCTAGAAATTGTCAAAATTCCATTTCTCAAAAAGAGATGGAATTACAAATGATTAATATAAATAGTAAATATTCATCATTTGATAATTCATATTTGAATAATATGAAGAAACAATCTCTTGAAATGGAGATTATGAATCTAAAGGACAAACGAAATAATTATATAAATAGTTCGATTGGATATGCTCTAACAATCGCAGTGGATGAAATACAAGAGAATAACGGTATATCTGTTGCCGCAATAGTTATCGGAACTATATCATCATTTATATCAAACATCAAAGATAGTTTCAATATATCAATTTTAAATAGTTCAAGCTTATCCTTAATATCATCAAAACTTTTATTTTCAGGACTCGATATGTTCCAATTAAAGAATGCTATTGAAAGATTAAAATCAGTTTGTAAAGTAATATAAATACAGATAAATATTATTTAGTATGACAGAAACCAACCGCATAGAATATAAAATAGAATTGACTCCGGAACTTGATATAGAGAAGGAGATTGTGGCGTTCCTCAATTACAAGGAAGGAGGATACATCTACATTGGAATAGATAAAGAAGGTTCAACTGTGGGTGTGGATGATGTTGACGATTGTATGCTAAAGCTGAAAGACCGCATCAAGCACAATATATCCCCTTCTGCAATGGGCCTGTTTGATATTGCAGAGGAACAAAAGGATGGGCGTAGTATTATCAAGATTACTGTGGCAAGCGGAATAGAGAAACCATATTTTAAAACAAAATATGGAATGACTCCACGAGGTGCATACATGCGTGTTGGAACATCGGCAGAACCGATGCCTCAAGAACAGATTGACCGCCTGTTCGCCATGCGGACAAGAAACTCCATCGGACGCATAGTATCCAACAGACAAGATTTGAGTTTTGAGCAGTTGCGTATCTATTATGATGAACGTGGCAAAAGACTTAATGATAATTTTAAACGAACATTGGAATTGCTTACAGGAGATGGAAAACTCAATTATGTAGCTTATCTCTTGGCAGATGAGAATGGCAATTCAATCAAAGTGGCAAAGTATTCAAGTCTTGACCGTTGTGATTTGGTAGAAAATAATGAGTATGGATATTGCTCCCTCATTAAAGCAACCAAAAGCGTCTTGGCAAAACTGGATATTGAAAACAAAGTTGCTGCAACTATTACACCTATGGAACGTATTGAAACACCATTGTGGAACAAGGTTGCTTTACGTGAAGCAGTCATAAACGCAATAGTACATAACGATTACTCATTTGAGGTGCCACCTAAATTTGAGATATTTCCCGACAGGTTAGAGATAACATCAGCAGGGCGCTTGCCTGAGTCTCTTTCCAAAGAGGAGTTTTTCAATGGTATATCAATTCCACGCAACAAGGAGTTGATGAGAATTTACCGTGATTTGGAATTGGTCGAGTCGTTAGGCTCCGGCATTCCTCGTATTCTGAAAGCATACGGAGAAGAATGTTTCAAGTTTACCGACAATTTTATTCGCATAACTTTTTCTGTAAGCACTCATGACCATGCAAGTGACCATGCAAGTGACCATGCAAGTGACCATGCAAGTGTACAGGTGAAAAAACTGATTTCTGTTTTAATCGGAGAGAAAGGACGTTCGGAATTACAGGAATTGTTGTCGATTAAGAATAGAGATTATTTCAGAACAGATTATTTGGTTCCAGCCATTAACAAAGGCTATATAGAACCAACCATACCCGATAAACCCAATAGCCAAAATCAAAAATATCGCCTTACGGCAAAAGGATTGGCATTGAAGGAGAAATTGAAACATAATGAGTAAATTATAAATAGGTACTTTTCCTGTATTTATTATGAGTAGGTTATGTAAATAGTTTATCTGATAATATAATTATGCTTTTAATCCCCTCGAATTCGAGGGGATTAAAGTTATTATTGATAGTAGGCAAAAGTTCTTGTATTACGGAAAATTTTATAAATTTGCGACAGGCATTCTCAATAAATAATTACATGCTAAAGCTGATATCAGTCTGCTTGTTTGAACATAGATAGTATATGACAATAAATAATTTGCTTAACGTCAATTCTCGTGATGAACTGCGCGAATGGCTGATGCAGAATCATGATAAGGAGCCGGAATGTTGGGTGGTGGCGAAGCGTGGAAGACCTGTTGACGACGGCACGTTCTGGTATATTGATGCTGTAGAAGAGGCGATGTGCTTCGGATGGATAGACAGCACGACAAAGAAGCTGGCAGACGGGGTGACGGCACAGAGGCTGTGCCCGAGAAAGCCGCGCAGCAACTGGTCGGAACTGAACAAGGAAAGATGTCGCAGGATGGAACGGCTCGGACTGATGACTGACGCCGGCAGAGCCGTGTTGCCGGATATGACGGACAAGGGCTTTGTGATAGACGATGATGTAATGAAAGAATTGAAGTCGGACCCTGTGGTGTGGCATAATTTCTGCCGCCTGCCCGAGCTGTATAAGCGTGTGCGCATTGACACCATCCAGATAAAGAAACGTCAGCCCGAGCTGTTCAGAAAGCGGCTTGACAAATTTATAGAAAACACCCGAAAAGGCGTTCTTTATGGTGAGTGGAACGATAACGGCAGACTGCTGATGTAAACAATTATCTAAAATTATGAGAACAATAATATTATGTATTTTGCTTTTCTGCGTTTACGCGCTGGACACGAAGGCTCAGACAATAGAGCCTGAGGTGAATGAGAATGTTGAACTGATGAGTATATTGGCACGTATGGCCGGATATCCTGAATATAACATGGACATGGCAGGGCAATATATAAAAGACATGGATGAATATTTTAAGAGTCAGACGATGCATCCGGCTGTGCAGTATATGAAAGAACTCAGAAACAAGTACGGCATATCTTTT
>ERZ791623.296-NODE-296-length-33116-cov-4.432352_pt1 | contig 33116 bp, 20 predicted proteins | sample MGYA00510268_ERZ791623 | MGnify/ENA primary metagenome ERZ791623 (study PRJEB30046, sample SAMN00715216) | human gut metagenome | study: EMG produced TPA metagenomics assembly of the A metagenome-wide association study of gut microbiota in type 2...
AGAAGATCTCGTGGAACGACACCACCAAGTTCCCGCACCACTCGTTCATGTGGGAAGGCATCGACGGCTCGCGCATCTTCACCCACTTCCCGCCGGCGGATACCTATGCTGCTTGGTGCAAGGTTCAGGAACTCGACTACGCCGAGAAGAACTTCCAGGACAAGGATCTCGCCGATCGCTCGCTTCTGCTCTTCGGTTTCGGTGATGGCGGTGGCGGCCCCACGCGCAACATGATGGAGCACCTGCACCGCTACGAGAACCTCGAAGGCGTCTCCAAGGTGAGCGTCGAAGAGCCGAACGACTTCTTCGACAAGGCGCATCGGCAGCTTGCAGAGAACGCCGGCCCGGAAATGCCCGTCTGGAAGGGCGAGCTGTACCTCGAACTGCATCGCGGCACTTTGACCTCGCAACAGGGCATGAAACGCGGCTGCCGCCAAGAGGAATCGCTGCTGCGCACGGTCGAATACCTGGGCGCGGCCGCCACGTTGGCCGACCCGAACTACGCCTATCCGCGCGAAGAGCTGGACCGTATCTGGAAGACCCTGATGCTCAACCAGTTCCATGACGTGCTGCCGGGGTCGTCCATCGCATGGGTGCACCGCGAAGCCCGCGAGGACTATCGCCGCGATCTGAAGCGTCTCGCCGAAATCGCCCAAGACATGTGCGCCGTGCTGCGCAAGGCCAACCCGCAGGCCGACCTGCTCGCCGAAGCCCGCATCAGCCAGTTCCGTAATGACGGCGCGGCTTGGCGTGCCAGCCGCATCAACGAACCGACCAACGCGCTTTCCGTACTGACCCAGACATTGGACAACGGCCGTGTACTGCTGGCCAACGGCGTACTGTCCGTCACCATCGAGGCCGACGGTACAATCTCGTCGCTGCTTGACGAGGAGCATGGCCGTGAACTGGTTCCGGCCGGCACCCGATTGGGCCAATACGAACTGTTGAAGGACGAACCCGCCGTTTGGGATGCCTGGGAGATCGAACGCGAATCCCTGCTCATGGCGAATGCCATGACAGGATCAATCGAATCGGTCGATACCGAAAACGGTGCGGCACGAGTCCGCGTGCGTACCGCCGACGATGACACCGTCATCACCACCACCATCACGCTGCGCCCCGGTTCACACACGCTCGATTTCCACGCCGACATTGACTGGCACGAACGTGAACGCTTCCTCAAAGTCGATCTGCCGCTGGGTATCGTGGCCGACCAAGCAACATACGACTGCCAGTATGGTCTGGTCCGCCGCCCAATCGTCAAAAACACCGCATCCGACGAAGCCAAGTATGAGAGCAGCACGAACCGCTTCGCCATCATCGGCGACGCCGGTTACGCGGCGGCCGTCATCAACGGATCGGTGTACGGGTCCGATGCCACGCCGATCGCCGAGAACGCCGCCGAAGGTCGTGACTCGGGCACCATGTTCCGACTGTCGCTGCTCTCCGCGCCGGCCTTCCCCGACCCGCGCACCGATATCGGTGCGCATGAGTTCGACTGGTCCGTGGTGGCCAACGCCACGGTGGGCCGTGCGCTTGACGCCGCTTGCGCACTCAACGCACCGACGCTTCATGACATGCCCGACTTAGCGCCGCTCGCCTCGATCGAGTCAGCAAACGGCACCGTAGTGTTGGACTGGATAAAGCTGGCCGACGATGGCTCCGGAGACCTGATTGCGCGCGCCTATGAGGCGGCCGGTGGCAGGACCGATGCCACGCTGCACGTCTGCCCGGCGCTCGCAGGCGCTTCGGTGCATGAGACCAACGTGTTGGAAGGCGACAATCTGGCCGCCGACCTGCCGGTCGCGCTGCAAGACGGCACACAGGACGCCGAAGGCGCCACACTGCACTTCGGCCCGTTCCAGCTCGCCACCCTGCGCATCACGCGCTGAATTTTCGCCTGACGCTTCTGCCTCCTCGCGCCATGAGGGGGGCAGAAGTATGTCGTATTGCGGTTTCTCCAATTACCATCACTCCCACCCCTACCACCAGACACAGCAAAGGAGCTGAACTCTCCATGTTTCTTCTGCCCAATCAGCAGTTGGAGCGCTGCGACCGCGTCATGCAGCAGCGCGTCAAACCGCATATCCACACCACGCTCGCCGCATGCACCTTGCGTTCGTTCCACAATCCCGGCGAACCGGTGCCCTCCAGCGAATTTCTAGCCAAAGTGCGCAACGGCCAAGTTCCCTTCGAACCTTTCCGCGTTCCCGGAGTCTGGGGCACCACATGGGGCACCACATGGTTCGAGGTGAACGGCCATATCGACATGGCGGCGGTCAAGGGCCGAAAAGTCGAACTCATGGTAGACCTCGGCTGGCTCGATCACCGCGGCCCCGGATTCCAATCCGAGGGACTTGTCTATCGTGCCGATGGCACCGCCATCAAATCCGCGAACCCACGCAACCACTGGATTCCACTCGTCTACGCGGGCGGCAGCAGCACTGTAGAACTCGATGAACATGGCGACTTCACCGTCTATATCGAAGCCGCCGCCAACCCATTCGTCGAAGGCCCCACCCCGTTCTCACCCACCGAACTCGGCGAAGAGGCCACCGGCACCTGTGACTTCCCATACACACTGAGTCGCATGGATATCACCATCTTCAACGAAGACGTGTTCGCCTATGACATGGACTTGGAAACCGTATCCTCCCTGATTTGCGAACTCAAAGACGACGACCCGCGCTACTGGCAGCTCGCCAAAGCGCTGCAACGCTCCTTGAACATCTACGATGAACGCGACTTGGAAACCGTGCCGGCAGCCCGTGCGGCGCTCGCCGGCGTGCTCGCCGAACCGGCTGCATCCAGCGCAATCAACCACATTGCCATCGGCCATGCGCATATCGACTCCGCATGGCTATGGCCGGTGCGCGAGACCCGCCGCAAAGTGGCCCGTACCGTATCCAACGTGCTGGCTTTAATGGACGAAGACCCGGACTTCACGTATGCGATGAGTTCCGCCCAACAGTACGCATGGCTGGAAGAGGAACATCCCGACCTGTTCGCACGAATGAAGCGGCGCATCGAAGAAGGCCGGTTCATCCCGGTCGGCGGCATGTGGGTGGAATCTGACAACATGATTCCTTCCGGCGAATCATTGGTGCGGCAGATCACGTTCGGCCGCCGATATTTCAAGGAGCATCTCGGCGTCACGCCGCGTGGCATCTGGCTACCGGACAGTTTCGGCTACACCGGCTCTTGGCCGCAGATCGCCCGTCGTGCAGGATTCGACTGGTTCCTCACGCAGAAGATCTCGTGGAACGACACCACCAAGTTCCCGCACCACTCGTTCATGTGGGAGGGCATCGATGGCACGCGTATTCTCACGCACTTCCCGCCCTCGGATACCTACTGCTCGTGGATGAGCATGCATGAGCTGATGTATTCGCAGCGCAACTTCCTGGACAAGGACCTCTCCCGTAACGCGATTCTGCTGTACGGCTTCGGCGATGGCGGTGGTGGCCCCACCCGTGAGATGACCGCGCGCATCCGCCGCGACCATGATCTCGCCGGCGTGCCGAAGATCGAATTCGGTACTCCCGACCAACTGTTCGACCGCGTGCGTAAGGATATCGTCGACGATGCGCAAGGAGAGACCCCGGTGTTCAAGGGCGAACTGTACCTTGAACTGCACCGTGCCACCCTCACCGCCCAGCAGGACATGAAGCGTGGCTGCCGCCAGGAGGAGTCGATGCTGCGCGTCGCTGAATACCTGTGCGCCGCGGCCCGCATCAAGAACCCGGACTATGTCTATCCGCGCGAAGAGCTGGACCGTATTTGGAAAACGCTGCTCCTGAACCAGTTCCACGACATTCTGCCCGGTTCGGCCATCGCATGGGTACACCGTCAGGCGCGGGTCGAATACGCGCGTGACGTCGCTCGGCTGAACGAGATCGCCCTTGAAGCCGGGCGCGCGATCGCAGCCGTGGAACCCGATGACGCAACCATAACCGACGCCGTAATCGCCCCATATTCCCGCCAAGCCTGTGAGGCGTGGGTGGTACGCCCGGCTTCGAGCCGAGCCGAAGCGGGAACCGCATCCATGGCTCGGGTCACCGTTACCCATGACGGCGATGCGATTGTGCTCGACAACGGCCAACTGCACGTGCGCATTGAAGCCGACGGCACCGTTTCGTCAATCGTCGATCAGCGAACCAATCGTGAACTGGTGCCAGCCGGCACCCGACTGGGCCGCTACGAAATGCTCAAAGACGAACCCTTCCACTGGGACGCCTGGGATATTCAACGCGATGCATTCCTCACCGCCAACGCGCTCAGCGAGGCATCGATTACAAGCGTGGATGAAACCGCCAACGGTGGGGCCGTCGTGCATGCTGTCACTCGCGCGAAGGGCGTTGAAATTCGTACGGGCATTGCCTTAAGGCCGGGCTCCGCCACACTGGACTTCACCGCCGATGTGGACTGGCATGCCGTCGAACAGTTCCTCAAAGTGGATATGCCGGTCACCGTGCAAGCGGTGAACGCGCAATATGAATGCCAATACGGCCTGGTCGAACGCCCGATCAATAAGAACACGCGCAGCGATGATGCCAAATTCGAAAGCTGCACGCATCGCTTCGTGCGTATCGCCGACGCCGACTATGCCGCCGCTGTGGTCAACGCCTCCACCTACGGCTCCGACGTCAGCCCCATCCACGCCGATACGGCACATGGCACCGGCCGCGGCACCATGGTGCGGTTGTCGCTGCTGTCCGCACCGCTGTACCCTGACCCACGCACCGACCAAGGCGCGCACTCCTTCGCATGGTCTCTGGTCGCTGACGCCGATATGAACGCAGTGCTGGACGAGGCGGCGCGACTCAACAGCCCTGTAATAGGGGAGTTGCCTGACTTGGCCCCGCTGGTCTCGCTCACCGACGTCACCGGCACCATCGTATTGGACTGGGTCAAGCTCGCCGATGACGGTTCCGACGATCTGATTGTGCGCCTGTACGAGGCCGCCGGCGGCAATGCCGCGGCCGCACTACGCCTTGACGCCGCTCTCGCCGATGCTAAGGCCAGCGTGCAGGAGGTGAATCTCATGGAGGAGCCGGAACTGGACGCCGAATTGCCGCGCGCGCTCGCCGGCGACGAGCCGATGCCTGCCGACGGTGCGGTCGTCTCGTTGGCGCCGTTCCAGCTCACCACGCTGCGTATTCGCCGATAAGGGATATTGGGCCTAGGCTCGATATTTTGGGTCGCGCCCAACCGTAACGGAACCGGAGTAGACCGGCTCTGCCATACGGTTGGGCGCGGCCCATTGTTGTATGAGAAGAGGGGACGATTTCGTTGGGCAAATATCAATGCGACACGCGCGGATGAATTCGTTGCGTGCATGTTTCGATTGTGTTATATTCTTACTAAACCGATTTAGTTAACAGGTTCATAACTGGCTGGAAACTAAAACGGTTTAGTCTCAGCGATGAGAACTGAATAAAGGTTGTGATACCACGTCAATCACCGCGACGGGTGACTGTACCGGAACACAACGATTAGGTTTTCTCCGTCCACAGCAGGGCGGGGCGAAAAAGGAACCAAAAGGAAAGGAAAACGTATGTTTTCTATGAAGAAGATCCTCGCCATCGCCGGTGCCGGTGCGATGCTCGTATCGGTGGCTGCCTGTGGTAGCGGAACTGCGGGGGATGACGGCGGCAAGAAGGAGATCTCCTTCCAGACCTGGAACCTCAAGAACGACAAGTACACCCCGTATTTCGAGGCGCTGATCAAGGCCTATGAGAAGGACCACCCGGATGTCACCGTCAAGTGGCTTGACGCCCCGTCCGATGGTTACGAAGACAAGCTGTCCAGCCAGGCTGCGGCCGGCGAACTGCCGGACATCGTCGACGGCGGCAACTCCATCCTGTACGGTCTGGCCAAGGCTGGCGCGCTGCTCGATGTCTCCAAGCAGGCTCCGGATGCGGAAAAGGACTACTACGAAGGCGCATGGAAGTCCGTGACCATGCAGGGCAATGGCGTCGAGAAGGGTGCCTACGGCCTGCCATGGTATGTCAACGATGGCCCGACCTACTGGAACACCGAGCTCATGCAGAAGTGCGGCCTTGATCCGAACAAGATTCCGACCACATGGGATGAATACTTCGCCGCCGGCGACACCATCGTGCAGAACTGCAAGGATGTCTACCTGGGCACCACGATGGGTTACAACGCCGAAGATCTGATGACCGCAGGCGTCAAGTCCTTCATGAATGATGACCACAGCAAGTACACCTTCAATGATGAGGCCGGTGTCAAGCAGATCAGCCGCTTCGTTGAGCTGTACAAGAAGGGCGGCATCCCGCCGGAGGCCCTCGACTCCTCTTGGAGCCAGGCCGCCGATCTCTTCCAGCGCGGCAACTTGGTCTCCATGGCCGGCTCCGCCTACTCCGCTGACGGCTTTAAGCAGAACGCTCCGGACCTCTACAAGAACCTCGCAGTCGGCCCGCGTATCAGCAACGACGGCAAGTCCGCTTCCGTGGCCTACGAGATGCTCGGCATCAGCGCCAACTCGAAGCACCCCGACGTCGCCATCGACTTCGCCCGCTTTGTGACCAACGAGAAGAACCAGATCGAGTTCGACAAGAAGGCCTCCGTGTTCCCGTCCGCTAAGGGTGGTCTGGATGACGACTACTACAAGAGCATTGACGAGAGCACCCTTGAGGGCAAGGCTCTGAAGATCACGCTCGACCAGGTCAAGGACGGCTACGGTTCTCGTCCGGCCGAGTTTACCGACAACAACGGCTACAAGAACTTCCAGCAGCAGATCGCCCTCGCCATGCAGGGCAAGCAGACCGCCAAGGAAGCCCTTGACAAGTCCGTCGAGTTCGCAAACGAGAAGCTCGCACAGTGAGCAACGCGGCACTCGCCGCTGACAGGTCGGAGGCCCGCACGGCCTCCGACCGGCCTGAACCGATGAATACGCGTCACGGCAAGAAGCAGGATCGCAAGTTCGGCACCATCATTGCCCCTTACTTGTTTGTTCTGCCCGCATTCGTGATTGTGTTTGTTTTCATCGTCCTCGCGGCACTCAACACTTTCAGGCTTGCCTTCACCGATTCCACGCTGCTCCGTCCGGGCAAATTCGTCGGATTCGAAAACTTCATCAAACTGTTCCACGACGAGTACTTCCTCACCGCACTGCTCAACTCCACGATCTACGTGATCTGCGTAGTGCCGTTCATGGTGATCCTCCCGTTGATTCTGGCCTATCTGGTCAAGGGTAACTCCCGAATCATGGGCTTCTTCCGCACCGCCTTCTACATGCCGGTGGTTATGTCCGCCGTTGTGGTGGGCATGATCTGGACCAACCTGCTGGATTCCGCCGGTCTGGTCAACTCCGTGCTCAAGGCATTGAAGATCATCTCCAAGCCGATTCCATTCCTCACCGATCGATGGGGCGTGCTCTTCAGCTCGATGTTCGTGACAATCTGGCTGGGCCTCGGCTACTACATGGTCATCTACCTGACCGCCCTCGCCAACATCGATGAATCCCTTTACGAAGCCGCCTCCCTCGACGGCGCTGGCCCTGTCCGCCAGTTCATCTACGTGACAATGCCCGGCGTGCGCTCCACGATGATGCTCATCATGATGCTGTCCACCATCGCCGCATTCCGAGTCTTCAACGAGATCTACGTGTTGACCAACGGCTCCGCAGGCCCCGGCGGCATGGATATGACGATGTCGATGCTTATCAAGCGCGAAGGCACCGGTATCCAGGCCCGCACTGGTTACGCGAGCGCCATCTCCATCGTCGTGCTCGTCATCGTCGGCGTCATGCTCATCGTGCAGCAGATCTTACAAAAGCGAGGTGAGGACTGATGAATACCAACACGCATAAGGTCACTGTCGGCAAAGTCGTCCAGTATCTGATTCTGATTCTGATGTTCCTGCTGCTCGTCGGCCCGTTCGTCTGGGAACTGTCCCTGTCGTTCAAGGGCAAGGGCGACAACGTCTACGCCGTGCCTCCCTACCTGATGCCGAAGACCCCGACGCTGGAGAATTACATTTCCGTGTTCAAGCAGGTCCCGGTATTCCACTACATGCTCAACACGCTGGTGGTCTGCCTGATCTCCATCTTCGGCAACGTGGTTTTCTCCACGATGGCCGGCTACGCACTGGGACGCCTGAAGTGGCGTGGCCGCGGACTGGTGTTCACCATGTTCATGGGCACCATGGTCATCCCGATCGAAGGCGTGATGATCTCCCAGTTCCTGATCATTCGCTCCATCCACCTGCAGAACACGCTGCTGGCAGTCGCACTGCCTGGCCTGTGCGGTGCCATCAACATCCTGCTCATGACCAACGCCTTCAGATCCATTCCAATGGAACTCGAAGAGGCGGCCATGGTGGACGGTGCCAACCTATGGCAGCGGTTCTTCCACATCTGTGTACCGCAGGTCAAAGGCACGATGACCGTTGTCGGCATCTTCGCATTCGTCGGTGCCTGGAACGACTTCCTGTGGCCGTTGATCGCGATCTCCGATGAAAGCAAGTACACCTTGACCCTCGGCATGAACCGACTCAAGGGCATGTTCATCCAAGATCCGCGACTGATTGCCGCCGGCGCGCTCGTCTCGCTTATCCCGATCATCGTCTTCTTCTGCTGCTTCCAGCGCTACTTCTTCCGTGGCTTGGAACAGGGCGGACTCAAGGGCTGAGCGGACTGGAAAAAAAGGAGATACTCCAATGAAATTCGGAGTCAACTACACGCCGTCGCATGGCTGGTTCCACGCATGGCTCGACCCGGACTGGGACGGCATCGACAACGATCTCAAGCAGATCAGCGAACTGGGTATGGACCATGTGCGCATCTTCCCGATCTGGCCGTATCTGCAACCTAATCGCACTTGGATCAACAAGAAGGGCGTGGCGGATGTGCGCCGCATGGTGCACATCGCCGGCGAGCACGGTTTGGATGCCTATGTGGACGTGTTCCAAGGGCATCTGTCCAGCTTCGACTTCCTGCCTTCATGGCTGGTCACCTGGCATGCGGGCAACATGTTCACCGATGCGGACGCCGTTGCAGCCGAGCGTGAACTGGTCAAGACCATGACCGATGAGCTGTCCAAGGAACCCGCGTTCAAGGGCCTTACCTTGGGCAACGAGGTCAATCAGCTGTCTGACAGGCCGCATCCTACGAAGATGAGCGCCACGAGCCAGCAGATCGATGCATGGCTGAATGCACTGCTTCCGGCCGTTGCCGGCGAAGGGCATAACGCACTGTACAGCGTCAACGATGGCACTTGGTTCATTGACGGGCACCCGTTCACGCCGGTGCAGTCTGCCACCAAGGGCGATATGACCGTGATTCACTCCTGGGTGTTTAACGGTATCGCGCAAGGATACGGCGCTACCAGTGAGGAATGTTCGTCGTACGCACTGTACTTGGCTGAGCTGGCCAAGGCGTTCGGCAAGGATTCCGAGCGTCCGGTGTGGCTTCAGGAAGTCGGTGCGCCGGAGAATGTGCTGGAAACCGACTACACGCCGGAATTCTGCCGCAAGACCGTTGAACGTGCCATGGATTGCCGGAACCTGTGGGGTGTGACGTGGTGGTGCTCGCACGATGTGCCCGCCAGCATGGAAGACTTCCCGTTCTTTGAGCACTCTCTGGGCTTGTTCGACGAGCAAGGCCAGCTGAAGCCGATTGGCCGTACGTTCGGGGAGCTCGCCGCACAGTACCGTTCCGCATTGCCGGCTCAGCCGAAGACCGTCGCCGTGGTGGTTGATGTGGACGAGGCCGGAAACCCGGTGAACCGCAGTGCGCTCGGCCCGGGAGGTTCGGTGTGCGACCTGTGGATGAAGCTGCAGGTGGCAGGCCAGCGCCCGACCATCATCACCTCGCAGGTGGCGGCCGATCAGGCGGAACTCGCGCGTCGCGGCATCCTTGAATTGCACGCCGACGAGCACCCCTACGCCGCCCGCTACTACACTGCGGTTTCGGACCCATCGTTCGAAACGGCTGACTAAACCGATATCCGGTTGTGGAATCATCTACTCCTTGTTCCGCAACCGGATATTTTCAATTGCCGTGCGCACAATTGCGGTGCGCAGTGCACAACATAAGACCCTGTACTCGCCGAAGAGCGGGAAGAACGAGAAGTTATATACGAGAGGGGGCGCACCCGATGAGCATCAATCACGCCGCAGTGGACCGACTCATTGATTCGATGAGCTTCACGCAGAAGGTTGGTCAGCTGAACCAGCGTCTGTTCGGTTGGAAGTCCGTAGAACGCAATGCCGCAGGACGGCTTGTGGCCTCAGACGAGCTCAAGCAAGAGATCGACCGGTGGGGCGGGCTTGGCGCTTTGTACGGCCTGCTGCGAGCTGACCCGTGGTCGGGCCAGCATTGGGGCAATGGCATACGCCCTGAGGAACGGCCTGAGGCGGTTGCCGTGGTGCAGCAAACCGTGTTGGAGCGCGGTGCACATGGCATCGGCGTATTGCTCAGCGAAGAGGCTCCTCACGGGCATCAGGCGCTGGGCGGCGCGGTGCTGCCCACCAATCTGGGATTGGGTGCCACATTCGATTCGCAAGGAGTGCAGGAAGCGGAAGCCGCAGTCGCCGCGGAACTGGCAGCCAGCGGTATTCATATTGCATTGGTATCCGGTTTGGACATCGCCCGCGACCCGCGTTGGGGCCGTTGCGAGGAATGCTTCGGCGAGGACCCGCTGATGGCCTCCCGCATGTGCGAGGCCATCGTTACCGGTATGCAGGGTGAGCATCGCAGCAAGGTCGGCCGCGGGGGAGTGGCCGTGGTGCTCAAGCATTTGGCGGCGCAAGGCGAGGCTGTGGGTGGCCGCAACGGGCAGTCCGCCGTATTGGGCCCGCACGATCTTCACGAGATTCATCTGCCGCCGGTGGCCGCTGGCGTGCGTGCCGGTGCCTTGGGCTTTATGGCTGCCTACAACGATATCGATTCCGTGCCTTGTTGTGCCAACCCGTGGTTGCTCGAGGATTATCTGCGTGACCAGCTCGGTTTTGATGGCATCGTGATGGCCGATGGTCTGGCCGTGGACCGGCTTGAAGATATGGCCGGCTCCATTCCCGCTGCCGGACGCGCCGCACTGCTTGCCGGTGTGGATGTCTCCCTGTGGGATGAAGGATTCGCGCGCCTCGAAGAATATGTGGATGACGAACAGGTGGCGGCCGCCGTCGATACGGCATTGCGTCGTGTGCTGGAGCTCAAAGCCATGTTCGGTCTCTTGCCCGAAGATGGTGCCGATACCGCCGCAATTGCCATGCCAGATGCCGATGCCATCGCGCAGGCCACTGCGGATGGGCGTGAGCAGGCCAAGCGCATGGCCCGCGAGGCGATAACGCTGATTAATGATGGCCGCTCTGCCGTTACGCTCGACAGCATTCGGGGTGTGCTGACCGATGCCCAAGCCGGCCCTGTGATTGTCGCCGGCCCATTCGCCGACGATTTCGGCTGCTTCCTGGGCGATTACACCGCCCCTCTGCCCGCCGATGAGCAGTCAAGCATCTACCGGCAATTGGTGGCACGCCTTGGGAAAGACCGGGTTTGCTTGGCGGCCAAGCCGAGCGATGTGTCGGCCGATCGGTGGGCGAGTGCGGCAGCCGTGGTATTCGTATGCGGCAGCACCAGCGAACGCAGCTATGACAGTGAATTCGACGACAATGGTGCGGCAAAGGCCGTAGCCGAATACGGTGCCACCTGCGGTGAAGGCGTGGATTTGTCCGACATCCGTCTGCCTTGGCACCAGGATGAAATGCTGGACGAAGTCGTGGCATTGACCACCGCTCCGGTTGTTTCGGTGGTGGTGTGCGGCAGGGCGCATGTGCTGACTCATGTAATAGGTCAATCCGCCGTGACGATTTGGGTCGGATATGCTGGCCAGTATGGTCCGCAGGCCGTGGCTGATGTGCTGATTGACGGTGCCGGTTTGCCGGGCCGCCTTCCCGTAACGCTGCCTGCGCATCCCGCAGCCATTCCGGTTCGATACAACGACCGGCAAAGTGCCGCCCACGTATACAAGGATGCGGCGGAACCGGTATTGCGCGAGTTTGGCTACGGAGCCGGTTCTTTGGCTGGAGTGACGTTTAGTGGGATGCATGCCGATGCCGAATCCCGCGCGAATGAGGTGTTGGTGCAGGTGACGGCACATGCCGGCGACCATAAGACGGCCGGTTCGGTGAACCTCTTCGCACACGTCAGTGGCGGTCGTCGCATCCCACGCTTGGCAGTGCTGGTCGATTCCGTTGCCCTGACGCTTGAGGCGGGCGAAAGCCACGCGGTATCGTTCTCGGTACCCTTTGAACGGCTGATGGACGAAGCTGATGACAATGTGCGTGTGACGTTTGCCCTGACAGCCGCTTTGAATAACGATGATACCCGACATACAGACGACTGCGATACCAGCGTAAGCATCGTGATACATCGCTGACGATGTGCATGAGACAAGTCGGAGAGGGGTATGTTCCGTAAGTCTCATGACCTACTCATTGCGGCCGATATGGTCGGTGGGTGAGAGAAAAAGAGAATGTGGGATATGGCGTTGGTGAGATATCGCCGTATCCCGTGGGCTCAAACCGTCCTACCGGTTTGAGCCCACGTCTACTCAAGCCGCATAGACGGTTGATTTCCGGCGTGAGTCGGAGGAAATCAAAGGAGATTATGGATGAGATTGTCATCAGGTGATCACGCTGGGCGTGCTTCTGCCCGGACTCGACACAGGAAATGGCTGCGGTCTGGCTTGGCAGCGGTGCTGTCGATGGCCACGCTGGCGGCATTGGCCGCACCGGCAAGCGCCACCGACACCATGCCGTGGGGAGGCCAGTATGCCGATACCAGCCATCCGGAGCAGTCTGCGGGAGTCAACCAGCCATATCAGCATGGCTATACCGGTCTGGATATTCTGAACTGGAACCCGGACGCGGATAAGGACTCGGAATACCTGCGCTCCCGTGTACCGTTGCAGACCCGCATCGCCGCCAACGCCGCGACGCAGAAAGACCCGAACCTGCCGGCCGATACGGAGATGTTCAACCTTGCTGGCGACTACGGCAACGCGTTCTTCGAGTCGTTCCACGACAACAACGTGTTCTCGCAGTACCTGTTCAACTACTGGCAGTACACGGATTATTACGGTACCTGGCATGGTCAGCCGACTGCGAACGTGCCAAAGAGCCTCTACGACGAGAAGGCCCAGTCTGACTGGACTCAGAAATGGTTTGAGTTCGGTACGTTGAATCTGCCGAATGCCGCATATACCAATGTCGCGCACAAGAATGGCGCGAAGTCGATTGCGACGATCTTCTATTCTGGCAACGACCGAGGAGAACAGACCTATAAGGACCTGCTTCAAGGCAAGCGTGCCGACGGCACCTATCCGGTGGCTGACAAGCTGGTGGAGATTGCCAAGTACTATGGTTTTGATGGTTACTTCGTTAACCAGGAATCCAGTGTGAATTCTGCTGATGTGCCGGCCTACCAAGACTTCATGAAGCAGATCATCGATCAGGGCATTTATATCCAGTGGTACGACTCCGCCACATACCCGAATGGCGGCGTCAGCTATCAAAACATGTTCAACGATGCCAATTCGCCGTGGGTGCAGGATCCGAACAAGGGTAAAATCTCTGATTCGATCTTCCTGAACTACTGGTTCAGCGGCAACATGCTACAAGATTCAGCTGATCACGCCAAGAGCCTTGGCATTGATCCGAAGTACGCGGTATTCGCGGGTATCGAGGCCGGACAGAAGAAATTTGGTAGCATCGCCAGCAACGCGAATTATATGAATGTCAACCTTGACGCTGACGGCAAGCCCTATGTGAGCCTTGCGGCACTTGGCACCGATTTCGTCTCCCACGAGTTGGGTGACGACAAGAAGGTCTACCCGAAGTATCAGAACCAGGTATTCGACCGCGAACGCCGTCTGTGGACTGGTTCGTCCACCGGTGAGAAGGGCACGACGGATATATCTGATCCGTATATTGATGATGGTACGAGCAGCGATAGCTGGAAGGGTTTCGCTTCGCAGATCGCCGAGCGCTCCGTCATCGGCGGTCCGGTCTTCTCCACATCGTTCAACACCGGTCATGGTCTCGAATGGCGAGACAACGGCGAACAGACCAGCAACCAGCAGTGGGGCAATATCAACCTCCAAGACATTCTGCCGACATGGCAGTGGTGGATTGATGCCGATTCCGACCCGCTGCAAGCCGACTTCGACTATGGCAAGAAATATGAAGCGGCACCACGCTTTAACTACACCAAGGTCGGCGGCTACGAAGGCGGCGATTCGCTGGTGTTGAGCGGCAAGCTGTCCAGCGACAACACCGTCCGTCTCTACAAGACCGACTTGAGCGTCGCTGCCGGCTCCAAGGTCGAACTGACCTACAACAAGCTCAACAGCGACGATTCCAAGCTGCAACTCGGCCTCATTTTCGCCGACGACACCAAGACTATAGTGCCGGTGGACATGGCAGACGGTGGGGCAAGCAACGGCTGGAAGACCGCAACTGTAGACCTCTCTCAGTACGCGGGTAAGAAGATCGCCACCCTGGGCCTGATCGTCAAGGCCGGGGCGAACCCAATCGACAATTACCAGGTGAACATCGGCAAGATTACCGTCACCGACGGTGCTGCCTACACGCCGGCTGCTCCGACGAACTTCCAAGTGGAACGCGCCTACGCGGACTCCGACGAACTGACCGTCAAGTGGGATCTCGCCGATTACTCTACTGCCAAGAACTACCTGCTCTACTTGGACAACACCTTCCTCGGTGGCCGTTACGACGACACCCTGTACGTCAAGCACCTGCCTGCCAAGACCGGCACGCTGAAGCTGTACGCCGTGGGTGCGGACGGTTCGCGCTCGCTGGCCGCCGAAGCGCCGCTGAACGAAGCAGCGGCCGTGTCTGGCGTGAAAGTCGAACCCGGCAAGGATGGTAACGTCAAGGTCTCCTGGACCAATCCGCAGGTATCCGGCGAGAAGACCGTGACCGTCAAGTCTGACAATGGTTCGTGGCGTTACGCCGCGCAGCCGTACTCCCAGACCGTCAAGGTCTCTGCCGATAAGAGCGAAGCGACGATTCCGAATGCGCCGGTTGACGGTTCCCGCTATGTGGTGACCGTCGATAACGCAGGCGGCACTACCGCCACGGCAACAGGTGTATTTGCCGATGCCACCATTGAGCCGTATCCGGCTTGCTCGGTGACATGGAATGGCGATAGAGTCACTCTGGTCCGTCCGGAGACTCAAGACTGGCGCTACCTCTACATGACCGAGAAGTGGACTGACGAGAACGGTGAAAAGCAGGAGAAGCAGCTGGGTGCCAATTACACCTACTCGCAGAGCGCTCCGCCAATCACCGGCATCATCCGTGGTCGCACTACGCCGAGCTCTTACACCAAGTCCATCCCCTCTGGCCATGAACTGTGGGTGCAGGTCGAGGATTACAACGGCAACAAGACCGAACCGGTGAAGATTCAGACCGCCGACGAACTGGCCAAGTGCACGGTCTCTGACCCGACTCAGCCGGATGCCAAGGAGTCCACGCTGACCGCCGTTGACGGCTCGGCCGTGGCCGACGGCAAGGCTACACGTACGATTCAGGCAACGGTCAAGGATTCGTTCGGCAATCCGCTGACCAACGCCGAGGTGGCGTTTACGCTGCCCGAGGGTGTCACGGCCGTTGACGGCAACGCCACTGTCAAGACTGATGCCGCTGGCGTGGCTTCACTGAACGTCGTGTCCACGAAGGTGGGCAAGTACACGGTGAAGGCCGCACTGGGCGACAAGTCCATCGGTGAGGGTGTCGCCATCGAATTCACCAAGGTCGCGGCGACCCCGAACAAGCCCGGCCAGCCGGACAAGCCGAATAAGCCCGGCGACAACAAGCCTGGCCAGAACAACAACAAGAACAATGATAAGAATGGCGCATCGGACTCTTCGCTGAGTAAGACGGGCTCTTCGATTATTGCGATTGTGACTGCCGCAGTGGTGTTGCTCGGAGCGGGCACGGTGGTGCTTCGTGCTCGTAGCAAGATGGAATAGTTTCGCTGCGTATGCGGGTGCGTTGATACCCGTGCCTTAAGCGGGATATGGGGTGGTTGTCCCTGTAGACACCCCCTATATCCCGCTTTTTATATCCGAACATATGCTGAGACCCATAGACTAAAACGTTTTAGTTGTTGATATCATAGGTATTAGAACACAGCTGATTACATGCGGCCCAAAGTGGGAAATAATCTGTTGTAGCGTGGTATTCGCAGCGTGGCTGCAAGGAGGATTATTCATGGGATTTGCTCGCGAGGCATCACCATCGTCCACAGGCACGCAGCGTGTGAGCTTAAAAGACATCGCGGATGAGTTGGGCATTTCGCAAACCGCGGTGTCCTTTGCCATCAACGATCGGCCTGGTGTTTCCGCGGAAACCAAACGACGAGTCAAGGAGGCTGCGGCCAAACTTGGGTGGACGCCGGTCTATGCCGCGCAAGCGTTGGGCTCGTCGAAAACCATGACCATAGGCTTTGCCCCCGCACGCTCCGCACAGGGACTCACGGACGAAACCTTCATGTTGCACTTCATGGCCGGTGTGCATACCTCGCTCAGCCCTAAGGGATACGGCTTGCTGTATCGCCCTTGCCGTTCGCTGAACGAGGAGATGAGCGTCTACAGGGACTGGGCGTCACGCAAGCGTGTGGACGGGGTGATTCTGGTTGATCTGCGAGCCGACGATCCACGCCCGAAACTGCTGAAGGAACTGGGTGTGCGTGCGGTTCTGGCCGGTGGCCCTGATCCGAACAATTATGTACCGTCGCTGTCCATCGATGATTCGCGCACCATGGGCACCGTGCTTGAACATCTGTCGTCACTGGGGCACCGCCGTATCGCCTATCTGTCCGGCGATTCCAATCTCGATTATTCGCAGGGGCGTGTGTCGGCGTTTCGGTCGTTCGCAAAACGGCGCAAACTGGAATCCATCAACATCGAGTTCACGAATTTCGATGCCGAGCAGGCCGCGATGCTTACGCTGGAGATGTTGCGTTCGCCGAAGCCTCCTACTGCATTCATCTACGAGACGGAAATTCTTGCCGCGGCCAGTCTGCATGCCATGGCCGAAGCATATACCACCGGGCAACTGAAAACAGGGGAGGGGCAATCTGCGGGTTATCCGAACGGGTTGCCCGCTATTGTCAGCTTTGAAGACAGCTTTATTTGTGAGGCAGCGTACCCGTCGATTACCTCAGCGCATCGTGACGCCAGTGAATACGGTGCCAAAGTGGCGAAACTGCTGCTCAAAGTGCTCGCCGGCGAACAGGTGAGCGGCAACCGTCGAATCCTCACCCCGAAACTGGTGGTCAGGGACAGCACGGCCAAACCCTGTAACTCCTGTGGAATATAGAAACCACCGATTCTGAGTCAGCACTTCCAATCCATACGACGTTGGCCCTCGTTATCAAGCGGGGGGCCAACGTCGTTGAAGGAGGAGATAAGAAGGCTAAGATATTGCCGGTCAGGCCGCGTTCTTGACCGCGGTGGCGATGGACACGGCCGGGTCGAGGAACGGAATCAGCGTGGACTGGAAGGCGTGGTATAGGTCGGACTTGCCCGGCCAGACCGTGCCGATCACGTGGTTGTTCTTGTCGAGCTGGTGGAACCAGGAGCCGCTCTCGTGGTCGATGACATGTTCGTCGACATACTGGGCGAACGTGGCATACCAGTTGGCGTACATCTCCTCGCCGGTGGCCGCGTACAGCGTGGCGGAAGTGTTCAACGATTCGGCCAGCGTCCAATGCATGCGATCGGTGACCACGGGCTTGCCGTTCCAGTCGGGCGGGTAGGCGAGTCCCACGGTGCCGTCGGCGTTCCATGCGTCGGCCACGGCACGCGCGAACAGGTGTTCGGCGGCGTCGACGTACGGCTGTGCTCCGTCAAGGTTGGCAAAGGAGCTCAACGCCCACTGCGTGATCAGGCGGGCCCATTCGATGCCGTGACCCGGCGTGGCGCCGTACGGCTTGAACTGATCATCCTTCTTGTCGACGTTGCATTCGAGGTCCAGCGACCAATCGGACTTGAAATGTTCGGGGATGCGCCACTCGTTGTGCTTCGCCCAGCCGATCACATGATCGATGATGCGTCCGGCGCGTACTCGATAGGCGTTGTCTCCTGTGGCATCCGCCACGGCTAGGAATGCCTCGGTGGTGTGCATGTTGGCGTTGAGACCGCGATACGGGTCGAGCTCGGTGAATTCGGTGTTCCAGGTATCGACGGCCAAACCGATTTCGTCATTCCAGAAATGCTTGTCATACGTGGCAAGTGCCTCGTCAAGCAGTTCCTTGGCACCCGGACGCCCGGCCAGCAGGGCGGAGGACGCGGCGAGAATCACGAAGGCATGCGCATAGCAGACCTTGCCCGGCGCATGGGTGCCGTCCGCGAACACCTGCGGATACCAGCCGCCGTGCTCGTCGTCATGCAGAATGCCGGTCAATCCCTTGAGCGCCGCGTCGGCCAGCTCGCCCGCACCCAGGTATCCGAGCATGGCACCAATCGAATACACATGGGCCATACGGCTGGTGATCCACGTTTCGACGCCGTGGGAGGGGTCGAGGGTGCCGTCGGCGTTCAGCCAGCCGGAACCGCCGTTCGGTGCTGGGAAGCCTTTGCCGAACTTCAGCAGCTCGTAGGTTTCGGAAGCCATGAAAATGCGGTTGGCTTCGGTGCCGAGCGTATAACGTGGGTTATTGGTCATAATGATTGTTCCTTTCCTTAACGAGAACATGCGGTGGGTGCACAATGAGCATTCAGCGGGCACGTCTTAGTGTTTCACGCGAATGTCGAAATAGTCCATGACCAGTTCGCAGAACATCATATTCGACCAGCTGAACCATTCGCGCGTGTACTTGGTCGGATCGTTCACGTCGATGCCTTCGTGCATGAGATGTGTACCGGCGTCGGTGGCTACAAGACGGTCGAGGATATGCGCCTTGAAGTCCTTGTTGTCACTGGTCATCGCCTCGATAGACAGGGCGATGGGCCACACATAGCGCGGCGGGGTGTGCGGTGAGCCGATGCCCTTGAGATACTCGCCCTCGTAGTAGTACGGGTTTTCGTCGCTGAGCAGCGTACGTCGGGTTGCCAGATATGTCGGATCGTCCGGTGCGCAGTATCCCAAGTAAGGGGCCGCCATCAAGGAGGGCACATTGCTGTCGTCCATGATATTGACGTGGCCCAGGCCGTCGGTCTCGAATGCGTAGATCGTCTCTCCATTGCGGTTCGTCGTTTTGGCGTGGGCTTCAATGCCTTCGGTGATGGTGCGGCGCAACTCGCCGGCACGGGCGGCGATATCGGCATCATTCAGAATCTCACCGCCGAAGATGCGTTCCAGATAGCCCATCACCACGGCGGCAAACATGTTCGAGGGCACCAGATAGTGGTAGGTGCAGGCGTCGTCGCTGGGGCGGAAGCCGGACCAGGTCATGCCGGTGTACGCCACCGGCGACCCCTTGCCGTTATTGCTCAGCGATTCGGTGGGGATGTCCGTGTCGCGGATGAAGAAATACGGGGAGCGTTCATGATGCTGCTCGGTCTCGAAGACGTCAAGAATCTTCTTGACGCCGTCGATGAATTCGGCATCGAAGTGATCGGCGTTGCCGGTGTTCGCATACAGCATCCAAGCCAACTGGATGGGGTAGCACAGCGAATCCACCTCGTACTTGCGCTCCCAAAGCCAAGGGCTGGAGAAATCGGACCGGTCGTCCTTGTCCCAGGAGGCGCCGTTCGGTTCCTCGTTGAAGGCGTTCGCATACGGGTCGATGATGATGTAGCGGAACTGTTGCCGTATCAGACCGGCGATCAGGTTCGCAATATCGCTGTCTTCGGCGGCAAGGGCCAGATACGGGCGCAATTGCGCGGTCGAATCACGCAGCCACATGGCCGGGATATCGCCGGTAAGCAGGAATGTGGTGCCGTCGTCATGCCGTTTGACCGTGGTGGTCAGGGTGTCGGCAAAGCAGGCATTGAAGTTCTCGGCCCAGGCGGCGTGTTCGGTGCCACACAGGTCCGTGATGTGCTGCATGAAATCCGAGACCGACTTCGGTATCGCGGTGGTCGTCATAAATTCAACTTCTTTGTTTGAGGGATATACATATCAAGGGAACAGCATTATTCTAAACCGCTTTAGTTCATGACACGCGAAAGGATGTGAAGAGCATGAGTGTGAGCGCACCATATGAAAAACCGGTGAGATTTCCTGTTCGGAGAATCTCACCGGTTGCGGTCAGTCGATTCGTGAAGTCGCACGAATGGCGGATAAGGGGATGGGTGGATTACTTGCCGATTTCAGCCAGATAGTCGGGCATCTCGGCCGGGTACTGCGGCCAGGCACCGGCCTGGGTGCAGACGTAGGCGGCGGTGTTGACGGCCTTGCGGTGGGCTTCTGCCAGCGTGTCGCCCAGCAGGATGCGGGCGGTGAAGGTGCCGGAGAAGGAGTCACCCGCACCCACGGTGTCGTTCACCTCGACGTGCGGAGTGTCCAGCGTGGAGACCTCGCCCTTGCGGGAGATGATGGTGGAGTAGGCGGAGCCGGCGGTCAGAATCACGTAGTCAAGGCCGAATTCCTCGATGAACCAGCGGGAGGCGTCTTCGCCGGAGGTGCCGCGGATGTCGAACATGTCGCGCAGCAGCAGGAGTTCCTCGTCGTTGATCTTGAAGACGGTGGCCGCCTTGAGGAGTTCCTCGATGAGGTCCTTGGAGTAGTGGTCGCCACGCAGGTTGATGTCGAAGAACTTCATCGCGCCCGGCTTGGTGTGCTTGAGCAGCTCCGTGATGGTGGCGTGCGATTCGGGGGAGCGCAGGGCCAGGGTGCCGAAGCAGACGGCGTCAGCCTTGGAGACCACGTCGATGAGCTGGCGGGTGTACAGGATGTGGTCCCAAGCCACGCCCTTGACGATGGTGTACTCCGGGATGCCGTTCTTCAGCGCGACCTCGACGGTGGAGGTCGGCCAGGCGTTGCGCTGGATGACGGTGTTGATGCCGGCCTCGTTGGCCTTGGCAATCAGTTCGTCGCCGAGCTCATCCTCGCCGACCGCGCTGATAGCCCAGCCTTCGGTGCCGTTCTTCATCGCGTGGTAGGCGAAGTTGACGGGGGCGCCGCCGGCTCGCTTGCCGCTCGGCAGCATGTCCCACAGCAGTTCACCGAGGCTCAGAACGATCGGGGTAGTCATGGTTGGTTTCCTTTCCTTTGTTTCCTTTATCGGGTGTTTCGTATGGAAAATCTTGTGATGTCGGCGCTTGGTTTAGGAGACGTCGAAGAACACCGAGGGGTGTTCGAGGAATTGGGTCACTGCCACTGCTGCGGCACCGGAGACCGCCGCGTCGGCGGACAAGGTGGATAGGCTGATGGAAGTGGAGGCATTGATTTCGGGGATGGCCCGTTCGGCCACCGTGGCGCGCACCTCATCGAGCAGTATCGGGCCGGCTTCGGACACGATGTCGCCGATGATGATGTGCTCGGGATTGTATCCATTGAAGATGGTGACGCATCCGTAGCCGACGTATCGGGCGACTTCGCGGACAATGGCGATTGCCGCTTCGTCGCCGTCGCCGGCTTTGGCGAACAGGGCGCGGGCGGCTTCGGTGTGGGTCATATCGGCCGCGCCGGGAACCACGGTGCCATCGGCGATGAGCGTATCGTGAATGGCGGGGGTGGAGCAGTAGCGTTCAAGGCAGCCGACGTTGCCGCAATCGCAGGGGCGGCCGTTGACGTCAATGGAGATGTGTCCGATTTCGGTGGCGGCACCGGGGAAGCGGTTGATGAGGCGACCGTTGTCGATGACGCCGAGGCCCACGCCTTCGCCGACCAGATAATAGGCGAGGTTGTCGTCGGCGTGCACCGACGGGTCGAAGAGATAATGTGCGAGGGCGCCGGCGCGGGCGTCCTGTTCGATGAACACTGGCACGCGGAAAGCGGTGGCGAATTCGTCGATGAAGTTGATTTTGCGCCAGCCCTGCATGTTGGACACCACGGCGGTGCGGCCCACGTTGCGCAGATAGGGGCCGGGCACTGCCATGCCGATGGCCACGATGGATGGGTCGTTGTCGAGCAGTTGTTCGACGCGCTGGTGGATGGTGACGATGGAGTCGTTGATGGTGTTGTCGCACACCGTGGGCAGGTTTTCAAAGCTCAGGGTGTTGCCGCACAGGTCGAACACGCCGATCTGCACCAGCGAGCGGGCGAATTTGATGCCGATGATGCGGAAGTGCGTGGTGTTGAGCTTGAGTCCGATGGAACGGCGGTTCTTGGAGCCTTCCAGATCGCCGGTCTCTTCAATCATGCCGGCCTCGATAAGGCGTGCGGTGATTTTGGTGATGGCCGCGGGGGTGAGTTCCAGTGCCTTGGCGATTTGCGCGCGGGAGCTGATGCCGTTGTGATACAGGTGCTTGACGATGCGGGAGCGGTTGGATTCGGAGACACTGGCCTGGGAAGTGGCGTGGGTGGTGTTTGTTGCCATCGGTCTTAAGTCCTCCTTGTCTGCACCGCTGCGAGTTGTTCCGCTCGTCTTTGAATCTGAACTTGATTAAGATATTAACGCTGTTAATTGATTGACGCAATCAATATGTCATTCGGCGTGTCGTGCATGTGAGTGTCGTCTTGGGTGAATTTGTTAAGATAGTTGTCAATAGTCAGATGTACACTGATATCAAGCGAAACGTTCGATGAAGAACAGGGGAGGACTGATGTCCGAAAACACTATGAACAATCTCAAAATCGGTGTTGACGTGGGCGGAACAAAAATCGAAGCTGTGCTGGTTGACGCAATGGGCACGGTATTGGGTTCCGCCCGTATTCCCGCCAGACATGGCAACGATGCCGTGATCGAAGACATCGTCGCTGTAGCGCATCAGGCGGCGGGTGAGCGTTTTGACGAGGTGAGGGCCATCGGTGTCGGTACCCCGGGCACGGTGGATTCGGCCAGCGGGCATGTGGGCAATATCGTGAATCTCGACGTGGTCTCGCTGGATATGGGGCCGTTGATCTCGCAGCGTTCGGGCGTGCCGGCCCATGTGGAAAACGACGTCAACGCCGCCGCCGTCGGCGCGGCCACCGTGTTGGGCGGTGCAGATGGCATGGCCGGTACCATTGCGTTCCTGAACTTCGGCACCGGACTGGCTGCGGGCATTGTCGAAAACGGCGTGCTGATGCATGGCTATAGCGGTGCGGCCGGCGAAATCGGCCATATCCCAGTCGAACCTCATCGCCTCAAGTGCCCTTGCGGGCAATACGGATGCTTGGAAACCGTCTGCTCGGGCGCATCCGTGGGACGTCTGTGGCCCAACGCCGACCCGCCGATGCCCGACCTGATTCGTCGCGCGAAAAAGCGGGAGGCCGAGGCCGTCGATGTGCTGGACATGGTAGTGCGCGCCATCGGCGACACTATCCAGATTTTGGCCCAATCCGTTGACCCGCGACTGATTGTCTTGGGTGGCGGCATGGCCAAAACCGGTGAACCGTTGGTCGAGGTGATCACGGCTGAGCTGCGCCGGCGCGAATCGCAATGCCGATTCCTTGAAACGCTGGACCTGCCGGCCCGGCTGCGTCTGGCACCCGTCGATCAACCGGTCGGAGCCATCGGTGCCGCCATGGCGGCATAGCACTGGCATAGTGCCGGGGCATGGAAGATGAGGCGTCGGATTTGTCTCCGAGACCGCATCTTCCATGCGGTCCTATATCGCTTTATGTCGTGCTGTGCCGCGCTTGGCCTTGCGCGTTTCGTTGCCGGGGTGGCCAGCTTTATTTGGCCAAGTGTTGGAAGACCACGGCGATGGCCTCGCCCTGTACGGTGATGTCGGGTCCGCATTCGCAGCGCCGGATCACCGTGTGTTTATGGAAGGACGAGGACGTGGCGGCATCCAGATACTGCTGTGCCGCGTCAATGAACGTCTCGTTGATGATGTTCGGCTGCCCATAGACGCATACGTCTGCCATATCCAAAAGGCCCACAGGCATGGACAGGGCCTGGCCGAGATAGCGGCCCGCCCGAGCAAGGATACCCTGATGCTGCTCCACGTCTGCTGCGCTGAGTTGCTTCTTCAATGCGGTTCCGGAAATCATCGTCTCCAAGCAACCGTGCTTGCCGCAAGGGCACAGCGGCCCGTCAAGATCGATGGAAATATGGCCGAGCTCGCCAGCCGCGTGCAGTTCGCCGGTTACCGGCGTGTCCGAGAGCAGAATCGCCGAACCGATGCCTCTTTCGATGCGCACGAAAAGCATATTCGGCCCGCCTTGGCCAAAGAAACGTTCGGTGAGCATGGCTGCGGTGGCGTCGTTGCTGACGTTTACTTCAAGTCCGAAATGTTCGGCGATTGGCGTGGACAGGTCGAGATTGTTCCAGCCGCGCATCGTGGAGGAGCGGACCACGCCGTTGTCTACCACGCCGGGGGAGGCGACTCCGATGCCGATGACCTCGCCATCGGACATGCCCAGCATCTTCTCAATGAGCTCGATGATCACATCCACGGAAACGAATGAGCCGGTGTTCAGGGTGACTTCGGCGTGACGCAGCGGCTGGCCGAGCAGATTGGTGACTGCGCCGTGCAGCAGGTGCTCCTGCGTCAGGTCGATGCTGATGATGCGCAGTCGATCGATATCGATGCTCAGCAGTGTGCCTCGTTTGCCTTTGCCGCCGCTGGGTGCCTGACCGGTCTCGCGCAGCAATCCTTCCTCCAGCATCCGACCGACCACATCGGAAACGGCCACGCGGCTCAATCCGGTGCGTCGGCCGAGCTCGGCGCGCGAATACTGGTTGGTGGGGAACAACAACCTGAAGATAAGTTGGCGGTTCTTGCGGCGCACATCGGCGGGGGAAGCCTTGGCCGCATGGTCGTCGGTCGTTGTGTTGAGACCGAGATATGACATGTTTCCTCCTGCCTGATGGTGAGCGAGTGGACGGCGATTGTTGTTCCATACACAGCTTAGACGGTGAAGCGCAATTTCGTCGTTGAAACTGTTATGAAACTTCACTAATAAATTCCAGTGTACCTGTGTGAAGCGTCAGGAAACACCGTGAGTGTTCATAAGGTCCAAAATTGTTAGTATCATTAACAAATAGCGAATCACCAATCGGCGCTACGCCGAACGGTGGTTGGAACGCCGCGCGGCACCCGGACGTGACAAGGATGTTGCCATTATCCGCAAGACGGGCGGCGGTACAGCGACTCGCATCGGGCGGGCCGCACGGAACTGGAGGAAACCGATGCCGGAAATCATCATTGTCAAGAACGAAGCCGAGGCCGGCGAGATCTACGGCCGTTGCGTGGCGGACCTGATCAAAGCAAAGCCGGACGCCGTGCTGGGCCTGGCCACTGGCTCCAGCCCGCTGGCCGCCTATCAGGCGCTCGCCAAGATCGTCAAGGACGAGGCCATTGACGTTTCGGGCGTGCGTGGTTTCGCGCTTGACGAATACATCGGGCTGCCGCTGACCCATCCCGAGTCCTATCATGCGACCATCCATCGCACCGTGGTCGAACCGCTTGGCCTGGACCCGGCCAAGGTCCATGTGCCCGGCGACGTACTCAACGGCACTCCGCTCGAAGACGGCGACAAAGTCGCGCTGGCCGGCCCGGCCTATGATCGTGCCATCGAAGCCGCTGGCGGCATCGACGTGCAGATCCTCGGCATCGGCACCGACGGCCACGTCGGCTTCAACGAGCCCGGTTCCTCGTTGGCCTCCGGCACTCGCGTCAAGACCTTGGCCGAACAGACCCGCATCGACAACGCGCGCTTCTTCGACAACGACATCAACCAAGTGCCCACCCACTGCATCACGCAGGGTATTGGCACGATCATGAAGGCCCGTCACCTCGTGCTGCTGGCGTTCGGTGCCGGCAAGGCCGAAGCCATCGAGGAGACGGTGGAAGGCGGCGTGTCAGCGTTCTGCCCGGCTTCCGCGCTGCAGATGCACCCGCACGCCACGATTATCGTGGACGAGGAGGCCGCGTCCCGCCTGCGCCACAAGGACTACTACCGTTATGCCTACACCCACAAGCCGGCCTGGCAGGGCATCTGAGTTATCGTGTGCTGGCTCCCGCCAGCGGGAGCGCATGAGCGGTAAGGAGAACAACATGTCTGATAGGAACGAGATAGTCTCGCGCGTGACCGCGGCACTGGAGGGCAAGCCGGCTCCGGTGGCGATTCGTAACGCGCGCAAGGTGGATGCGCGCGGCGAACGGCGCGGATATTGGGTCGTCTCCGATGCCGCCGGCGTCATCGTGGCGGCCGGCACGGGGGAGGAGACCTTCGAGCACTACTGCCGCACGGTGGGGCTCGACCCGGCCGATCGCAACGCGGTCATCGACGCCGAAGGCCGTATTCTGACCCCCGGCTACGTGGACATCCACGCGCACGGCGCATGGGAGAAGAGCTTCGATGACGGGCCGGACGGCATCGACGTGGCGCGGGCCGGCCACGCCGTGCATGGCACCACGCGCCAGGTGCTCTCGCTGATCACCAACCCCGTGGACGTGATCTGCCGCAACATCCGCACCGTCCGCGCCACAATGGAGTCCGGCCGCCCCGACATCCTAGGCTGCCATCTGGAAGGCCCGTTCCTGGCCCTGGCCCGCAAGGGCGCACATGACCCGGAATGTCTCAAGGATCCGGTGCCTGACATCGTCGATAAGATGCTTGAGGCCTCCGGTGCCGACCCCGCCTCCGGCAAGCTTGGCTGCATCCGCCAGATCACCATCGCCCCCGAACTGCCCCACGGCATCTCCGCCATCCGCCAGTTCGCCGCTGCCGGCGTGGTGCCGGCCGTGGGCCACTGCGACGCCGACTACGAGACCGCCAAAGCCGGCTTCGACGCGGGCGCGGGCATCATGACCCACATGTTCAACGCGATGAACGGCCTGCATCACCGCGAACCCGGTCCGATTCCGGCCGCGGTGGAGGACCCGCGCGTCACCATCGAGCTCATCAACGACGGATTCCACGTGCAGGATCCGATGGTGAGCCTCTCCTTCCGGTTCGCGCCTCACCGCACGGCCTTCGTGACCGACGCGATGGCCGCCACCGACTGCCCGGACGGCGCCTACAAGTTGGGCGCGCTGGACGTGAACGTGGTCGGCGGGCATGCGCGCCTGGTCTCCAACGGCGCCATCGCCGGCTCCACTCTGCTGCTGGAGGTCGCCGTGCGCCGTGCGGTGTGCGAACTGGGCTTCAGCCCGGTGGACGCGGTCGAGGCGGCCACTCTGACGCCGGCCAAGGCGTTCGGCTTCGACCGGCCGAACCCGGTCACCGGGGTGCCGATCGGCCTCATCGCCCCCGGCTTCGCCGCCGATTTCAACCTTGCGGACCCGGCCGACTGGACGGTCGAACAGGTGTGGTGCGCGGGCCGCAAGCTCAAGTAGCAGTAGGCCGACCGGTTGACGAATGGAAGGCATTCGTCTACGAACATGGTCACATGGTGAGATGATAGTATATTTGTCTCACCATGTGACCGTTATTCACGTCGTAATACAAGAATCCGTAATACTGCTCGATACCGCATAAAACCGGCCTTGGTCGCCACAAGCGAAACATAAGTCGATGACTATGGAAACGCAGAGGTAACACATCCGCACCATAGTCAGGCGGTAATCCACGCCCGCAGTGATGACGTGGAAACAAGTTATGAGAGAGGATTCCTGTTGAATTCCAAGAAGATTCTGGCCGCCGCCGTCTCCGTGGCCGAAGGTGCAGAGATACTCTTTGTTGAGATCCTTCTGCGAGTACCTGTGCCAGCCGCCGAGGATGTGCTCGGGGTTGAGATAGGCGTTGTATGTTGTCTGCCAGCAGTCTCCCTCGTCGAAGCAGTCGGTGCTCGGCGAGAAGTGAGAGAGAATCTCCGTGCCGTCTATGCCCTTCCACATGAATGTGTCATAGGGCACTTTGTTGAACTCGTTCCAGGATATCTTTGTGGTCATGAAATAGTCAATTCCGGCTTTCTTCATGATCTGCGGGAGAGCCGCACTGTAGCCGAAAACATCGGGGAGCCACATTATCTTGTTGTCAACGCCGAACTCGTCCTTGAAGAAGCGCTTGCCGACTAAGAACTGGCGGACAAGGGATTCGCCGGAGGTGACGTTGGTGTCCGATTCGACCCACATGCTGCCCTCGACTTCCCAGCGCCCTGCGGCGATCATCTTCTTGATGCCCTCATAGACCTCGGGATAGTCCTCCTTGACAAAGGCATAGAGCTGAGCCTGCGAGGACATGAACTTGTATTCGGGATATTCCTCCATGAGCTTGAGGACGGTCGCAAAGGAGCGGCCGGCCTTCTCTCTTGTCTGGCGGAGTCTCCAGAGCCATGCGACATCTATATGCGTGTGACCGATGCAGCAGGCGGTCGCGTCCATGGCATCTTTTGAATATATTTCCCTGTCAAGCAGGTCGATTGCCGCCTCGACGGAGGCAGCGAATGTATCGTAATCAGCGGTGTTGAAATCGATAAGGTTGACGGCGTCGTTGAGCGCCTTGACTATATCGATGCGCGGAAGATCGTCCGCGTCATAGAGGGACGCGACTTTGAGCGGGGTTTTGAGATCGAAGATGAGGCGGTTGACAAGGTCATCGACGACCTTGAGGCGCGCGCCCATTCTGAGCTTGCCCTTGAATTCCCAGGCGTCCGAATACGCGTTGAGGCAGCAGTCGAATTCTTCGCCGCCCTTGGCGCAGTCGAGCAGGCGTATCTCGCTGTGGTTCGAGTCGCCGCCCTGACGCAGCTCGCCGTTGAAGTACATGATGAACTGCGGGTTGCTGCGATTCCACGGGCCGCTTGCGGAGGGGGTCAGCTGATAGACCACGGGTCTGCCGGCAAAACGCTCGGGAACTGTGAAGCTGTGGCGGAACCACGCGTAGTCCTCTTTATAGCCCCAGTAGTCGTTCTCCGAGTCGAAGTCCGTCCATTCGCCCTCGTCGATCTGTGAAAATTTGTACTGCCCGTCGCGGAATTTGAAGCCGCCGAGCGTCTCGCTGTCGGGGTAGAGATATTCATTCTCAAGGTCCTCAATGACCTTGTAGACCCTTCTGGCGAGCATGAAGCGCTCGGAGTTCTTGTCCGTGAAGCGGATGTCTACATGACTCATTTGATTGCTCCTTTCGGAAAATTTTTTGATTTATCCGTCAAAATAATTTTAACTTGCGGTACATGACAATTATATATTATTGCCGCGGGGGTTACAATAGATTTTTAGTTATTTTGCCAAAAGATTTGAGCCGCAAAACAAAAAAGCCCCGCAGACGAGTGCGGAGCTTTCTCTATATTATTTATGCCTGATTGTTGCGAATCATGTTGAGGATATTGTCGAGATTCGTCGTGCCCTTGAAGAACTGCCTGAGCTCCTTGAGGGACTGCAGGAAGTTGGGATTCCAATCCGAGCGGGGAGCGGGTTTTATTCCCATCTCTTCGAGCATCGGGCGCAGAGCCTCAAAACGCTCCTCAAAGCTGTTGTAATCCATATTGTCTCTCTTCGTCCAACCCGCCTCGGCGACAGCCCAGAAGCGCGGGAAGCACATATATGAAAGCTTGTCGAAGTCGCGGACATACTCCGCCCAAATCGGGCACTCGACGCCGAACACATTCTTCTTGCCCGCCTCGGTCAGTCCCTTTATATACGGATCGAGGCTGTAGGTCTTTTTGAGCGAGGTCATGCCGTAGGGGTAGTCGCAGTAGTAATAATAGAACTCGGAGACTATCATCTTTCCGCCCTTGTTCGCGAACTCGACGGAGCGATCCTTTTTGTCCATCCAGCGCTGAACGATAATGTCGTTGGGCATCATGCCGCTGTTGAGGCTCTCGTTCCAGACTATAGCTGTCTTGTCGTGCTTTTTGAGGAAGTCAACAGCCTGGAGAACAAACCAGCCCTGAAGCTCTTCTTCGTCCTTGAGACCAAGCTCTTTCATGCGCGCCTGGCACTTCGGGCAGTTCTTCCAGCGAACCTTGGGCGCTTCGTCGCCGCCGATGTGGAAATATCTGCCGGGGAAGAGCTCAATCATCTCGCCGAGCACGTCAAAGACGAGTTTCAGCGAATCGTCGTTTCCGGCGCAGAGTATATCATCAAAGATGCCCTGCTTCGTACCGACCTCGAGGGGCTTGCCCTTGCAGGAGAGCTCGGGATAAGCGGCGAGCACGGAGAGCGTGTGACCGGGCATATCAAACTCGGGGATAACTTCAATATAGTTGTCGTCGGCATATGCGACTACTTCGCGGATCTCATCCTTTGTGAAATATCCGGAATATTCCTCTGCGAATGGGTACTGGCCGAAATCCGAGCTGCGGCGGCGGGAGCCGACTGTGATGAGCTCGGGGTGGCTGTCAATTTCAACGCGCCAGCCCTGGTCGTCGGTCAGATGCCAGTGCATGGTGTTCATTTTGACGAGTGCGGCGGCGTCGATGAGCTTTTTGATGTTCTCGACCGTCGTCATGTGACGCGCGCAGTCGAGCATGAATGCGCGGTATTCAAATGCGGGCGCGTCCTCGATTCTCACGCACGGGCAGATATCGAGCTGCTTTAGCTGCTTCAATGTCTGGCTCGCATAGAAGGCTCCGCGCTCGCCGCCGGCGATGGCTTCTACACCGTTTTCGGTCACTTCGAGCACATAGCCCTCTTCGGGCAGTTTGTCTGTCAGACGCGCGGAAAAGCTTTCGGAATCGATGTTTTCCATCTTGACGCTTCCGCCGAGATAGTCGATTTTGTTGGGATTGGGAATAATATTGAGCTGCTTCATTTTCTTTTCCTCCGAAGGGCTTTTATCAAGGGTCAGTATACAATAAACGCAATTCAAAAGCAAGGCGAAATTCAGCTTTCGGGCTTTTCTTCGGGTTCTTTATGCTCGCTGTGCTCGTTTTTGCTCTTCTCGGCTCTGCACGCCTCGGCGCACATCTCCTCCTGCTTTTCGAGCGTTATCTGCTTCATCGTGTTTTCGTCTATCTTCATCAGCTTCATCAGTATTGCCTGACGGGCGAGTATACGGTTCATCTTGCCGTGGATATCTTCGATCATTATCTCGGTTTTGAGATTGACTTTGTAGTCGTTCTCGGCGCGGCGGCGGTCTTTTTCCTCCTGGCGGTTCTGGCTCATCATTATCAGCGGAGCCTGCAGCGCGGCAACGCACGAGAGCACTAAGTTGAGCAGTATGAACGGATAGGGGTCGAACGCGCGCTTCGCGAGTATGACATTACCGACCATCCAGAGTATCAGCAGGGCGGAGAACGAGAATATGAATGCCCAGCTGCCGGCGAACTTCGCGATTTTATCTGCGGCGCGCTGACCGAATGTGTATTTCTCCTTGTCGGGGTTTGCCGATATCCTGCTGTCGGCGAGCAGGGATATGATATCCTCGTTGCTCATGTCGTGCTTGACATCGCTGATTATTTCGTTGACAAGTTTCTTGTTCTCTTTCATCTGGCACACTCCCTTGAAATTATCCGTATACTATTTTAACATAAGACGCAAGGATTTTCTATAGCTATATTTGCGTTTGCCGAGCGGCGGTGGTATACTGTGTTCAGACATAATTCAGTCTTATGTGCGGATAATATATAAAAAGGGGAGAAGAAAATGAAAGAGCTCATGAAAAATATTTCAAAATCAGAGGTCCTGACTCTGAGAGATCAGGTGCTTTGCCAGCCCGGGCAGGTGGTCAGCAAGACCCTCGCCCAGAACGACGCGCTGAGCATAACGCTCTTCGCTTTCGACAAGGACGAGGAGATAAGTACCCACGCCTCCGGCGGCGACGCATTTGTCACCTGCCTCGAGGGAGTCGGAAAAATAACGATAGACGGCGTTGACTACGAGCTGCACGAGGGCGAGAGCATAGTCATGCCCGCCGGACACCCGCACGCGGTCTACGGCAAGGAGCAGTTCAAGATGCTTCTCGTTGTGGTGTTTTGAAGATAAAATAAAATAAAAAATGTCCGCCGTATTAGATATAAATGCGGCGGACGTTGCTTTTACAGCTTGAGGGTTGACAAAAAGATATTATTTAGTTATACTGATATCAATTAGTATCAATATGTATCAGCTGGTGATTAAATGGATGCACTGAAATTTTCTGAGATGCTCTCGGATAAACACATAACAAATCTCAAAAAGCTCAAATATAAATACCCGGATGATTTTGAAGAGTTTATAAATATATTGAAATCGTCATTTTATGAAAAGCTGCCGCTGAATGATTTTGACGGCAAAAATCTTGTATATCTGACGTCATGCACAGGTGTGAATCTTGAAGCGGTGAAACTGCTTTTTACCGCGCAGAACTCCGCCTATGCCGCAAATGCGGTTGAAGAGGAGATCGTTGCGACCTCGGCGATCGAAAGCATTGACTTCGACCGCAGCAGCGTGCGCAGTATAATGCTCGGCAATGCGCCGAAGGACAATCAGGAGAACAGGATATATGGATTGAAACTTGGCTTTGAGTTTATAAGCGACAGGCACAATCATATAACAGAGGAGAATATCCATAAGCTCTATATGATGGCAATAGGGAATTTTCTCGAAGGCGATGACAGACTGCGCGACGGGGAATTTTACCGCCATGATGATGTGTATGTTGTGGGCGGAGACGGCGTTGTACACCGCGGCATCGGCAGCGGAAAACTTCCCGGATATATGAAACAGTTTGTGGATTTCGCAAATGCCGACGACGGCATAAATGATCTGCTCAAGGCTGCAATGTTGCATTTTGACATCGCATACTTGCATCCGTATTTTGACGGAAACGGACGTATGGCGCGTCTTTTACATATGTGGTTCCTGATTCAGAAAGGATATGAAAGCACGCTTTTTGTTCCGATGTCAAGCTACATTGAAAAGAGCAGGGGAAAATATTACGACGCATACACTCTTGTTGAAAATAACGCGAGGCTTGCGGGAGTTACAGATGTCACGCCGTTTCTAATATATTTTATAAAAAATGTCTATGACGAAATGAAACCGGATGCAGTTAAAACGGACTTAACGGAAAGATACAATGAGATTCTGCGTTCGGGTGAAGTGACGGTAAAGGAGGCGAAGCTCTGGCAGTTCGTATTATCGACATACGGCGGCGATGGCTTCACAACGAAACAGCTCGAAAAGGACTTCGGAGACGCAGCATTTGCTACCGTA